>Ga0172367_10005160_pt1 | contig 15894 bp, 16 predicted proteins | sample Lak10m_FD_114542 | JGI IMG/M metagenome (GOLD analysis project Ga0172367, IMG submission 114542) | Freshwater microbial communities from Kabuno Bay, South-Kivu, Congo - kab_022012_10m | ecosystem: Environmental > Aquatic > Freshwater > Lake | place: Democratic Republic of the Congo: South-Kivu...
AGCATGAGTTTCCCTTTTTTATGAGATTTGCGTGTTACCTGTTGAAACTATACTGACCTGTATACTTTTTCGCAAGTCGCATCTGAACGATTTTGCAGTATGCGGTTTGCTGCTGAGTTGGCTATTGTGGCTGCTGGTGCCGGAAGATGCTGCGAAATGCTTCGGGATATGCATGGCTGAGGCTACCCGGCGTAGTGAGCATAAGCCTTGGTTACAAGCCGGTCGGCGCCGAAGTGGAATACCTCGGCGGCAAGGCGGCCGTGGGCGCTTTTGTAATACAGCGTGATGCTGTTGACCCCGGCCAGGACGGACAGGAGCTCGAATTTCAGGTCGGGAATCATCGACAAGGCGCGAGCCCAATAAGCCCCTATGGCCTTTTTTCCCCGCAGGGTACCGCTGGGCTCGTTGGCGAGCTGGACGATCATGGGGGAAGACATTTCAAAGTCCTCGGCATAGTGCGCGAGAACTCTGGCGAGATCGTGGGCATTCCATGCGGCAATCCACTCGGCGGCAAAATGTTCGGCAAATGTTTGATCCATGGCGCACGTAAACCGTGAAAGAACATCGCCATATTATGCGTCATAGCGGCGATCCGGGGTATCGGATGCAGCCTGTATTTTCAGGCGATTAGCCAGAAGCCGTGTCCTTGAACGTCGAGCGCAGGACGACCACTGCTCCCTTGCCAAACCCGTAGCTCGCGGTGAGGATGCTGGCGAGCAGGTATACCATGAATATTTGCGGCGGTGGTACTGCCGGGTTGTCCAGCGCCGGGAAGATGGCCTGTAGCAGAAACAGGCTGGAGTTGGTGAATGCGCCAACCACCATGGCCCAGCGTACATGCCAGGGCAGCGGCACCCTGGCGGCATAAAAGCCGAAAATCAAGGCGCTCATAATCAGGAAATCGAGATGCGCCTGTAGCAGGCGGGTGAATTTACCCGCAAACAGGGCTTTCAGCGGCGCGACGCTGAAACTCAGGCCTACCATGCACCACGCCAGCACCAGAGCCATCAGCAGCCACATGGTGGCACCACGAATCAGCACTACATTTCCTGCATGTCTTGTATCTTGCTGCATGATCGACCTCCCAGTATTTGAAGCGGATAGGAACTGCACGACATTTGCAGCCCTTAACCTGACTCCAGTATGAAGAGTCATGCTGTCGCCTGCCTGCCCGAGACGGAGCAAATACTTGACTGAAACGGCTGTTTTGCCATTTACACCCATGGGCATGGTGCCTAACATGCCTGTTGGGGGCTTATGAAAAACGACGGCATATCCTAACCCGGATGTTTCGTCGAGTTGACTCGTTTATGTAGCGCAGGCGGCTTCGCCTGCATTACGTGCGTCAGTCCGCCTGTGGCGGCCATGCAGGCGAGGCCGCCTGCGCTACGGGTTTTGTGTGACGTTCGAGCTATATAGTTAGCAAAGTAATCGGGCCGAGGCCGCAAATCGTCCAGAAGTAAGTCAGAAAAGGGAGGTTTGATTTATGGATGCGCAAATCGCCACATCTGGGAACAGGCCGGTGGGTTCGCCCGGCATCAGGTTTTCGACAGCCGATGTTTTGGCAAGCGAACGGCGCGACTGGCTGCGTGAGGTGATCGGCCGCGAGTATGCCAATGTCGAAATCACGCCCCCCGCCGATGGCAGCCTGTTCAACGAAATGACGATTTTTCCATGGGAAAGTCTTCGCCTGTCTGCCATCCGATCCAATGCCATCTCTATCGAGCGGCTGCCACGGGAGCCGCATTGGGTCAGCCAGGATGCCTACTTCGCCGTCATCCTGCTTTCCGGCGACTATCTGCTGGAACAGAATGGGCGGGAGGTTTTTCTCCAGCCCGGCGACATGACGATCTATGACGCCACCCGACCCCACCGCATCCATTGCCCCCGCAGCTTCTCGAAACTGATCGTTGCCGTTCCGCGATCCATGATGCGGGACAGGCTTGCCGGGGTCGAGCACTGCACCGCACTGCGCATTCCCGGCAGCGCAGGTATCGGTTCGGTGGCGGCCAACTTCATTCGCTCGGCCGCCAGCCAGGCCGGGGCGCTGAATTCAAGCGAATTGTCTACGGTGGTGGAACATTCCCTCGATCTGCTGACGTTGGCGCTGGCATCGGTGCGTCCCCAGGATTTCAACCTTTCCCGTAGCCGCTCGCTCTCGCTCAGCCGGGTCAAGGAATTCGTCGAACGCCATCTCGCCGACCCTGTCTTGGATACCGCCATGGTGGCTGCTGGCACGGGCTTGTCGTCACGCTACATCAATGATCTGTTCGGCGATGAGGGTACTTCCCTGATGCGCCACGTGTGGAAGCGCCGGCTCGAAAACTGCCGGAAAGATATACTGAACCCGCTCCATGTCGGTAACCGCATTTCCGAGATTGCCTTGCGCTGGGGGTTCAACGACCTGTCACATTTCAGCCGTGCGTTTCGGCAGAAGTTTGGGTGTTCTCCGATGGAACTGATTGCCAACAAACACGGCAATCCAGACGATACGGTTCGAGCCCAGGTTAGGGAGCCATTCCGCTACAAGTAGCGGCGCTATTCCGGTCAGCCAAACGTAGCGTTGCTGCCTGGAAAATTCGTGTTTGAGTCAAAAGCCTATTGATAGAGTGGGAATGGCAAATCCTTGTGGGTGCAGCGATGAGCCGTCAGACTGTAACCTACAAGGGCCTCGGTCAGATCATGTACCACCGTGCCGCGTCAGGCGTACTTGACAAGATTCTTGGGCACATCGCTTTCTACTGCATTGACAATAAGTTGCCAGCGCTAACGTCTATTGTCGTTGGCAAAGGTAGAGGGACGCCAGGTGACCAAATTCCAATGGATCTGGAAAAGCGAGATAAAGAGCGAGAAAAGGTCTACGCAAAGGATTGGTACAATATCTATCCGCCGACAGCGGAAGAACTTCATGCTTCGTATGTCCAGCACATGAAATAGTCGGGTAGGGTGGGCAACTTGTTGCCCGCGCCGCTACTGGCCTTATTCCTGATCCACTGTTGATTTCAGCAATTTCCGCGTGGGCAACAAGTTGCCCACCCTATCGGTTAACTATTTCCGAGAAGGTTTGCGCGATTTCCACTGATTGCGGCTCAAGCCCCATCTGACGTTCAATCTGCGACAGCGAAAACAATCCGCAGAGGACGTGCCTATTCTTTTCGTCATGATCGACAACCAGGCAGTAAGGTGTAGCCAGCTTCCTGAGGGTGGCCAGGACGTTGCCGACTCTTGCCGGGATCACGTCTGCCAGGTGCAAGACCTCAGCATCGTCATGCTTGTCGATCATGACATTGCCGACCACGAGTTCGCTGGGCTGGATGTCCATTTCATAGGCAACGGCCAGTGGCCGGTTGCCTTTGGTGCCGGCTTCTGTCACCAACCCCAGCAGTTGTCGCTGCTCATCGACCACCAGGAAATAGTGCACATTGCACAGTGCCATGGCCTTATTGGCGTCGTCCAGCGAAACATCGCGCGAAATCGTAACGGGAGTTATGTGACGGAAATCGGTCATGACTTCCAGCGCCGGAGAACTGGCGCTAACGGGAGTGTGAGTCAAGGGTTTCGGCAGGTAACACGGAACGTTTCTGTTGAGCTTGGTCCACGGCAGTGGTTTGAATTGGTCGTCTTGCATTTTCTTATACCTCCTCGCCTGTGATTATGTAGAAATTTAAGCACGTATGTATGCTTCCCACAAGCGCCGTGTTCGCGCTTAAGAGTTTCCCTGAATAATCAGTGCCGCCGCTACATGGCGGCCGTCCGCCATCAGGATGTTGTAGGTGCGGCAGGCGGCGGCGGTGTCCATCACCTCGTAGCCGATGCCGGCTTCGATCAACGGCCGCAGCAGCGGGATGGGAGGGAATCGCTGGCGGCTGCCGGTGCCGAGCAGCAGCACCTCCGGCGCGAGTTCGACCACCGGGGCAAAATGCTCTGCCGCGAGCGTCTCTATGCTGATGGCTTCCCACGGCGTAATCAGGGCCGGGGTCAGGATCAGGCTGGCTTCATGGCGTGCCTGGTTGATTTCTACCCAGCTTGGCCCATAACCGGTGACCAGGTAACGGCCTGCGGCGTGTGTGATATGCATTTTCATAGACGGTATCGCGTTGGATGTGGTGACTGTTCGTTGCCTGAGGGTGCTGCGTCAAGTAAGATACCACAATTACCAAGAAGTGCGTTTCCCGCCATTCCCAGAGCCCAATAATGCAGCCCATACTCAAATCTTCCAAGCTGGCCAACGTCTGCTACGACATCCGGGGGCCGGTGTTGGCGCGAGCGCGCGAGATGGAGGAGGAAGGCCACCGCATCATCAAGCTGAACATCGGCAATCCCGCGCCGTTCGGCTTCGAGGCGCCGGAGGAGATAATCCAGGACGTCATCCACAACCTGCCGGAAGCGTCCGGCTATAGCGATTCCAAAGGCCTGTTCGCTGCGCGCAAGGCGATCATGCACTACACGCAGCAGAAGAAGATTCCAGGGGTGCAGATCGACGACATCATCATCGGCAACGGCGTTTCCGAATTGATCGTGATGGCGATGCAGGCGCTACTCAACAACGGCGACGAAATCCTGGTGCCGGCCCCGGACTATCCGCTGTGGACGGCCGCGGTGAGCCTGTCCAGCGGCACGCCGCGCCATTACTTGTGCGACGAGCAGTCCGGCTGGCTGCCCGATATTGCCGATATCGAATCCAAGATCAGGCCCACCACGCGCGGCATCGTCATCATCAACCCGAACAACCCGACCGGTGCGCTCTATCCGCCAGAGCTGCTGCAGCAAATCATCGAGCTGGCGCGTCGCCACGACCTGGTGATATTCGCCGACGAGATCTACGACAAGGTGCTGTACGACGGCAACACGCATACCTCCATCGCTTCACTGGCAGAGGACGTGCTGTTCGTCACCTTCAACGGCCTGTCCAAGAACTACCGCACCTGCGGCTACCGCGCCGGCTGGCTGGTGGTCTCCGGCGAGAAGCGCCATGCGCTGGACTATATCGAAGGCCTCAACATGCTGGCCTCGATGCGCCTGTGCGCCAACGTACCCGGCCAGTTCGCCATCCAGACCGCGCTGGGCGGTTACCAGAGCATCAACGACCTGGTGGCGCCAAGCGGGCGCCTGTGCAAGCAGCGCGACCTCGCCTGGCAGTTGCTGACCGAGATTCCTGGCGTGACCTGCAGCAAGCCGAAGGCGGCGATGTACCTGTTTCCGCGTCTCGACCAGAAGCTCTACCCGATCGACGACGACCAGCAGTTCATCCTCGACCTGCTGCTGGAGGAAAAAGTGCTGCTGGTGCAGGGCAGCGGCTTCAACTGGCCGCATCCCGACCATTTCCGCGTGGTGTTCCTGCCCAACGTGGACGACCTCACCGAGGCCATCGGCCGCATCGCGCGCTTTCTCGAGCGTTACCGCAAGATGCATGGAAATTAATTGGCCGCAGAGTATATGCTGGTTCCTCTCTGTGATCCTTGTGGCTTGATTTGAAGTTAAGAATATGAAACCCATCAACGTCGGACTTCTCGGCATAGGCACCGTCGGCGGCGGCACTTTCACCGTCCTCACCCGCAACCAGGAAGTCATCACGCGGCGCGCCGGCCGTCCCATACGCATCGTCAAGGTGGCGGAGCGCGACCTCGAGCGTGCGCGTGCCGTGACCAAGGACGCGGTGGAAATCACCGACGATGCTTTTGCCGTCGTTACCGATCCCGACATCGACATCATCGTCGAACTGATCGGCGGCTGTACGCTGGCCAAGGAGCTGGTGCTGAAGGCCATCGATTGCGGCAAGCACGTTGTCACCGCGAACAAGGCGCTGCTGGCGGTGCATGGCAACGAAATCTTCGCTGCCGCGCAGAAGAAAGGCGTGATAGTGGCATTCGAGGCCGCGGTGGCCGGTGGCATTCCCATCATCAAGGCAGTGCGCGAGGGATTGACCGCCAACCGCATCGAATGGATCGCCGGCATCATCAACGGCACCACCAATTTCATCCTGACCGAAATGCGCGAGAAGGGCTTGGCGTTCGAGGATGTACTGAGGGAGGCACAGCGCCTGGGCTACGCCGAGGCCGACCCCACCTTTGACGTGGAGGGCGTGGACGCCGCGCACAAGCTCACCATCCTGGCGGCCATTGGTTTCGGCATCCCGATGCAGTTCGACAAGGCGTACACCGAAGGTATCTCCAAGTTGACGCGCGAGGATATTCGCTATGCCGAGGAATTGGGCTACCGCGTCAAACTGCTGGGCATCACCAAGTACACCGACAAGGGTGTGGAACTGCGCGTGCATCCCACGCTGATCCCGGAAAAGCGCCTGATCGCCAACGTCAACGGCGCCATGAATGCGGTGCTGGTCAAGGGCGACGCCGTGGGGGCCACGCTGTACTACGGCGCCGGTGCCGGCGCTGAGCCGACCGCCTCTTCCGTCATTGCCGACCTGGTGGACGTGACCCGCATGCACACCGCCGACCCGCACCATCGTGTGCCGCACCTGGCGTTCCAGCCCGACCAGCTTTCCGACATTTCCATCCTGCCGATGGATGAGGTGCACACCGCCTACTACCTGCGTTTGCGCGCACTGGATCAGCCAGGCGTGCTGGCCGACGTGGCGCGCATCCTGGCCGACCTGGAAATTTCCATCGACGCCATGCTGCAAAAGGAGCCGGCGGAAGGCGAAGACCAGGCCGACATCATAATGCTTACCCACCTGACGGTGGAAAAGAACATCAACCGGGCGATCGCCAGGATCGAGGCGCTGCCCACCATTTCCGGCAAGGTGACGCGCATCCGCATGGAAGAACTTGGAAAGTAAATCGATGCGTTACATCTCCACGCGCGGCCAGTCGCCGGCGCAAAGTTTCAGCGAAATCCTGCTCGGCGGTCTCGCCCCGGACGGCGGACTGTACCTGCCGGAAAGCTATCCGCAGTTCAGCGGCGCCGACCTGACGGCGATGCGCGGCATGAACTACCGCGAGTTGGCTTATACCGTGCTGTCACGTTTCATCGACGACATCCCAGCGGCCGACCTCAAAGCCATCATTACCAGAACTTACACCGCCGAAGTTTATTGCCACGCCCGCTCTGGGCAGAATCCCCAGGACATTACGCCGCTGTTGACGCTGGAGCCCGGCCTGCACCTGCTGTCGCTGTCCAATGGGCCGACGCTGGCATTCAAGGACATGGCGATGCAACTGCTGGGCAACCTGTTCGAGTACGTGCTGGAGAAGCGCGGCCAGCAGATCAACATCCTTGGTGCGACTTCCGGCGATACCGGTTCTTCTGCCGAGTATGCCATGCGCGGCAAGCATGGCATCCGCGTGTTCATGCTGTCGCCGCATGGCAAGATGAGCCGTTTCCAGACGGCGCAGATGTTCAGCCTGCAGGACGCCAACATATACAACATCGCCATCCGCGGTGTGTTCGACGATTGCCAGGATATCGTCAAGGCGGTGTCCAACGACCACGCCTTCAAGGCCGCACACAAGATCGGCGCGGTCAATTCCATCAACTGGGCGCGCGTGGCGGCGCAGTTGGTGTATTACTTCAAGGGCTATTTTGCGGCCACCCGCAGCAACCAGGAACAGGTGAGCTTTGCCGTGCCTTCTGGCAATTTTGGCAACGTCTGCGCTGGCCACATTGCCAGGATGATGGGCCTGCCGGTCAGGAAACTGGTGGTTGCCACCAATGAGAACGACGTGCTGGATGAATTCTTCCGCAACGGGGTTTATCGCCCGCGCAGTGCCGCGCAGACATGGCATACCTCCAGCCCGTCCATGGATATCTCGAAAGCCTCCAACTTCGAACGCTTCGTGTTTGACCTGGTGGGATGCGACGGCGCAAAAATACGCGAGCTATGGAGCAAGGTGGACCAGGGCGGTGCCTTCGACCTGAAAGCAGACGGTTATTTCGACCAGGTGGCGGACTATGGCTTCGTCTCTGGTGCCAGCAACCACGCCAACCGCATACAGACGATCCGCACGGTGCATGAAAAATACGGGGTTACCGTCGACACTCACACCGCCGACGGCATCAAGGTTGCGCTGCAATACCGCGAACAGGATATTCCGATGGTGGCGCTGGAAACCGCGCTGCCAGCCAAGTTTGGGGAGGCCATCGAGGAGGCGCTGGGACATGAGCCGGAGCGTCCGGATGATCTGAAGGGACTGGAAGACCTGCCGCAGCGTTTCGAGGTGATGGATGCCGATGCGGAAGCGGTGAAGCGGTTTGTTTCGGAAAAAACAATTTAGGGCAGATTAAGCATGCAGCAATATCTCGATCTCATGCGCCATGTGCTGGAACACGGTGCCAAAAAGGAAGACCGCACCGGAACCGGTACGGTGTCGGTGTTCGGTTACCAGATGCGCTTCGACCTTGCCGCTGGGTTCCCGCTGCTAACCACCAAGAAAGTCCACCTAAAATCCATTATCCACGAGTTGCTGTGGTTCCTGCAGGGCAGCACTAACATCAAGTACCTCAAGGACAATGGCGTCAGCATCTGGGACGAGTGGGCCGATGCCAACGGCGAACTGGGCCCGGTGTACGGGCATCAGTGGCGCTGCTGGCCGAGGCCGGACGGTGGTCACATCGACCAGATCAGCCAGGTGGTTAAGATGATAAAACAGACCCCGGACTCACGCCGGCTGATCGTTTCCGCCTGGAACGTGGCCGACGTGGATAAGATGAAGCTGCCGCCGTGTCACGCTTTCTTCCAGTTCTATGTGGCGGACGGCAAACTGTCATGCCAGTTGTACCAGCGCAGCGCCGATATTTTCCTGGGCGTGCCGTTCAACATCGCTTCCTATGCTTTGCTGACCATGATGGTGGCCCAAGTGTGCGATCTGGGATTGGGTGATTTCGTGCATACGCTGGGCGATGCCCATATCTACCTGAACCACTTCGAACAGACGCACGAGCAGTTGTCTCGCAGTCCTCGTGCCTTGCCGGCGATGTACATCAATCCCGCGGTGAAGGATATCTTTGCCTTCAGGTTCGAGGACTTCACGCTAGAAGGCTACGATCCGCATCCCGCCATCAGGGCGCCTGTCGCCGTCTAAGAAGCTGTTTAAAAATTACTGCGGAGGCGATCTGCGGCGCACCCCAAGGGCACTTCCTCCGGGCGTTGTGCGGTGCTCGAAATCCTCATGTACTACCTGTACATTCCGGTTTCTGTGCTCCGGGCGCCTTGCATATCGCCTTCCTCGCGACATTTTTTAAACAGCTTCAAAGATGGCTTCATATTCTGTCTCAATTCGGCGACGCTCTACAATTAAATTATCCTATCTCATTGATATATAGTAAATATTATTTGTCGCCATCTGGCGACAAATAATATTATTGCGTTTCAGGCTTGAATAGAGATGGGTTGAGGTGGTGACGTTGCAGCAACTTGTAAAACTCGGTGCGGTTGCGTTTGGCAAGACGCGCAGCCCGCGTGACGTTGCCGTTGGTGACTTTGAGTATCTGCGCCAGGTAGTCGCGCTCGAAGTGCCGTCGCGCATCTTCAAACGATACGATACCGCCAACATTTTCCTGCAGTGATTTCTGTATCAGGCTGGCGGGTACCAGGGTGCCGGTACATAGCACGACGCCCTGTTCGATGACATTTTGCAATTGGCGGACATTGCCTGGCCACGGCGCCCCAACCAGCAATTCCATGGCTTCCTGAGCAAATCCGTTGACTTTGCGTTGATATTTCTCCGCCAGAGTTTGGAGGAAATGCGCAGCCAGCAACGGGATGTCCTCGCGCCGCTCTGCTAATGACGGGATATCGAAGGAAACCACGTTGAGCCGGTAGTACAGGTCTTCGCGGAATGCCCCGGCTTTCATTGCCTCCGTTAGATTCTGGTGAGTGGCGGAAATGAGGCGCACATCTATGGGGATGCTTTGCGTGGCTCCCACCGGACGCACCTCCCTGTCTTGCAGGGCACGCAGCAGTTTCACTTGCAGCGATAAGGGCATATCGCCGATTTCATCGAGCAGCAGGGTGCCGTTCTGCGCTGCCTGGAATAATCCCTTATGGTCACGTATAGCGCCGGTAAAGGAGCCTTTGGTGTGGCCAAACAACTCTGATTCGAGCAACGCTTCCGGGATGGCCCCGCAGTTGACCGCGATGAAGGGATTGTTGTGCCTTGAACTGGCCCGATGAATGGCTTTTGCCAGCATTTCCTTGCCGGTGCCGCTTTCTCCATGGATGAAAATGGTGGCATCGCTGGGCGCTACCAGCCTGGCCTGGCGCAGCAGATTTTCCATTTTTGGGCTGCGGGTGATGAAGTCCTTGCGCCAGGGGTCTCCTCCATCTTCCGTAATTCCTGCTGACGCCGCGCTCAGGTTAAGTGCCGCCTGTACCTGCTGCAACAACTGCTTGCTGTCGAACGGCTTGGTAAGGAAGCCAAATACGCCGCGCCGCGTGGCCTCCACGGCATCGGGAATCGACCCGTGCGCGGTCAGTATGATTACCGGCAGTGCCGGGTCGGCCTGATGCAGCACGTCGAACAGGCTGAGGCCATCCATGCCGGCCATGCGCAAGTCGGTGATTACCAGTTGCGGTTTTTGCGCGGCGACGGTCGCCAGCGCCTGCTCGCCGCTGGCTACAGCGGCTACCTGATGGCCAGCCGAGCGTAAGCGGATGGAAAGCAGCTTGAGCAGATCGGGATCGTCATCCACTACCAGTATCTGGATTGGGGCGGGTGTCATTTGGGGCGTTCCTGGTTCATCATCTTTTCAAGATTCTTCAAATCTTCCAGTTTCTGTTGCAGTTCATAGGAGCGTTTCTGCTCATCCTTCAATTTCTGCGCCTGCTGTTGCAGCCCATCGTCGAGTTTCTGGCGGTCGGTCAGCAATGCTTTCAGAATGACCGCCAGGTTGCGCAAGTCACTGTTTTTGGTGGTGCTATCTTTGAGCTCCTCGTCCAGCAGGGCCAGAGCACGCGGTATGTCGCGGTAACGGCTTGCGGGCAGACCCAGAGCCAATGTCATCTGCATCCGTCCGAGTTCGGTTTTTTCCTTGGGTAACCGTGCAATTTCCTTTTTCTGTGCTTCTGCCGGCATGGCAGCGAACGTCTGAGCGTATTTCAGTAAATCTTCAGTCTGATTGCGTTGAGCCGCGACAGCAGCTTTCTGCACCGGGGCGTTTTTGTCTTGCAACATGGCGCAGCCAGACAGTAATAAAGCCATTACGCAATAAACAAGCCAAGTGCAATTGGTTCTCATGACTTGCGTCCTTTATACAGAAGTCAGTGGCAGGGTAACGCGCATGTGCGCGCCACCCCCAAGGCTATCGACGGCATCGATATGGCCGCCGTGTGCAAGCACAAATTCGCGCGCGATGGAAAGGCCGAGACCACTCCCCTTGACGTGGCCATCGTGTGGCGTCGAACCTTGGTAAAAGGGTTCAAACAGCCGTTCCCGGTCTTCTTCGGCAATTCCTTGCCCTTGATCCAGAACGTCCATGATGGCTTGTTTCATTGAAACAGTGAGTTGTACGGTTATGGTGGCACCGCGTGGCGAAAACTTGATGGCGTTCGAGAGCAGATTATCAATAACCGTTGCCAGCTTGGAAGTGTCTCCATATAGAGACACCTCGTTTAATTTTAATTCCAGTTTTATTTGTTTACTGGACAGTGCCAGCACATGATCCTGTGCCACGGATTTGATCAGCAAACCAAGATCGACCTTGGAAGTTTGCAGGGGCAGGCTCTGAAATTGCGCGGAGCTATAGCTTAGGAGATTCTCAATCTGCTTTTGTAGCCTCAAGCTGTTCTGGCGCAGGATTTCAGCTATTTCGCGTTGACCCTGGCTGAGCTTCCCGGTGACCTCTTCCGAGAGCAGTTCTGCCCCTTCGCGAATAGCCGTCAATGGGGTTTTGAGTTCGTGGGATATATGGCGCAGGAAGCGGTTTTTCTGTTCCTCCAGATCGAGCAATTGCAGGCGCAGCCAGTCCAGGCGCAGTCCAAGCTGATACAGGTCGTCCGGCCCGGGAATTTGGATGGGGTCGGCCAGTTGACCACGCCCAAGCTGCTGCATGGCTTCATCGATCCGGCGCAATGGCCGGGCGATGAGTACGGAAATGACAATGGCGATCAGAAGCGCAAGCGGAATGAGCGCCAGAGCGCGAAAGAACATGGATCTGCGGGCGTGCTCCGCGGTTTTCTGGAGTGTTTCAGCTTCCCTGTCGATGAGATGGCTATTCTCCGTGAGGAGGATTTGTGATTGTTGTAAAAGTTCAGCCAACTCTACAACGGCAGACTGCATTTCATGGGCATTGTTAGTGTCCTTTTGCAGCACCCGAACCACAGCGATCTCACGTTCGATCAGGGACGAGAGGTGTTCTGTCTGTCTGACGTCGAGTCGCTGGCGCAGCAATTCCTGCGCGGTATTAAGAAAATTGCTGTGCGCTTGCGGGATGTTCTCCAGTATCGCTTTGTCGCCGAGTATGAGGTATTGGCGCGCGCTGCGTTCCATGCGCGTGATCTGTTCGATCAGGTCACGGTTGGCATGACTTATTTTAACTGCTTGCTGCAAGGCAAAACGACTTTGTGCTGCCATCTTGTCTATGGTAAGAGCAGCGTCCGCGAAGGCGAACAGCAGCGGCAGGATCGCCAGCAGGAAGCCGATCAGCAATAAGTTGAGAAATGATCTGGGATAGCCGAGTCGCAATTGCTCATGAGCTGCATGATTAGTTTGGCCTATAATCTTACCTGTAAAACGGCTTGCAGATTATGTCCATGTCCAGATGCCTTTCAATTATCGCCGCCATTGCCAGGAATGGTGTTATCGGCAACGATAATGCACTGCCTTGGCACCTTCCTGAAGATCTCAAACGATTCAAGGCGCTTACCATGGGACATCATATCGTCATGGGGCGCAGGACTTATGAATCGCTTGGCCGCCTGCTTCCGGGGAGAACCACGGTAATTGTCAGCCGCAACCAGAATTACTCGGTGCCGGGCGCGCTGGTAGCCGATTCGCTGCAGGCGGCATTGCAGGCTTGCGGTGACGACAAGGAAGTGTTTGTCATCGGCGGTGCGCAAATGTACCGCGAAGCATTGCTCATCGCTGACCGCCTGTATTTCACCGAAATCGATGCGGATTTCGGCGGCGACACATATTTCCCACACTACCTCAAGGACGATTGGTGCGAGATTGAACGCAATAACTGCACCAGCTCGAACGGCCTACCCTACAGCTATGTAACCTATCAGCGCAATTAAGGTGCTGGTGTTATTGGCCTTTTACGATGCCGAAGTGCGTTTCCACCTTGATGCCGATATCCTTAAGCATGGGGGTGGGCAGGACTCCGCCGGCACAAACGATAACTGCGTCGTTTGGGATGGTCATGACATCGCCAGCTTGTTCGATGGTGACTGATTCTGTGTCGATGCACTGAACGTCGGATTTCAGCAGCACTGTGACAAGCTGCCTCTGGCCCGCCTCTTCGAGGCGCTTGCGGTTTTTTTCCTTGACCCTGCCGAATGCCTCGCTGCGATAGGATAGCGTTACCGTCGTTCCATGTTGTTCGGACAGCGCCAGCGCGGCCTCCAATGCACTGTCGCCGCCACCTACCACCAATACATTCAGTCCACGGTATTGCTCGGCATCGATCAGCCGGTAGACCACCTTTGCCTGCTCTTCACCGGGCACGCCTAATTTTCGGGGAGATCCGCGGCGGCCGATGGCGAGCAGGATGTTCCTGGTTTGGTAGCTGCACTTGGAAGTTTTTACCGTAAAACCATTTCCGGCTTTGGTGATGGCTTCCAGTATCTCGTTGAAATGGATATCCAGAGCGTGGTCACGGATAACGCGCTGCCAGAAGCCAAGCAATTCCTCCTTGCTGATCTCGTACATGCGCACTTTGCCAACCAGCGGCAGATTCATCGGCGCGGTCATGGCAATCTTGTTGCGCGGGTAGTGATAGATCGCCCCACCCACAGAATCCTCCTGTTCCACAATGACAAAACGCAGCTTCTGCTCTGTAGCGGCGAGCGCAGCGCCAAGCCCGGCCGGCCCGGCGCCGACGATGAGCACGTCCAGTTGGTTGCCAGACGCACGCTTCTGGGCAATTGCCGTAATGGCTTGCTTGCCCTGTTCCACTGCCTTGCGGATCAATCCCATGCCGCCCAGCTCGCCGGCGATGAAAATGCCGGGTACGTTGGTTTCAAAGTCTGGCTTGACATAAGGGATGTCCACACCACGTTTTTCGGTACCGAACACCAGGGTAATGGCTTCCACTGGGCAGGATACTTCGCAGGCCCCATGGCCGATGCATTTGGTCGGCGCCACCAGCACACCTTTGCCGTTGACGATGCCGAGCGCGTGCTCCGGGCAAGCCTTGACGCATCCGCCTGAGCCGATACAGCGCACGGAATCGACCACCGGATGCAATGAAGGCGGCTCGGTCAGGCCACTTTGCACTGCTTCCTCCAACCGCGAGCGCTGCCGTCTCTGCATGCGCTTTTTGCGATGCAGGTGCATCCAGACAACGAGGATGATGGGGACAAGATAGAGCAGGAACAGCGTGTTTAACATGGGATATCAGGAACCTATTTCCGAAGCACTTCCATATGCAGGTCGTTATTTCTTGTACCTGCACGCCTCATCTTCTGCCCACTTCAATCATCGTGGGTTGCCTTTCGTAAAGACGTAATAATTACAGCCATAATTTTTAAGGATACTGCTTCGAATTGGAAAGAGTTAGTGTCTCCATGCGGAGACGGTTTGTCGTGGCTTGATGTGTGAATAAGGATAGGGGTGCTACGTGGTACGCACAGATACCCATTGTTTATTTATAACAATTAGTTGTTGGCATGGGCGTTGCTAAGTGTCTTGGTCTTGAGGTGTTGAAGGAAACATATTGGCCCTGGTTTTCATTGGATGGATTTTCATTATCGCCGCATGTATTGGTTTCACATGGGCGGGAGTGGAAGTGGCGCACGGGCATTATTACAAGCCCGGCGATGATATTGGTTACAACATGGGGCTGATCGGTGGGCTGATGATGCTGGTAATGCTGACTTATCCGATGCGCAAGCACTTGGCCTTCATGCGTTCGTGGGGTGCGCTCAAGTACTGGTTCAGCTTGCACATGATGCTGGGAATCATCGGCCCAGCGCTGGTAATGTTTCATTCCACGTTCCATGTCGGGTCCATGAATGCTGCAGTGGCGTTTACCTGCATGGTGGTGGTGGCTGTCAGCGGAGTGATAGGACGTTTCGTATATACCCGCATCCACCGTGGACTTTACGGCAGCAAGTTGACGTTGAAAGAGTTGCAGGAAGAACTTTCCGGAAGTTCCGACGAGGTGAAATCGAGACTTCATGGCGTTCCTTCGGTGGAGGGCCGGCTGGGCGCATTCCGCCACTATGCGTTGGAGAAGGAATTTGCCTTTCCGCTGAACTTCTGGCGCTTCATGATATTGGGAATATGTCGCCGCATTGTCGGTTGGCAGTGCGTCATCGATTTGCGCCGGGCAAAGTTCGCAGATGTACGCGAGGTCAAGCGGCTGGTGACATCCTTCCTTGACGAGGTGCAACGCGCAGCGCAGTTTGCCGCCTATGATCGTATTTTCTCGCTCTGGCATGTGCTGCATGTGCCTCTGGTATACATGCTGGCAGCGACCGCAGTGTTCCATGTCATCGCGGTTCACATGTATTGATGCGGCAATTCGCGTTCTTTCTGCTGTGGTTGCTTCTGCCCATCGCTGTCGGGGCGGAAACCCTTGAAACCGTCCTTATGCCTGGCCATGTGATCGAGGGACACGCCAAATGGGAAGATGCGTGCGACAAATGCCACCAGCGGCTCAACAAGGCCGGACAGAGAAAACTATGCGCCGATTGCCACAAGGAAATAGCGAAAGATATTGCCTCCAGGCGCGGCTATCATGGCAAGCTGGAACCCCAGCGCGACTGCCGTG
>Ga0172367_10005161_pt1 | contig 15892 bp, 15 predicted proteins | sample Lak10m_FD_114542 | JGI IMG/M metagenome (GOLD analysis project Ga0172367, IMG submission 114542) | Freshwater microbial communities from Kabuno Bay, South-Kivu, Congo - kab_022012_10m | ecosystem: Environmental > Aquatic > Freshwater > Lake | place: Democratic Republic of the Congo: South-Kivu...
CAGCGCGCATCTCATCCATGCGGTAGTTCAAGCCTGGTTCGGCCACATCGTAGGTAATTGCGCGGCCCTTGTGCCTGTCCAGCGTTAAAGTAGTCATGCCGTGCGAGCGCAAATACCGCATACGCTGAATCAAATCGGGGTTGCAGGAAGTCACCATCCCGCCCTCGCCAATAGAGAGATTCTTGTTGCTGAAAAACGAATAGCAACCGACATCGCCCCAAGTCCCACAACTGCGCCCACCAATGGAAGCACCTGGCGCATGAGCCACGTCCTCAATCAACGTTAGCCCGCGCTTGCTACACAGTTCCGCGATGGCGGGCATGTCGCAGGGGAAGCCTGCGTAATGCACCACCATCACCGCCTTGGTTTTGGCCGTGATGCACCGCTCTATGGTGGCAACCGACATGTTCCAGTCGTCCATGCTCGCGCAGTCAGCCAAAACCGGCTTGGCACCAACGAGGCGCACAGAGTTAGCATCGGCCACGAAAGTCAAAGCGGGGATAACGACCTCGTCACCTGGGCCAACACCAAGGGCAAGCAGCGCCATGTGTAACGCTGCCGTCCCATTGGCTACTGCAAGGCTTTGCGCTCCACCACCAAGATACGCACTGAAACCTGACTCAAAGTTGGCAATGCGCTCACCCATGGTCAACCAACCACTTTCCACGGTCTGCCGCACTGCATCAGCCTCGCGCGAGTCGAAGTTCAACTTAAACAATTGAATTTTCCACATATCTAATTTCCTTTAGGTTGTCACGGTGCTTTTGCTGAATGCAAATTCGAACAGATTCAAGTCATCTCTACCTTTAGTATGTTGGTAGAAGCAACTTTCGACTAAAGACAGATATCAGATCCTGTCCATCCCACACCGTGGCAAAGGACAGTGCCTCGCCGATGGGGGCAATGCGATCCACGGCCCGCGCCGGCAGCGCCAGCGCCAAAGCCTGCAACTGCGCGCGTGTGAAGCCGTGTACCGCCAAGGTCTGCTCTTTGTCGCTCAGCTGGGTGGCCAGTTCGACCAGCTCGGGCAGACGCAGCTCCAAGAACAAGCCATTGCCGCAATGCAGGGCTTTAACGGCCTCGCTCAGCGGGCGCTCCAGCGTCAGCCGCAGGGGTTGGCCCGGCATCAGGCCAACAGCGCCGTCGGGCCGCGCCAGACCCGCGCCGGCGTACTCGAAGCTGGCGGCGACGCGCGATATGCTCATGGCCTCGGAATTCTCAGGCTGGCGCCGCTCCAGCTCGTGTTCCAGCGCTCGCCAGAAGCGCGTTCGCGCTGTGTCGATGCACTCGTGCGAACCTACCCAAGCCACCAAGCGCGGCGAGGAGCAGGCTTGCTGCGCGAACCAGAAGGCATCGTTGTAGAAGCGGCTGGCCAGCTGTGCCAGCGCCGGCTCGTCCAGCGCCAGCAGCGCCTCGGCCTCAATGGCGCAGGCGGAGAAACGGTCAGGGAAGCAGATTTCGGTCGCTGTTGGCCGCAGTGGGATGGCGCGCAGTGTGCGCACCGTCGCATCCCCGCCCCACACCACGCGCAACTGGCAGGCGTCTGACAGCGCCCCGGTAATCGCGTCATCGTGCGGATAGGTCAGCAGCACGATGCGGTCCCGCACCGGCATCCCCACCTCCTCAGCCAGCGTCTGCGCCAGCACGGCGATGAGGAAGGTTTGCGCCGCACTGGCTTTCTGCGACACGCGCACCACGTTCACATTGCCCGCCAGCAGCGACAGCAGCCAGGAGTACATGAACACCGAGTCCACATTGCTCGGTGCCACATGAAACGCCAAACCGCGCCCCAGCACCAAGACGTCACCGATGTCGGTGGGGTATTTCTGCGCTAGCTGGTGCAGGTTGGCACCGCGAAACCAATGACCTAACGCCGCGAGCTCCGGGTGCTGACGGATACCCGCCGCCGTCAGCAGCTTTTGCGAAAAGCGCTTCACAAACTCCACCGCCCGGGTGTCAAACGGCTGCCAAGCCGGGGCGGCGCGCAGTGCCTGGAGCACATTGGTCAGCGAAGCGGAGGCCTCAGCCACCCCCAGGAGGTAGTTCACGCTGTTCATGCCATCACCCGTGTATCGCTGCACCCGCGTATTTCCACCTGCGGCAGGCGGCCGCTCACCGTAAAATGGCTGCCGGCGCGGCCGCAGGGGCAGTCATCTTGGCCGTGCAGCGTACCCACATCCTCGGTCAGCAGGGAATGACCGGGGTAGCTGAGTTGAATGGCGCTTTGCACCTGAATCACCCCCGGCTGCCCCACGCCCAACGGTTGCAGCGTGTGCGGGTCACGGATCAGAACGTCGGCGTAGCTCGGGCTGTGCAGGTGGCCGTGTTCGCACTCCATGAAGATAGAGCCGACTTGCTCCACCATGCCGTAATAGTTGTAGACGCGCTCGATGCCGAACTCCTGGTGCAACCGCGCCTTGAACTCGTCGTTGCTGACGCGCTGATCCAGCAGGCGTTTCCAGCCGCCGCCGTGGATCAACAAGCTGCCGGGCGGGAAGCGCAGCTGCACGCCCTGGCGCAACGCACTCTGGTAGAGCCCCTGCCACACCACAAAGGTGAAGCCGAACAACAGCACTGGCGTCGCGGCGTAGCGTGTCAGCCACGTTTGCAGCGCGTGGGCGTCCAGCTCCAGCGCGTCATTCAGGCAGTAGCAGTGATCGCGGCCATAGGTCGAAAAACCCAGGATGCCGGCCGCGCGCGCGTTGAAGCGGCGGCGATCCTTCAGCACATCAGCGGAATCAACGATCACCATCGGCCAGCGCTTCTTGCCCAGAATCGACGCCATGATGGCGCTGAGCACCCGCGTCTGGCGCATCGACGTTTCGCGGTCAAGGTAGATGCGCGACACCGCCTGGCCGGTGGTGCCACTGGAAGTCAGCGTCTTGATGACCTCGGGTTCGGGCACGCTGCGCAACTCCAGCGTTTTGAACAGGCGCACCGGCAAGTATGGCACCTCCGCCCGCGTGGCTGCCTGGGCGCCCGCGGGGAACAAGCGCTCCACCATGTTGGCGTAGGGGGCACAGCGTTGCTGGTGCCAGCGCGTTAGCGCGTTCAGGGTGTTCAGCAGCGCTGGATCCTTGGCGTCGGCGCGAAAACCGTAGGGCTGGGCGATGTCCAGCTGCAGGACGGGCCAGGCTGGCGCAGCCTCGGAGATGTGTTCAGAGAGGGGCTCGGTATGCATCATCAGGTGCTCAGCAAGGCGCCGTAATCTTTTTTGCCGCTGGGTAGCAGCGGCAGCTGTTCCACCAGTTGCAGCCGGGTCATGGTCGGGTGGATGGAGTACTGCTGGCGCACGAACTCCCGCACCTGATCCAGCAAGGCAACCTCCTGAGCTTCGAGCCACACCACCAGCCGGTCATCCGTGCCGCCCACGGCCAGCGGCACTTGCAACGCGGCTTGCAGCGCTTGCTCCACCTCATCCAGGCCGATGCGATTGCCACCGAGCTTGATGAACCGCTTGAGTCGGCCGGTGATATAGAAGAACCCGTCTTCGTCCACCCGAGCGAGATCGCCGGTAGGCAGGCGGCCTTGGCAGTCGTCGCCGCGCGCCAGATCAGCGCGCTGCTCGGCGTAGCCAAGCATAACGTTCGGGCCCCGGTAGATCAGCTCGCCATTGCCGGCGGCCACCTCCAGCGCACCGCCCGGAATCGGCACACCAATGCTGCCGATCTTGCTGGCCAGCTGCGCGGGTGGCACATAGCTGATCCGCGCACACGCCTCTGTCTGGCCATACATAACGTAAAAGCGCCGGCCGCTGACCTGCGCGTACTCGGCCACCAGGCGCATGAGCTTCTCGTCGAGGCGTCCGCCGGCCTGCGTCAGCGTGCGCAGCGCCGGCAATTCCTGCCTGAAGAACGCGGTGCGATGCAGCATTTGGTACATGTAAGGCACCCCAGCCAGCGAGGTGACCTGCTGCTCACGCAAGCGTTGCAGGAACTCGCGGCTGAACACGCTGTCGGTGTTAAGCACCAGCGTGGCGCCGACCAGCAGGTAGCTGTTGATCACCGACAGACCATAGGAGTAGTGCATCGGCAGCGAGGTGATGGCACGCTCCTGCGCCGTCAGCTCCAGATATCTGGCGATGGACGCCGCATTGGCCTGCAACGCCGCCCGCGTCAGGCGCACCAGACGCGGACTGCCCGTTGTGCCGGAGGTGCTCAGAAGCAAGCCCAACGCTGGGTAAAGCTCGGCTGCCGGGGCGTCGGGTTGGGGCTGAGGCTCGCCGTGGGTGGCGATCCACTGCGGCTGATAGCGCGCTTGCAGCGCTGCCAGTTGCTCAGGGGGCGTTTGCGCGGCCAGCAGCAGCGGCACATGGCCTTGACGCAGGCAGGCCAGATACAACGCCAGATCGGCCAGCCGGTTGTCGCACAGCACAAACCCCAGCGTGCGCGAGCCCTGCGCCGCCAGCGCCTGTTCCTGCTGCGTGACTCGCGCCAGCAGGGCGGTGGCGCTGTGCACCTGGCCTTCCGCATCGATCACGGCGCTGCGCTGCGCCGACTCGGCGTCCAGATCCCAGAAGTTCATAAGCTCATCCCGCCATCGACGCCAATCACCTGCCCGGTGATGTAAGCCGCCTGCGTGGAGGCCAGGAAGCGCACCAGACTCGCCACCTCATCCGGCTGACCCATGCGGCCCATCCGCACGCGCGCCAAGTTTTGCTGATGCACCTCGTCACTGTGCTGGCGATTCATTTCGGTGTCGATGTAACCCGGCGCCACAGCGTTGACGCGGATCCGCTGCGGCGCCAGCTCCTTGGCCGCCGCCAACGTGGCACCGATCAGCCCGGCCTTGGAGGCAGCGTAAGGCACCTGCCCCGCAAACCCGTACCGCCCGACGATAGACGACATGTTGATGATCGCCCCCCCACCGCTGCGCCCCATCAGCTTGGCCGCGCCCTGCATGTGCTGAATTGCAGCTGCCAGATTGACGTCCAGCGTGCGGGTCAGCGCCTCCTGGGAAATCATGCCCAGCTTGGCCGGCTCCATGATGCCGGCGTTGTTCACCAGCGCATCCAGGCGCCGGAAGCGCTTGAAGATGTCTTGGAACGCGCGGCCGATAGCCTCGTGCTCGGTCAACTCATAGGTCAGCAGCAAGCTGCTTTCGGCGCAGGCCGCCGGCAGTGTGGCCTGCAGCGTCTCCAGGGCAGCGAGGGTGCGAGCGTGCAGCACCAGCTGGTAGCCGTCCTCGGCCAAAGCGCGAGCACACGCAGCACCAATGCCGCGCGAAGCCCCGGTAACAAAAGCTACGCGGTCAGTCATGGGGTCACTGGAGGTACTTGGCCACGATCTGCTTGGCCTTGGCGAAGCTGCTCATGTCGATCACATCTTCGGCGTCGATCATGATGTCGAACGCTTCTTCGATGGCGGCAATAAGTCCCATGTGTGCAACAGAGTCCCAGTCTGGGCATTCAGAATATTTCAAATCATCAACCACCAGTTCTAATGGAATGGAAAGTGATTCTGAAAAAATTTTTTGCAACCGATCTTTCATTACAGGCCTCTCAAATGTTAAAAAAATTAACCATCTATATGGTCAATACAAAAATAAAATATCTCCAACGAATGGATTACCGCAAAAACTAACTAGTTTTCGCTTTATCTCGCCGCTCCTTTTCGTCTTCTAAATGCTTCTCCATTGCTTCGGTGTCAAAATAGTTTGCCTTTACAACAGGATTCGAAAAGTATCGCTTATCCAATTCCAATGTAGAGCCAACGCATCGCGCCGGATTGCCAGATGCAATAGAATAGCTCCTAATATCTTTTGTAACCACTGAGCCAGCAGTAATAATGCAACCCTTCCCAATCTTAACGCCCGGCATTATTGAGACACCAGAAGCTATGAATGTATAGTCTCCAATTTCGACAGAAGAACGCACATAACCTATACGATTATTTTTATCAAAATCTATATATTTTTCGCCAAGCAGCCTTATACTCAAATGACTACCGTGAGTGAAAATTCCAACCCACGCTCCTATTTGAACTCCATCTCCAATACTAACCCCATTACTGCCATCAATAATGGAGTGGTGCCACACCCAGCAATTCTCTCCAATATCAATTTTATTTTTATCTATCAGGACTGCGGTAGAGCTAACTCTTGTTAGTTTTCGAAAGCTATTTGTCGGTTTATTCCAGTATCCATATACCATAAATGGCCTAAATATACGACCAATAATATTTAAGACTAACGACACAAAGTATCCAAAAGGCGATAAATATAATTTTTTCAACACTTGATTATTCTCCTGCTGCCTGAAGGATTTCGCTGGCTAGACGTGCAACACCGGCCGACTTTGAAAAATGCAATAAACCAAACTTCTTACCACTTTGCCCAAGATGTTCAAGCCACTCTGTTGGCAATACACTCACATCTCTCATCATATTAGCCAACCAATTACAGTCCTCCGGCTCACCTACCCACCCGCATTCCGCCTGTCGAACAAAATGAGCCGTATCACTACAACGGTCTACTGTCGCGATCACCGGTTTGGCTGAAAATAGATAGGAAGGGAGTTTTGAGGGAATAGAGCTCATCCCGTTGCCGCGCTTCATAGGCAGCAAACATACGTGCGCCATGCTCTGTAACGCGGGTACGTTGGCAGCCTCAGGGTCAGATACAAAATACACACTAGTCAGATTCAACTGTTTTGTTAACTTAATACAATCAGCTTTTGCAGTCCCATCTCCGACTATCAATAATTGCGCATTACCTATGTCTGCTATAGCAAAAGCACGAATCAAAAAATCAACCCCCGCTATAGGTCCAATGTTCCCTAGAAAGAGAAAGGTAAACGGGTGAGCCGGGATATTATACTTTTCGCAACTAACCGATTTTGCGGGAATATTTTCAAAAATAGACTCATCTTGCCAGGTTGGAATGGTTGTAACCGAATCAAGTTTAAGCCCCCTATTATTAACATATGTTTTACGCATGTTCTCAGAGATAACCAAAACTTTTGATGCCGATCCTGCAATCCAAGCATCAAGTTTCCGCAAAGGCGCGTGAATCAAAAGTCTAAAGAAAGAAGGCAGCTTATTTGTCAATGCTTCTGGATAAATGTCCATTATTTGCAATACGAAGGGAATAGAATTTCTCTTTGCATATATTGCAATAAGTAACTGGGAGAATAGTGGCCAAGAATTTACATATAAAACATCAGGCCGATTCGGCATTGAGTCAATGTACTTTATAACATGCCAGCCAAAACTGAAACTTTCCCACATTCGCAGAAGTAGTTGTGACTGCGGTGCTAAAAACGATGGTAACCAGGCAACAACAACTCCATCTTGGACGAGCTTGATAGGCTTTTTCGATAGCAATTTCTTATGGTCATCATTCAATATCAGTCGAGATGGCTGCGGGCAAAGGACAAACACAGAATGTTTTAAACCAAAAATATATCGCGATAAATCAAAACTCATTCGTGCAGATGACTGTGGCTCTGGAGGATACACCGCTGTTATCAATAAAACAAATTTTTGCGAATTCATACATTTTAAATAAAAGTATCCGCCTCTACGCCGATGCATTCATTAAAGGTAATTTTTTAAGTCAGCGTAATAAACCTTTTTAAACAACCGCATGTAAAAATCCCTTAAAAATTGGAACTTCCTTATTGGAGTCGGCATTTCGGCAACAGAAATATCAAAAGCATTCATGGTCTTAAGCTGTCTACCAATACAAATTAAGTATGATTCATAAAATTTAAACGCTTGTTTTTTCATTCTGATGCCGACGTAAAGGCGCGCAACGCTTCTGTTAACTAAACGGAATGACTGGAAATGGAAAAAAACTGGCGGGGATGACGGGCTAGCTTTTGACAAAAAATAATCCACATTCCACGGTGCTAGCGTATTATGAACTTGTTCCAAAATATGAATCTCATTCGGAAACAATGACGGCCATAGATCCAGATATTTTTGATCCCCAAACTTACCGTCTTCATATCGATCAAAACACCACTCAAGACATCGATCTTGCCACCACCGCATGACATCAACACCTTGCTGACTACGGCGAAAGGTCATGAATTGCACACAAAAACGTCCGCTCTTCTCTGTGCGGTCATATTCAGGCGCGTAAGCATGCTCGGTTATCAAAACATGCTTACCCGAGTGTTCAAACTCGTCCAGCAATATCTTCGGCGACGTGAAAAAAAACAGATCCGCATCAAGATAGGTAACACGGCGAACTTGCGCATCGCGGTCGAAAACAAACTGCGGAGTGAATGGTGTTAATGTCCAGCAGTATTCGCCTATGCTACGGGTTTTCTTAACCGCCAACAAGCGCGCATCTTCCACTTCACGCAAGGGGATAAGAGTAACAAACTGCAATGCCAAATTTCGCAAATTCTGTTCAACCAATTCGTCCAGACAGAGTATCCATAGATGAAAGGGTTGACCATGTTCAAGCAAGGAAGCGTGCAAGCATAACCCTATCGGAAGAAAATTGTTGTCGAAATAAGTGACAAAGTGATCTGGGTCAGCTGTCGAATAGAGATCATTTGCTATTGATGGCATTTTAAATCATCGGTTCAAACGTTGACCGACTCCCCCAGAATTTCTCCGATTGCGACGCAAGTCTGTGTCTGCATTTCATCAGTTAGGCTAGGATACATAGGCAGCGAGAAAATTGCTTTCGACAAAGCCTCGGTAATTGGAAGATCACCGTCCTTACCACCAAGGTTGGAGTATCCGCGCATGAGATGTATTGGCCATGGATAACTAATGTTAAGAAAAATATCTTTCTTCTTTAGTTGCGCAATAATTTCATCGCGCAGATGATGGCGAACGACGTATACATAATACACGTGTGAATTGCCATCACACGTAGACGGCAATTTAAGTGAAGTGCTGCTCAATATTTGGTCATAGCGCAACGCCAATTGTCGTCTACGCTCAATATAACCATCTAGCTTTGAAAGTTTAAAACGCAGAATTTCCGCATGCACCTCATCAAGCCGGGAGTTATACCCTAGTTCTTCAGCATAATAAACACCCTTCATTCCATAAAACCTCAGGCCACGGAGCCTCGCATCCAGTTCGGCGTTGCTGGTCGAGATAAACCCACCATCTCCAAATCCCCCTAACGGCTTAGTTGGATAAAATGAAAAGACTCCCATGTCCCCCATGGAGCCAGCCTTGCGCCCGCGATGTGTTGCCCCGTGACTTTGTGAACAATCTTCAATTATGCTCAAGCTATGTTTTTTGGCTAGCTGAACCAGCGCATCCATGTCGACACATTGGCCATAAAGATGCACAGGGATGATGCACTTCGTGCGCGATGTAATTGCCGCTTCAATCTTGCTTACGTCCATCAATGCAGAATCTGGTAAGACATCGACAAAGCGAGGTGTGGCCCCAGCCTGCACAATCGCCGATACTGTCGGAACTGCAGTGTTGGAGACTGTGATGACTTCATCTCCGGCACCAATATTCAAAGCCTTTAAGGCAAGAAATATCCCGTTCGTAGCGTTATCTACGCCCACTCCAAAGCGCGTTTCACAGTACGCCGAGAACTCCGCCTCAAAACTCTTCACGCTGTTCCCAAGAATCAATGTACCAGATCTAAACACGCGGTCAACCGCAGCAAGAATTTCAGTTCTCTCGGCTTCATATTCATCCAAATAGTCCCATACCTTAATACTCATAGCTTTCTCTCCTTTGCAGCTTCTGCTGCTAAATGTATTACGTGTGCATCGCGCTCTAAAATATCGATCCAAATTTCCCACCCGCCAACTGAGATCGAATCAATAACAGCCTGAAAAAACACTGCAAAGCTGTCTGCTGGTTCAAAAACTAAGCGTTCAGCGTGCGAATTGACTCGAATATCGATCTCAGATACCAACACATTGCTAAACGTGAATACCGGCTCCAGAGTAACCGACATCCCTTGACCAAGTATGGAAAGACAATTTCGATACTCGGTTTCAAAACTAAAAAATCCCTGAAATGTTCTCCCTCCTGAATAGATAGCAGTCATGACAAAGCCAGTATCAATGCTGGTCTCCCTGTCTGTGCTCAAAAAGTCTGCCGATACATGCATGGGCTCGTCCTGAAAGAACACTCGCCCAGGAGTAACAGCATATCGACCCAAATCATGAAAGCTTCCTCCGCCCATAGCTGGACTGTTTCTAAAATTGGATTTTGGCAACGGCGGAAAAGAAAATACAGCCTGTATTGAACGCGGTTTACTGCCAATTCGTTCGAACGCGTGACGCACCGCTTGAACTTGCGGATGAAATGGCCAAACAGTCGATTCTGCCAAGCACAAATTTCGTTGCCTCGCCAATTGCACAATAGACAGTGTTTCCTGCCAATCCAGAAATGCGGGCTTATCGACTATTACATGAAACCCAGCTAATAATGCCTTGCGAGTCCACTCAGCGTGGAGGTTATTAGGCAAGGAAATATAAGCAATGCAGGGTGATGTCTCACGGAGGGCCATATCATAGCCGCAGAAAAAATTCCCTTGTCTCGATTCAGGAATGTCAACATCCACCAGCGTACGGGTTGAAGCGAGATGTATTTTACTGACACACGGCAAAGATAACAGTGCTGGCAAAACACGTCGACAGAAAATACTTGAGACACCAATGACGAGAACTTCCACATTAATAACCATGCTATAGTGATTAAATTGTCTATGCAACCAGAGCAAGACAGGAGAGAATACTACGTAATTCGATGTTGACCATATTACTAAATTGCGCAAACTCTTGAATTTGTCTCAATGTCATCCAGCAATAGTTGGGCGGCAAATCTAAATATAAATCTTCATTCAATTCAACAACAAGATGTCTTTGCATACTATGGAAAAAACGCCCCCCTTCATCTGACAGGACTGAATCAAAACGAATACGCCCCCGCGATTCCGACTGAAACAATTCCACAAAAGCTGGCAGGGGTGAGTGCGTACCATCCAGATAGTTTTCGGGGGTACATTGAACAGTCGCCGCCAATTCGAGTATATCAATCAGGCATGGCTCTACTCGTCCCTGAATCAAAACATGTAAAATGCCTCCCCGTACCTGAGTCGCAAGACCGATTACTCCACCGTCAATGGACTGGATGAGTGGCTGACACCACCCACCCACCTCTCGGTTACTCGCTTGCACCTCCACGCCTACGACTGAAAAGAAACACCCTGATTCATGCCGTACTACCCCATTGTCAAGATGCCAGCCTATTACTTGCTTTAATGGGATTAAGTTCGAATGTACTTCAATTTGACACTTGAGTTGGGTAAGCCAACTGAACACAGTCGGCATATCGTATTCAGCATCAGCATGATCCGCACAAATAGACGACCGCACTTTCAAATAAAATTCATCTGACGACAACGCAGAACCTGATGGATGTTGCTGAAAATCAAGTTGGTATGCCAAGCTACCTAGAATTGAACGGCAGTCTAGGTGCACCAAATTTGGAAAACGCATTAATTTCTGCAATTGACCAACCGTGATCCATTTGTAATCGTCAGAATGTGAGAGTACATAATCATCGGGCATCTGGACAATCAAATTTCTATTGCGCTTTCTTAAGTAACGCGTCCCCTGCTCAGACTGAAGTTGGTCTACTAAGACCTTTCCGTCATTTTTCTCAATAAAATATTCGATGAAAGCCGGACGATTGCCGCCATGAACTTGAGTATAGTTACTCTTGGTTGCTTGCACCGTTGGAGAAATTTGAATAAAATTAACATTCCCAGGCTCCATCTTTGCCTGAACCAATAAATGTAGTACGCCATTAAATTTCTGTGCAACGAATCCAAGAATACCAATTTCAGGCTGGTTAATTATCGGCTGCTGCCAACTCTGAATGGTATCAGTACTAATTCTCACATCTAGGCCCTCAACATGAAAGAATTTTCCACTATTGTGAGAAATATTTCCTGTTAAAGAATCAATGCTCCACCCCTTCAAGTAGGTTAGAGGCGTTAGCTGTACAGAATATTTGTTTTGCGTCATGCGCAAATTAACCCAGTTAAGCACTTCTGCCTCTGATAGCAAGCCGTCAGCAGTGCATGCTGAGCTAAACAGCTCATTTTTGGATTTTGATATGGGCATAATATTGCTCCTATTACTCTTCAGGGCGCTGCAAAAGCGGGCCTGGTTTCAATTCCGAACACTTTGGTACACCACATTCAGCTATGTATTCGGCCCACGTACGGATGGACTTAGATCGATCGTAATGCGTGCTGGCAAGCACCATACAAACAGCACCATCACTGAAATCTACGAGGTTAGTCCATGTCATACGAGGCAAAGTGATACCCCACCCCGGATTATCAAGTATCACTGTACGTGACTCCAATCCATCGGACACTATTATTTTTAAGCTACCGTGAACCGCTACCGCGAACTGGTCTGTGTCGAGATGAGCATGCCCACCACGATCTGCACCCTGAACAATATCGTGCATATAAAAAACCCTCTTAAATTCAAAAGGTATCGTCTGCCCACCCTCTATGGCAGTTAAACATCCGCGAACGTCACAAACACTTTGAAGATTTACCCACTTTATATTAACTAAACTCATTTTATTCCTTCAAAAATAAACTCTATTGATACCCATCTCTCAAAGACATCACACCAAAAAAATCAGCAGGATCAACTGCGCTTTTGAACCAAGGGGTTAATGTTCTTGAATCAGTCAAAATGGTTTGCAGATAGTCTCTATTTAAAAATCTGCATGGATAGCTTGCTGAATAAATATTACTCGGAACACGCTGAACCGTAATTCTCTCGCCTTCACTGGCAAGCGGAGTTCGGTCAATAATTATTGCATTTGGCTTCATTTTTACAACTTTTTTTAATAATTCGTATGGGTCTTCCACATATTGCAGAACGCTTGAAAACAGGACCACATTCACGGGTTGATTTGAAAAGCATTTTTCGATTGTTTCATAAAATTTCAACGACGCCGTCGAAAACTCATCTCTGCCACAGGCAACCACATGTGGTTGCTCGACGACACTCCAGGAACAGTCTTGCAACTCCGACAATATTTTTCGGTGCTGCATATATACACTCCCAAGCGCCCCGCCAAAATCTAACACATGCAATGACCCTTCGGAGCTCGCTGCAGCAGTCATTAGACAAGCCAGCAACTGCCAGTTATATTCTTCATGATAGAAGCAAGTAGAGTCTCTTTCCCAGAGTGCTTCGCCATCACGCACCGCGGCAGCCGCCTTCCTTACAACATCAAAAATGATATTTGCATCGTATCCTGAGGTCTCTGCCGAGGCACTTGCCCAGTCAGGATAGTTGCCTGTCCAACGACTTCGTCTTCCGCTAATAGAACTCAGGGCATTCAATAGAAAAGGCGGGAGAGCATTAGTCAGTAGTGACTTAAATACTGGATTCACTTTCCCTCCCTTCACAAGGTTCCTACAAGTGCGACAAAATCACTCCACTGGCGCTCCTTCGACCAAATTCGAGGCAACATGCCCGCACCCGCAGCGGCGATGGCTGCACGACGAGGCTCATCATTTATTAGTGATTTAATCTTTCGTTGGAGATCAGCGGAATCAGTAAAACTCTCGAAATTCACACCAGATTCAAAACCCTCAGGGTAGACACCCGCACTCCCCAACATACATGCACCGCACCCAAGAGCTTCCCAGCAGCGCATGTTACCGCGAATATCTCCAGCAATATCAGTTGCTGGATTTAGTACGATTTTCGAACGAGATAATGCTGAATACATCATTAACCCATAAACAGGCGCTCCAGAGACATTTTTCAGTTTCTTCGGTAAGGTAATTGGGACTGGAATCCATCTGCCCCAGCCTTCTGTCGATAGTCTACCCCACTTTTTTCTAATTATTCTAATATCCAATTTATCACTGTCCACGGTATCAACAATGGAATTTAACAATGCGATGCGCGGCTGGTGGCCGTTGCGCACGTAGCTTCCCACAAAAAAAACATCAACGGGACGAATAGTACTCATTGAATAGGGCGCCATCGCAGGGTCCCAGGAGGGCGAGAAAAATGCGGCTTTTACCCCCGCTCTACACAGGTTTTCATTCAATGACTTAAAATTTGAAACTATTAGGTCGTATGCTGCAAAATCAAAAGGCCCTGGGACACTTGCATACCACCCAATGGTTTTCTTTACGCAGCCTGGTAATCTTCGCAGAAATGATGAAGAATATCTTATTGGATCCAGCTGGTAAAATACATCAGCCTTATGTTCCTCTATTTGAGCAAGTAGAATCTCATCCAAATCTGTAGATGGAAATTGTTTTTCTCTTGCCCAGGCCAACTGCAAAATTGTGTCGTCACAAACTGTAAAAAAAGTCGAATCAGCACCATCATATACAGGCTTCAAAATATGGGTTGCTTCACACCTATCTGCTAAAAGTGTCTTTCTACGATTAGCGAATGCTACATTATGGGAAATAGCGGCTTTAGAGTTGAAGTACTTAAGATAACTACTCCCACAGCTGGAAGATTGAAATAAACGCATTGGAAATTAAAAGATTAATATCAGGTCTTGTCAAGTTTTGCAAAAACCAATCATTTACTTTGAGAGTAACTTTCCAGGATTTCCCACAATTACCTGTCCGTTTTCCACATTTTTTAACACTACTGCTCCAATTCCAATTACTGCATTGTCACCAATCGAAACTTGGTTTTTTACAGAGGCGCACGGTGCTATCCACGAATTCGTGCCAATGGTCACACCACCGCTAATTTCTGCGCAAGCAATCACAAATGAATGATTACCAACGATAACGTTATGTGCGATGTGCACATGATCGTCTATCTTTACGCCATCACAAATTATTGTATTATTTAGGGTTCCTCGGCATACTGTAGTTAGAGAGCCAATTTCTACATCATCGCCTATTACAACGCTTCCAATATGCGGTAAACGAATGGCATGTCCATTTGCAGCTCGCTCAAATCCGAAACCTTCCTCACCTATAACTGCGCAAGATTTTATTATGCAACGTTCACCGATGATGACTTCATTGCCGATCACTACATTGTTGAGAATTTCTGAATGAGCCCCAATTTTTACCCCATTTCCAAGTACGACGTTTGAACCAATTTTTGAAGTTGGGTGAATAATGGGCTCATTTTTTGACCAAGTAAAACCTGACTTATCTTCTAGAAATGAAAGCGCAATGGCGAAATCGAGACGGGGATTTGTACTAATAAACGCAAAAGCTCCAGCGTCCACAACTAAAGGCGCTAGTTCATTTGTCGTGATTACTATGGTTAATGGCTTAACGTGATTAAGATATTTAATTGACTTGAGAAAACATAAGTCATTTGCACGTGCTTCATCTAGCGAAGATGCTCCACAGATACCTAAAGGTGTACCTATAAAACTAGCATTAAGATGTTTTGCTAGTTCTAATACTGACAATTGTGTTACTATTTTTCTACCCATCTCATTACCTCAAAAGCTTCTGCATATTGAACATTAATCTGTGAACCGCGCATGGCGGCAAGTCCCTGTAAAATGGGTACCAAATCCCCAGTGCGCCACGCCTGCGACTTATAAGCATTTAGAGCATTAATCTTAGTATCTACATCGCTCTGCTCTAGAACATTAAAATAAGATGGGGCTGATATACGACAGTTATGTGGCAATTCATAACCCAAGATTGATGTTTTCTTAAAGGCTCGAAATGTTTCCTTGCTTAGGGTTTCGTGGTCCTGATGCGTATCTGTGCTTGCATGCACCATTACTAAATCAGGCTCTAATTCGGCTCTTAGTAACACTAGTGTTTCGAGAATCTCTTGTCTGTGTTGCGGGAAATGCCGAACCGGAAAGTTTAAAACACGTACGTGCTCCTTGAGTATACCAAGCAATGCGGCACCGTGAAAAATCTCAGTCCGAAGGATATCGCGAGGAAAGTCCGCGCGAAC
>Ga0172367_10005162_pt1 | contig 15892 bp, 15 predicted proteins | sample Lak10m_FD_114542 | JGI IMG/M metagenome (GOLD analysis project Ga0172367, IMG submission 114542) | Freshwater microbial communities from Kabuno Bay, South-Kivu, Congo - kab_022012_10m | ecosystem: Environmental > Aquatic > Freshwater > Lake | place: Democratic Republic of the Congo: South-Kivu...
AATCCCCAAAAAAACGGAGACAGCAATGACATCCACAGATCACATGAAAGGCCACAAAGCCGGTGAAACCATCACCGGCGCGCAGGCGCTTATTCGTGCTTTGGAGATGGAAAACGTGGACGTCATGTTCGGTCTTCCTGGCGGCTGCATCTTGCCTGCATACGACCCGCTCATCGAATCACCAATTCGTCACATCTTGGTTCGTCACGAACAAGGTGCAGGTCACATGGCAGAGGGTTACGCGCATGTCACTGGTCGACCTGGTGTTGCCATGGTTACCAGTGGTCCTGCTGCAACCAACATGGTTACTCCGTTGTGCGATGCATACATGGACTCCATTCCGATGGTTGCCATTACAGGTCAAGTTGGAACGAGTGCAATTGGAACCGATGCGTTTCAAGAATGTGACACCGTAGGTATTACTCGCAGCATTACCAAGCACAACGACTTGGTGATGAGTGCAGATGATTTGCCACTTGCTATTCGTCAGGCGTTTCACATTGCAACAACGGGTCGTCCTGGTCCAACACTTGTCGACATTCCAAAAGATGTGTTGACAAATTCCATGAAGTGGCATTGGCCAACCGATGATGAAGTTGCCGACTCGCTTCCTGGATACAAACCGGTTTCAAAAGGTCATCCACGAATGATCAAAGAGGCTGCGCAATTAATTCTGAAAGCGCAGCAACCAATTCTGTACGTCGGTGGTGGCGTGTTGAAAGCTCGCGCAGCTTCGGCCTTGCGCGAACTTGCAGAACTCACGGGCATTCCAGTTGTTACAACGTTGATGGCGCGCGGAGCATTCCCAGATGATCACCCGCTGTGCTTGGGTATGCCTGGCATGCACGGAACTGCAGCCGCAGTTACCGCAATGCAAAAGAGCGACTTGCTCATTGCACTTGGTTCACGTTTCGACGACCGTGTTACTGGCCGCGTGAATTCGTTTGCACCGCACGCGAAAATCATTCACGTCGATATCGACCCAGCAGAGCAGGGCAAAGTACGCAAGCCAGACGTTCCAATTGTGGGTGATTGTCGTTTAGTTATTGAAGAAATGATTAAGGCGATCAATGACTTGCTTGCTGAACAAAAGCAAGTCGACATCACTCCTTGGCGCAGTCGTGTAAGCGGTTGGCAAGAACAGTTCCCGCTTACTTACGAGCCAAGCGAAGAAGGCGGAGTATTGAAGCCGCAGTATTGTTTGGAGCAATTGCGCGACGCTGCACCTGAAGGAACCATTTTGGTTTCAGGTGTTGGTCAGCATCAAATGTGGTCAAGTCAGTATTGGAAGTTCAACGAGCCGTACACCTGGGTGAACTCAGGCGGACTCGGCACCATGGGCTTTTCAGTTCCTGCAGCAATTGGTGCAAAAGTTGGCCGCCCAGACAAAACCGTATGGGCAGTTGACGGCGACGGTTGTTTCCAAATGACCGCACAAGAATTGGTTACTGCATCGCTCGAGCGCATTCCCGTAAAGATCGCCATCTTGAACAACTCATACCTCGGCATGGTTCGTCAGTGGCAGGAAATGTTCTACGAAGAGCGTTACAGCGAGGTGTACTTGTCGCAAGACACGCCGAACTATGTGAAGTGGGCAGAAGCGATGGGTTGCGTTGGCATTCGTGTTGACGATCAATCTGAAGTTGCTTCAGCAATCGACAAGGCCAACTCCATCAACGACCGTCCAGTTGTTGTTGACTTCCGAGTTGATGCCGGCGAAAAAGTGTTTCCAATGGTTGCAGCAGGTCAAAGTAATGACGACCTCATGTTGCATCCAAGTCAAAACTCACGAAGGGAGTTCCTCCGATGAACACCGCTAATCCATACGGAAGTGTACCAACACACCACATGTTGTCGGTGCTTGTACAAAACAAGCCTGGTGTTCTTGCGCGAGTGGCTTCGTTGTTTGCACGTCGTGGATACAACATCTTCTCGTTGGCTGTAGCGCCAACAGACGATCCAGAGTTCAGCCGCATCAGCATTGTGGTCGACGTGGAATCTGCACCGCTAGAGCAAATTGTGAAGCAGTTGTTCAAGCTCATCGAAGTAGTTCGCATTTCAGAACTCGACCCACGCAGGTCGGTGGAGCGCGAACTTATGGTGGCCACCGTTCGCGTGACCCCAGAGCAACGAGGTCAGGTAGTGGAATTGGCCAATATTTTTGAGGGCAAAATCCTTTCCGTTGGCCAGGACGCAATCATCCTGTCCATGGACGGCAGTCCAGAAAAGTTGGACGATTTTTCAGATTTGCTGCGACAATATGGAATCATCGAATCGCAACGAACCGGCCGCGTGGCGCTTCCAAAGCTTGACCGCGCCGCAAAGCATTAATCCGTTTTACACACAAGTTCACGAACATAAGGGAAAGGCAAGACCATGGCAGCAAACATTTATTACGAGAAAGATGCTGATCCAGCACTCATTCGTTCGAAGAAGGTTGCAATTATTGGTTATGGCTCACAAGGTCACGCACACGCACTCAACCTGAAGGATTCAGGAGTCGATGTTGTGGTTGGTTTGCGCGACGGTTCATCGTCAAAGGCCAAGGCTGAAGCTGCTGGCTTAAAGGTCATGAACATTGCTGATGCTGCAAAGTACGCAGACCTCATCATGATCCTTGCTCCAGATACCGAGCAGAAGAAGATTTACGAAGAGAGCATTGCTCCAAACCTGGTTGATGGCAAAGCAATTGCATTCGCACACGGATTCAACATTCGTTACGAGCGCATTCACCCACCAAAAGGTGTTGACGTCATCATGATGGCGCCAAAGGGCCCGGGCCACTTGGTTCGCCGTACCTACACCGAAGGCGGAGGAGTGCCAGCACTCATCGCCGTGCATCAAGATGCAACCGGCAAAGCAAAGGCACTCGCATTGTCGTACGCCGAAGCAATTGGTGGCGCACGCGCAGGTGTTATTGAAACCACCTTCACCGAAGAAACAGAAACCGACTTGTTCGGTGAGCAAGTGGTGTTGTGCGGAGGTCTTACCTCACTCGTACAAGCCGGATTCGAAACGCTTGTTGAAGCTGGCTACCAGCCAGAAATGGCTTACTTCGAGTGCTTGCACGAAGTAAAGCTCATCGTTGACTTGATGTACGAAGAAGGAATTGCAGGGATGCGTTACTCCATTTCTGACACTGCTGAATACGGCGACGTTTCACGTGGACCACGCATCATCAATGCATCAACCAAGGCAGAGATGAAGAAGATTCTTGAAGAAATTCAGAACGGCAAATTTGCTGAAGAGTGGATCGCAGAAAGTGACAGCGGCCGCAAGCGCTTTAGCGAATTGCAAAACGCTGGACGCAGCCACCCAATCGAAAAGGTTGGCGCACAGTTGCGTTCAATGATGCCGTGGATCTCGAAGGGCAAGCAGAAGGTCAGCGAAATTTCAGGCGGCTGATCGCCACTGAAGCCCATAAAACCCAAGTAATTCAAGGGTTCTAATTCCCGAGTTGTTTAGTCGGGAATTACCCTTTAGCGTGCCTCGGCATGACAAACAACTTGGGTTTTGAAACACGTCAAATTCACGCCGGCCAAGAGCCAGATTCGGCAACAGGTGCTCGCGCAGTTCCTGTGTATCGCACCACCAGTTATGTGTTCCGCGACGCGCAACATGCGCAGAACCTATTTGCGCTTGCCGAAATTGGAAACATCTACACGCGCATCATGAACCCAACGCAGGGTGTGCTTGAAGCACGTTTGTCATCTCTTGAAGGCGGCATTACCACTGCTGTTGGTTTGCCAGGTGCTCTTGCGGTATCGAGTGGTCAATCAGCAGAACTGCTTGCAATCCTCACGCTTGCTGAAGCAGGTTCACACATTGTTGCGTCACCAAGTTTGTATGGCGGAACATACAACTTGTTCCACTACACGTTGCCGAAGATGGGCATTGAAGTCACCTTTGTTGACGACCCAGACAATTTGGATCAGTGGAAAGCAGCAGCACGCCCAAACACCAAAGCGTTCTACGGCGAAGTATTGGCTAACCCACGCAACAACGTGCTCGACATTGAAGGCATTAGCAAAGTTGCACACGAAGTTGGCGTGCCACTCATTGTTGACAACACGGTTCCAACTCCATATCTCATTCGTCCACTTGAGTGGGGTGCAGACATTGTTTTGCATTCGCTCACCAAGTTCATTGGCGGACACGGAACATCAATCGGTGGAGCAATCATCGACGGTGGTTCATTCGACTTCAGTCAGAACGACAGGTTCCCGAACTTCACTGAACCAGATCCTTCGTACCACGGCCTTGCATATTGGCCAGCACTGGGTGCAGGTTCGTACATCATCAAGGCACGCGTACAAATGTTGCGCGACTTGGGCATGGCAACAACACCAGACAACGCATTCAACTTCTTGCAGGGTCTTGAAACATTGTCATTGCGCATGGAGCGTCACTGGGCGAACGCACAAAAAGTTGGTGAGTTCTTGGCCAAGCATCCACAAGTTGAAGAAGTGTTCTATGCAGGACTGAAGACCAGCAAGTGGCACGACCGTGCAGTGAAGTACGGAAATGGCAAGGGATTTGGTTCAGTACTCGCGTTCAACATCAAGGGCGGAGTTGAAGCAGGTCAGAAATTTGTTGCTGGCCTTAAGTTGCACAGCCATGTTGCCAACATTGGTGACGTGCGCAGTTTGGTTATTCATCCAGCGTCAACTACTCACAGCCAGCTCACCCCAGAAGAGCAGAAGTCAACGGGTGTGTTCCCAGGTCTCGTGCGTTTGTCGGTTGGTCTCGAGACCATCGACGACATCCTCGCCGACTTGGAAGCCGGTTTCGCAGCAGCGAAGTAATGTTGCTGCCGCTATGGCAGTTACTACACAAGTCACTCACGACGAACTGATCATCACGCTCACGGGCATTGATGCACTGTGGGCGCTCAAGCGCAAGCTGGTGGTCAGTCGGTCAATCATTACCTCGGCAAAGGTGTTCGATCGCAAGGCAACCATTCGCCTTCTGAAGCTGCGGTTGTGGGGTAGTTATTTGCCGGGTGTGGTCTGTGCGGGCACCTTTTCAGTGAGCAAAAAGGTAGGGCTGCCTCGGGGCAGTCGCGCCTTCATGTCGGTTTATCGGGCCAAACAGGTGCTGGTGGTGACGACTTCGGGAAAGCCAGCCATTATTGGGGTAGAAACACCTGAACCGGAGGCTTTCGCGGCCGCGCTTTCCGCATAACTGTTCACCTGCCGTTCACCTAATCCTCACCTCAAAATAACCCGTCGCTGACAAGATTCGGACGTGAATATTGCAGCACCTACGAAGCGAGAAATGCATGTGGTGCATAGTCGTGGCGACAAAGTGTTTCGTGGCATCGTTAGTGCAGGTGCGCTGACATCATTGGTATTGCTTGGCTTAATCGGTGCATTTTTGCTTGCGCGCGGCATTGAGGTGTTTAGCACTTCAGGATTTAAGTTTCTTACTGGTTCAAATTGGGTGGCTGGCAGCGAAGACGGCGTAATTCCAAATGACTTTTCGATTGGACCGATGATTGTCGGAACCGTCATCGTCTCCACAATTGCCTTGTTGTTCGCAGTGCCAATGTCAATGGCAGGTGCGTTGTACTTGGAGTTTTATGCTCCGCAAAAAGTTCGCCGAGTACTGATTGCGTTGCTCGACCTTGCTGCTGCGATTCCATCGCTCATTTTTGGTTTGTGGGGTGTACAGGTATTCACCAGTTTCGGAGAACGGTGGGCGTACTTCTTGTCCGACCGACTCGGCTGGTTCCCGCTCTTCAACACCATCTCCGACAACTTTGGTCGTAGCCCATTTGTCGCCGGATGCGTGCTCGCTTCATTGGTGGTGCCGATTACCACCTCAGTAGCGCGCGAGGTGTATTCACGAACACCGCGCGAATTGGTTGACACATGTTTTGCACTCGGCGGAACGAAGTGGGGTGCAATTCGCACAGTAGTCATTCCTTTCGGAAAGAGCGGCGTAGTTGGTGGTGCAATGCTTGGACTTGGTCGCGCCCTTGGTGAAACCATTGCGGTGTATTTGTTGCTCAACATCAACTTCCGTTACACCTTCAAGATATTGGAGTCAGAGGGCGGCAACGTGGCATCGTTAATTGCAACAAAGTTTGGTGAAGCAACGCCTGATGAAATCAAGGCTCTTGTAGCTGCCGGCTTCGTGCTGTTTATCCTCACACTCACCGTCAACATGATTGCTTCATCAATTGTTACAAGGTCAACAAAGGGTGCACCGGCATGAGCATGCAAGCAACTCCAACGCGTCCGTGGGAAAAAGAAAAGATGGTTCGCAGGAACAGCGGTCTTACATTGCTGCTCGGTGCATTGATTGCTTATGTCGTTGTACTCTTCACAGGTTTTGCTGGTCCTGATGGTTGGGCGGTTGTGTTGTTTGCCCTTGCTGCAACTTTCACTCTTGTTCGCAATCGTCGCTTAAGCGTTAAAGAGCGCAGAGACTCTCGCGCACGTTTGCTCATCGCTGCTGCATCAGTTATCGCATTTGCTCCTTGGATCTCTATTTTTGTCAGCGTGTTGTTTAAGGGTGTTAAGGGACTGCGACCTAATTTCGTTGTTTCTGATATGCGAACAACCACTCCAGATGACTTCCTCGACATGGGTGGAGCGGCGCACGCAATTGTGGGCTCGCTACTCATGGTGCTTATTGCAACAATGATCACACTTCCACTTGGAATTCTGAGCGGTCTGTACATCACCGAAGTTCGCGGACGATTTAGTGGTGTAGTTCGAGTAGTCATTCAATCAATGAGTGGTGTGCCATCGATTGTTGCGGGACTTTTTATATACACGACGTTTGTTGATGCGACAGGAACCTTCAGTGCGCTTGCTGGTTCGTTAGCACTTGGCATATTGATGCTTCCAACTGTGGCGCGAACTTCTGAAGAAGTGTTGAAGCTGGTTCCCGACGACTTGCGCTCAGCGGGTTATGCCCTTGGCGCGCGGCAGTGGCGAAGCACCCTCATCGTTGTGTTGCCAACCGTGCGCAGTGGTTTGATTACCGCCGGCTTGTTAGGCGTGGCTCGAGTAATTGGTGAGACGGCACCATTATTGGCAACGGCGCTGTCGAATACTTCTTTCGTGTTCAATCCAGTAAGCGGACCAATCGGTTCGCTTCCGATGTACATTTTCGGCATGTTGCAGATTGGAACTGAGAATTCCATTAATCGCGCGTGGACAGGTGCACTTATTCTCCTCATTGTGGTTTTCGGCTTGTTCACTTTGGCTCGATATGTGGCTGGCAAGGACAAGCGTTAACCATGGAAAAAGTAGATACTTCCGTACGTAGTGAACACAAGGGAACTCCAATGACTGATACAACATCAAATACTGCAGTGCTTGAAACCGAGTTTGCTGGTTTAGAAACTCGCGATGCCCATGCATGGTTCGGAAATCACCACGCACTTGCGGGAGTTTCGCTGCAGTTTCCTGCACGCAGCGTGACTGGCCTAATCGGACCATCTGGTTGTGGAAAGTCAACGTATCTTCGACTGCTTAACCGCATGCACGAGTTCATTCCAAGTGCAGCGATGGCTGGTGAAGTGCGTCTTCATGGACAAGATATTTATGCCCGCGAAGTAGACCCTGCTGCAATGCGCTTAAAAATTGGCATGGTGTTTCAAAAGCCAAACCCATTTCCAGCTATGACCATTCGCGAAAATGTTTTGTCGGGTCTCAGGCTTGCGCACATCAAAGTGAATGACGAAGAAGCATTGATGGAAAAGTGCCTGACTCGTGCGGGTTTGTGGAAGGAAGTTAAGGATCGTTTGGATGCAAGCGGTGGTTCACTTTCCGGTGGCCAACAGCAGCGTTTGTGCATCGCCCGTTCACTTGCTGTTGAGCCAGAAGTTCTGTTGATGGACGAGCCATGCTCGGCTCTCGACCCTGGCAGCACTCTTCGTATTGAAGAAACCATCAAGGAATTGGCCGAAAAAATCACTGTGGTGATCGTGACGCACAACATGCAGCAGGCAAGCCGCGTCAGCGATTACTGCGCGTTCTTCCTCACCGATGGAGGTCCGGGATATTTGGTCGAGGCCGATCAAACTCGAAAAATGTTTACAACACCGAACGACTCGCGTACTGCAGATTACGTGCAGGGCAAGTTCGGCTGATCGTTTACCAACAGTTCACTAAGTGTTAGGCAAGGGTCAACCCGGTTGATATCTGGTTGTAAGCCCAACTTTGTACGGTTCTCTTTGTCAGAAGACCCAAACAAAGGATCAAACACACATGCGAAATATTCGTAAAGTTGTTGCAGTAATCGGCGTTTCAGTCGTTGCCTCACTAGCAACTTCATCGGTAGCACTTGCAGAAAGTGCAAGTGGTTCAGGAGCGACATTCCCACAAAACTTCCTTGCTAACGCGACAGTGAACTACAACGCAAAAACCGGCCATAACGTCACCTATGCAAACCCAGGCGGCGGTTCGTCAAAAGGCAAAGCAGACTTCAAAGCAAACCTTACCGCTTTCGGTGGTTCAGACTCAGCAGTAACGTCAGCTCAAGCAGCTTCGTTTGACTGGGTGTATGTTCCTTACGTTGGCGGTGCAATTTCGGTTGCATACCGCCTCGACGAAATTAAGGGTGCAACTCTTTCACTTAGCTCGGCAACAGTGAACGGAATTTTCGCTGGCTTAATCACCAAGTGGAACGACTCGAACATTGCTGCTGACATGCGCGCGAATCCGGCATGGGCTAACAGCCAGAAGAAGAGCGACTTGAAGGGTGCCGCTGCACAGTGGCAGCCTGTAGGTCCATTCGCTGCTCAAGTAACCGTCAGCTTGCAACCATCAGTGTTGAAGTCGGTGAAGGGCAAGAAGGTTGAAATCATTGATGCAAAAGCCAAGAAGACCATTGGAACAACAACAGTTGGTTCAAAGGGTGAGCTGGCAGTCAATGTAAAAGGCTTGAAAGACAAGTCAACATACGAAGTTAAAGTCAACGGCAAGACCATTGCTAAGTACACACGTGTAAATGTCACCTTGCCAGACAAGGGAATCACTGTTGTGTACCGCTCAGATGGATCGGGAACGACCAATAACTTCACGAACTTCTTGAAGGAATATGCCAACCCAGCGTGGGTGACCAATGATTCATTCACTTCATCGATTCCTGGTGGATCATCTAAGGTGTCTTCATTCGGCAGTCGTTTCCAGGGCCAAAGCGGTTCGGCAAACGTGTCTAACTACATTGCAGACAACAACGGAACCATTGGTTACACCGAAGTGTCATTCGTAGTAGATCCAACTCGTGCAGCAAAGGGGATGCGGTCAGCGCTTGTTAAGAATGCCGCCGGCATCTACACCGCACCAACAGCAGCTGCTGCTGCCTCGATGATCGGTGGATCAAAAATTGATGCTCAGGGCTTCGTGACCTTTGACTACAAGCAAACAAAAAACCAAACTGCTTACCCAGTAGTTGCCGTTACTTACTTGCTTGGAAAGACAGCAATGAGTGCAAAGAACGCAGTTGTTGCTGACTTCGCTAAGTGGATGATCAATGATTACGGCCCAACCGCAGCTGATGCTCTTGGTTATGCACCCCTCGCAGGAGCAATCAAGACTGCAGCACTTGCACAGGCAGCAAAAATCAATAGCAAGTAATTCAGTCAACTGATCAAAATATTGTTGAGAAGCCCCGGCCGAAAGGTCGGGGCATCTTGCATGTTCGGCTACTTGTCGTCCCCGTCTTGTTGTTCGCGCAAGAACTGTTCAAACTGTTCCGCAAGTGCATCGGCCGATGGAAGTTCCGATTCAGTACGACGGTCGTACTCGTCTTCAAGCATGGTGAGATAGCTGACCGTTTGATCGTCGCCTTCAACAGCAGCATCGTGGAGTTCTTCCCAACGCTGAATCTCTTCATACATTTCACCGTGGCTTGTGGGAATTCCCAACACGTGTTCTAGGTGGCGTAGCAAAGCAGCAGACGATTTCGGGTGTTGTGCATTTGTTAGATAATGCGGAACTCCTACTCGCAAGGAAACACCTGCGATTCCTTCGCGGTCGAGGCGCTCTTGAATCACACCAACAACACCAGTTGGTCCTTGATACTGCGGGCGCGACAAACCAAGCCGGCGGGCGAGTGATTGGTTGCTGCTACTACCCACAACTTGTGGCGAGCGAGTGTGCGGCACACCCTCTGCAGCCGCGCCAACCGTGACCACCACTTCGCAGCCAAGCTGTTTTGCACATTCCACGATGCAGTCAGCAAAAACGCCCCAATGCAAGTGAGGTTCAACGCCAGACAAGATGACTAAGTCGCGAGAGCCTTCGGGGAACCGTGCAATAAGGAAGTCATTTTCAGGCCAGCGAATAATTCGTTCGCCATCTTCGTCAATAAATGTTTCAGGGCGTTCTTGAGTGAAGTCGAAAAACGGGTCGGGGTCAACAGAGGCCACTACGGTCACCGCGCGGTCCTGAATTGCCCACTCCAAGGCGCCTGTAGCCACGCCACACACGTCGAACCAGCCGCGTAGAGCAACCACCAAAACTGGGTTGCGCAGCGTTCCTACGGCCTCCCAGTCGGCGTCTAAAACGTCGTCGACGTTCATGCCGCAACCAGCAATGCTTTCGCTTTGGCTAACTCCACTGTGTAAGCATGGCAGGCGTGACCACGCATCAAAACCCTCAGAACCGTGTTTCTGCACGCCTTGCAGCCATCGCCGAATCTGCCACTCTTGCCGTTGATGCGAAGGCCAAAGCACTGAAGGCAAAGGGTGAAAACGTCATTGGTTTTGGTGCTGGCGAGCCAGACTTTCCAACTCCTGAACGCATTGTTGAAGCAGCGGTTCGTGCAGCGCGCGACCCAAAGTTCCATCGCTACACACCTGCAGCGGGGTTGCCAGAGTTGCGTGAAGCAATTGCGGTGAAGACAAAACGCGACAGTGGATTCTCGGTGGACGCGTCGCAAGTGTTAGTGACAGTTGGTGGCAAGTACGCCGTGTTCGTTGCCTTCGCAGCATTGTGTGATCCGGGCGACGAAGTAATTGTTCCCGCTCCGTATTGGACAACATACCCAGAAGCAGTTTCATTAGCTGGCGGTGTTTCGGTTGTTGTTGACACCACAGAAGAAACTGAATTCAAAGTAACTGTTGAGCAACTTGAAAAAGTTCGCACGCCACGTACGAAAGTGTTGTTGTTCGTTTCGCCAGATAACCCAAGTGGTGCGGTGTATTCACCTGAAGAAACCATTGCCATTGGCAAGTGGGCAGTGCAGCACGGCATTTGGGTCGTGACCGACGAAATTTACGAACATCTCATTTACGGCAAGCACAAGTTTTCGAGCATGCCAACACTTGTTCCGGAGATTGCCGACAAGTGCATCATCGTGAACGGCGTTGCAAAAACGTATGCAATGACGGGTTGGCGTGTTGGCTGGATGATAGGTCCAAAAGATGTGATGAAGGCAGCAATCAACTTTCAGTCGCATACCACATCAAACGTTTCTAACGTTGCACAAATTGCAGCGCTTGAAGCAGTGAGTGGAGACCTTTCTGCTGTTGCCATGATACGCGAAAGCTTTGAACGCCGTGGAATGCTGATGCACAAAATGCTCACAGCAATTCCTGGTGTGACGTGCATGGAGCCACAAGGCGCGTTCTATTGCTTCCCAAATGTTCGAGGACTTCTCGGTCGCGACATCGGTGGTAAAACCGCCACCAACAGCATGGAACTTGCCGACCTCGTTCTCGATGTGGCCAAGGTTGCGTTCGTGCCCGGTGAGGCTTTTGGTGCACCTGGTTACGCGCGCTTTAGTTTTGCGCTCGGAGACGCCGATTTGGTCGAAGGCATGGAGCGCCTCGCCGCGTTATTTGCATAACCATCGCACACCTGCGCTAAGGTGTTATCACTTCGGTAATAGCCGGAGGGCAAAACATTCAGCGAAGTCCGGTGAGATTCCGGCACTGTCCCGCAACGGTAATGCAAAGACCCCTATGTTTATAGGGGTAATTGTCAGTCCGGTCGCCTAATGCGCAGCTTCATCAACCGCTCTCGCAAGAAGAGCAAGGAGACCATATGAACAAGTTAACCAAGGCCGGCATTGCCGGTCTTTTTCTTTCCCTCACTGCCGTTCTGGCAAGTTGTGGGTCGTCAAGTGAAACGTCAAGCGACACTGTTGCTGTTACTGCGGATGTCTTTCCTGTAACAGTCGGTGATCTCACACTTGACGCTCAACCAACTCGAATTATTTCGTTGTCGCCAACCGCAACGGAAATTCTGTACGCCATTGGTGCAGGTTCGCAAGTTGTTGCTGTAGATGAATACTCCAATTTCCCGGCAGAAGCGGTTGCACTCGGCACCCCGTTGTCTGGTTTCGAGCCAAACATTGAAGCAATTAGCGGATACACACCTGACCTCGTCATCATTTCCTACGATCCAGGAAGTCTGGTTGAGCAGTTGAGCACGCTTGACATTCCTGTTTTCGTAGCTGGTGCTGCGATGAGTATTGAAAATGTGTACGAGCAGATCGAACAACTTGGAGTGCTCACGGGAAACAGCCAGAAGGCCATTGAAGTTTCAAAGACTTTGCAAACTGGAATTGAAGAGGCAGTTGCATCGGTGCAATTCAGCGAACCACCACTGTCGTACTACTACGAGCTAGACAACACGTACTACTCAGTAACGTCCAACACCTTCATTGGCCAGATCTTCAACCTGTTTGGCATGCGCAATATCGCCGACAATGTTGAGTCTGGAAATGATTACCCGCAGCTATCTGCAGAAGTGATCGTGTCCGCTGATCCAGACTTCATTTTCCTTGCCGACACTAAGTGCTGCGCGCAAGATGCAGCAACAGTTGCCGCGCGTGATGGCTGGGGCGGTTTGAAGGCTGTAACGGCAAATCAAGTTGTTGAACTTGATGACGATGTTGCGTCGCGCTGGGGACCACGTGTTCTCGAGCTCATCACAGCAATTCGTGATGCTGTTGTAGCAGCAAACTCGTAATCACATTCAGAATTCGAGCCCACGATCGTTATGACTCCAACAACTTCTCTGGACACGGGCCGTAACCGTTACTGGTTTGTGTTCGGCGGAGTGCTGTTGTTGGTTGCAATGATCGTGGGCACGATGATCGGACCAGCAGGTCCGACATGGTGGAGAATTCCGCTCGAATTTCTTAATCGCTTACCGTTCATTCGAATTGACAGTGGTGTTTCAGAACAAGATTGGAACATTGTGTGGTTGATTCGGACGCCACGTGTGGTGCTGGCAGCAATTGTTGGATCAATGCTGTCAATTTCGGGAGCGAGCTATCAGGGAGTATTTCGGAACCCTCTCGTTGATCCGTATTTACTTGGTGTGGCCGCTGGTGCGGGACTTGGGGCCACATTGGTGTTTGCGTTTCAGCGAGGGGCAACCGAAAACTGGATCGTTGATCCTCTTCCTCTTGCAGCGTTCATTGGTGCGCTTGTTGCGGTGTTGGTTACCTATGTGGTGGGTACTGCGTTTGGAACTACGCAATCCACCACCACGCTGATTTTGGCTGGTGTCGCCGTTACGTCGTTGGCAACTTCCATTCAGACATTTATTCTGCAACGCAATACCGATGTTGTGCGCCAGGTGTACTCCTGGATTCTTGGACGCCTGTCAAGTGCAACATGGGGTGATGTGCGTTTAGTGCTTCCGTATGTATTGCTCAGCACGGGTGTGCTGTTCATGCACCGTCGATTGCTCGATGTGCTTCGTGTCGGTGACGACGAAGCGAGTGCACTGGGTATCAATGTTCGTCGCGTTCGCTTAATTGTTGTGCTCGCCGCAACGTTGGGCACTTCAGCAGTGGTTGCTGTCAGTGGCCTCATCGGTTTTGTTGGCATCATTGTTCCGCATGCCGTGCGCTTGCTAGCAGGAGCCAGTTATCGCAAGGTGCTTCCGCTAAGCGTGCTGCTCGGAGCAGCATTTCTCGTATTTGCAGACATTCCAAGCCGAGTGTTGGCGAACCCGGCCGAAACACCGATTGGTGTCGTTACCGCATTCTTTGGTGCACCATTCTTTTTATATCTCCTTCGCACAAGGAATACCTCAACATGACCGCGCTCGGTTTTTGTGATGTGCAGGTGTCGTACGACGGCATTGAAGCCGTACAGAGCTTCAATGACTTGTTGCACTCGGGCGAGTGGTTGTGCCTCATTGGACCAAATGGTGCAGGTAAATCTTCGGTGTTGCGCGCAGCTGCTGGGCTAGTCCCATACTCGGGCTCAATTGCAATTGATCAGAAAGAGATTCCAGCAACATCGGCACGGTGGCGAGCGCAACACATTGCATATGTTCCTCAATCACCGCTGATACCACTTGACATGAACGTGTTTGATTATGTGTTGCTTGGACGCAACCCATATGTTCGCCACTTCTCGTGGGAGTCAAAGCACGACAAAGAAGTGGTGAGTGATGTGCTCAATCGCCTTGATTTGGCCACGTTTGCACGACGTTCATTGGGCACGCTGTCGGGCGGTGAGGTGCAGCGTTTAGTGATTGCGCGCGCACTTGCACAAGAGGCACCAGTGCTGTTGTTGGACGAACCAACGAGTGCTTTGGATATCGGTCATCAGCAACAGGCGCTCGAGTTAGTCGACAAACTGCGCCGCGAACAGGGACTTACCGTCGTATCTGCAATGCACGACCTTACGCTTGCAGGCATGTATGCAGACCGGTTGGTGCTGATGCATCAGGGCGCTCGAGTGGCAGAGGGTTCTGCGAAAGAAGTGCTGCAGCCAAACATCCTTTCTGAGTTTTACGGCGTTTCGGCACGCGTGCATCATGAAGACGACGGCACGGTCGTCGTCATCCCTCAGCGCATCAGTACTCGCTAAGCAAACCGCTACCTTTGTCGGTGATGGACGATTTTGGCCGCACGCTCAATATTCATGTTGCGGGCTGTGCAGAGTCACATCAGCGGTTGCTGCAGTCGCTTGATTCGCTGACCGACGATCAGTGCCGCGAACCATCGGCTCTTCCAGGGTGGACACGAGGCCATGTACTTTCTCACTTGGCTCGCAACGCAGAAAGCCACGTGCATGTTTTGCAATGTGCAGCGCGCGGAGAAGTTGGCGAGCAATATGTTGGAGGTGCGAAAGCCCGCAAAGAAGGAATTGAGTTGCACGCCAATGATTCAGCAGAGTCGCTTGTGAATGCGGTGCGCAAGAGCATCTACGCATTGGAGGGGCAGTGGGCTGCAACCAATAGCGAAGGTTGGCAAGGGCACGGAGTAAATAGCGCTGGCGCATCCATTGCAATGAGCGACATTGTGTTCTTGAGGTGGCGCGAGGTTGAAGTGCATCATGCCGACTTAGCACTTGCGTTTACATTTGCAGATTGGAATTCCACATATGTTCGCTATGAACTTGATCGGCAAGTCATGATGTGGCGTGCAAGCAAACCAATGGGGCTTACTCCTGTGCCAAAAATTGCGCTGCAGCTTTTACCCAATGAACGACTTGCTTGGTTTTTAGGACGAACCGAAGTTGAAGGTCTACCAAAGCCGCCTAGTTACTAGTATTTCGCTGTGAACAAGCGCGTGAAACGTAGGTGGTGGCACGCGCTTATTGCAGCCTGCTTTTTGGTGCTTTTTCCTGCAGGATCAGCCAGTGCCCATGCCGGGCTTGAGGGCAGCGAACCAAAGCCAAGTTCATGGTTGGCCACTTCACCTACCGAAGTGGTGCTTCATTTCGACGAACCTGTTGGAGTCGTGTTTGCCCGCATCCAGATTCTGGATCAAGACGGCAAAGAGGTGTTTGAAACACGACCCACTCGTGACGAAGCCGATCACACGATAGTTCGCGCAAACATTGACAAGCTTGGAGAAGGCACCTGGGTGGTGTTGTGGCGAGTCGCTTCTGCAGATTCGCACCCAGTGCAAGGGTCGTTTGCATTTTCAATTGGCACAAGTCCATCCGATGTAACGA
>Ga0172367_10005163_pt1 | contig 15889 bp, 12 predicted proteins | sample Lak10m_FD_114542 | JGI IMG/M metagenome (GOLD analysis project Ga0172367, IMG submission 114542) | Freshwater microbial communities from Kabuno Bay, South-Kivu, Congo - kab_022012_10m | ecosystem: Environmental > Aquatic > Freshwater > Lake | place: Democratic Republic of the Congo: South-Kivu...
ACCCTTCATAACCGGCAAGCTGATTTTTTCGATACCAGTCGTGCGGGATTGATGCAAAGAATGAATGAAAAAGCTCTTTCATCGCAGGGAAGTCATTCTTTTGCAGTAGCAGATAAAGCTTGTATCGGTACCTTACATCTTCATTCTGGCTATTTGACATAACACCAAGGAGTGATCCATTAAGCGCCTGTTGCACCTCAAGGTTTGGATACCTCATTGTGACAAATCGTTCCGAGCCAACTTCATTTACTGTATCAAATGTCAGATAACCAGCCTGAAACATCAAAGCTTCAGTCGGGATATTTCCTACATCAAATGTTGATAGAATTGTTGCACTCGTCTCTATCTTGCCAAGTTCCGGCACCCAGGTCTGTCTGTCTGACAAAAGCTTTACAAGAAATGTCGGAGTGCCGGTTTCAAACCAGTACGATAGAAATTCACGCTTGTCGAATAACAAAAGAAGATCGAATGGATTGTAAACCGCTGTTCCTGTCCAGTTGTAGCCGTTGTACCAGAGTCTTATTTTGTCTCTATCAAGCCCTTCAAGTTCAGGCGCAAAGACTGTGTCAACATCTTCATCACTGTATCCACAGATACTGCTGTAACGGCTGTCTACCGTTATATCTTTCAAGTTGTTTAGCCCAGAAAAGAGGCTGACTTTAGAAAATTTGCTTACACCGGTTAAAAAGACAAATTTGATGTATTTGTCAGAATCCTTGATTACAGAGTATATGTCTTTTAGAGCATCTCTTATCTCTCTTGCTTTTTCAGGCTCTTCAATTCTATCAAGTATCGGCTTATCATATTCATCAATAAGAATTACTACCCGCTGACCGGTCTGATTAAAAAGTTTGCGTATTAACTCATAAAAACAGCCGGATACAGTTTTTGATTCATAATCCCCCGTAATCTGGCTTTTTGTAGAAGTTATCCAATCCTGCAATCTTCTTTCAAGATCTGCAGCATCTCTGATTACTCCCCCACCAAAGCTCAATTTTATTACAGGATATTTTACTGACCAATCCCATTTATCGTAGATGTAAAGCCCTTCAAATAGGGACTTTTTCCCTTCAAACAGATCTTTTAAGGTATCAAGAAAAAGGCTCTTACCAAAGCGGCGAGGACGGGAGAGAAAATAGTGACTCCCCTCCGTAAGCAGCTTTTCGATAAACATGGTTTTATCTACATAGTAATAGTTCTCTTCTCGAATTATCTTAAATGTCTGTATCCCTATCGGGAGCTTTTTGCGCATAAAATGCCTCATTCACCCCGCAGCAAGCTACGGGGTATCGCATAAGTAATTTGACTCTCTCATCGAAGCAAGTTCGGGGAATTTGACCCGGAGAGATTAAAGAGCTGCTGCTTTTCATTTTGCACAATGACAAGCTTCCTCTATTTTTTCAGAGAGATAAATTTTAAGAAGAGATTGGTAAGGAACATCTCTTTTATTGGCAAGCATTTTAAGGCGATCTATCAATGAGGTAGGCAAACGGAGAGATATGGATTTAGTTGAAGCTTTAAGGTTTGGGAATACCGTTTCTTCAGCTTGAGAAAAATCGATATAATCAGTTGCATCATGAGTTGACCAAAAATTACGTTCAGCATCTTCCGTGTTACATTTTGGAATTTTTCTTAAGTTTTTCACGATATACCCCCAGCTCTCTATCCGTCATATCTCTTGCAGAAATCACTCTGATACAGTTTCCTCTCAAGACAAAAACAACAAACAATCCCCGTCCTGCGTCAGTTCTGCCAAGCCCTACATCACGTTGTTCTTGTAATGAATGGTTAGGAACAGCACAAACAACAAGTGGCATGTTAAAAAATATCTCTTCGCATTCTGCATTACTAACATCATATTTTTCCCGGTTTTTGTCAATATTGCCAACATCCCACTCAAAACCGGAAATATGATCAAATTTACCCACAATCACTCCTGTATATTACAAGCATATACAACAATTCTCAGAAATGTCAATTGTGAAGCTTATCAAACTCTCCTCGCAAACCTATTCAATATAAATATCATATAAAGTAAACTACACTTTAATTTAAGTTTTACTTTTACTAAACTACATGTTAGGATTAAGCATGACAATTTTTAAAAGGCAAATTATTCAGGAAATTCAGACCTATTTGAACGATAATTCTGTCATTGTTCTGCACGGTGCACGACAAGTCGGCAAAACATCAATTCTTTACTACCTGCGTGAAACCTTGACAGACAAGGGGGAACGAAGTTGCTATTTTGATTTGGAAGACTCCCGATATCTGAAAATCCTTGATTCCGGCGTAGACCCCTTTGTGCGGTATCTCACCGAACATGGTTTCATTCCTGCTAATCCAGTGGGGAGGCTCTATGTTTTCATCGATGAAGTTCAGTATATGGCAGATCCATCCCCTTTTCTAAAACTGATTGCGGATCACCACCGTTATCTTAAGCTTATTGTTTCTGGCTCATCCAGCTTTGCTATAAAGGACAAATTCAAAGATTCACTTGTGGGTCGCACGGTAAATTTCGAGATATTTCCACTCTCATTTCGCGAAATGTTGACATTCAGACAGATACATTTTGAAGAAGGGGTTGAATATACCGCACCTAAAACAGATGAACTATTGGATCTTTTTCGAGAATATGTATTGTACGGTGGCTATCCAGGAATAGTATTGACCAGTGAAATCGAAAAAAAGGAAAAATTACTGCAACAGATAGTAGATACATATGTGAGAAAAGATATTCGTGATCTCGCTGGCGTAATTGATATTGATAAATACAATAAGCTTCTGGAAACACTTGCTTCTCAAGCTGGACAGCTCTTAAACGTGGCAGAATTAGCAAACACCACCCGTATTTCAGCACCAACTGTAGAAAAATATCTTTTCATTCTTGAGAGCACTTACATCATCAAACTGCTGCGACCTTTCAGCAACAATATTCGTTCGGAACTATTCAAACAGCCTAAAGTTTTTTTCTATGATACCGGTCTTATGCAAATTCTCTGGCTAAAAGCAATGCAGAAAGAAATCATCGGCAATGTATTTGAAACGGCCATTTTTTCTGAACTTATCAAAAAATATCCATCCGATTCCATCCGGTATTGGCGTACCAAAGACAAGAAAGAGATCGACTTCATCCTTAATCTGCACAATCTCCCGTTGCCAATTGAAGCCAAGCTGAATTTTGACAAATTCAAACCAGCATCAATCCGTTATTTCAACAAGGAATATAACATTGAGCATTACAAAGTAGTCGGCTTGCGAGGTACAAGAAAAAACGAGCAGTTTATTTACCCCTGGATGCTTTAGGCAGGACTAAAACTTAATCTCCTGGTTTGCATAAATTTTATCAACTACTGATGCAACATCTGAAAGAGGCAAAATAGTTCTATATAAATTCCCATCGTTTTTTATCTCAACTCGCGTACCCATAACGATAAAAGCTTCACCATCTTCGTGAATAACAAACTTCAATTCTAATCCACTCTTTGCAACACCATCTTTGATTGCTGACATAGAAATTGTTTTAACATCAAACCAGCAGATATAATCTGCATAATACTTATTCGTATTGGTGCCGGTTTCTCTCCATTCTTCGCTAACTACATGAGAATACGAATCAAAAACCTCTCCAATTGTTTTTTCAGAATTTTTGTTCAGCTTTTTCTTCTTCAGAGAATCTACAATCGGCATTTTAGTAACTTGGCTCTTACCACTATGCGAAGCATCTGACTTTTGTGCCGCTTTATGTACCCTCTCAATTTTATTTTTTTCTTCTTTGGCACAACCACAAACAGCAAAAGCAAAAATCATTATAATAACTACTGCACCACGCATGTTTTTAATCTCCTCGCATAAATATTGATAAATCAGATATATAGCACAGCAACAGATTTAGAGACTACAAAAAATTTATATACAAAATCACAGTGTAGAAGTTATGATGTTTCAAATTTGAATCACCCCGCTTCAACCGAGGTCATATTGAAAATACTACTAATCAATTCAAAAATATGCGAAGCAAATAATATTATTCTACTCTTTGAAATGCGTACTATCGCTCAAAATCCAAAACTATGAACTGGAAGCTTATAAGAGTTATAGATTCTTTTTTAGGAATAGCGATAATCCGCATTATTTCATTTCTAAAAAAAATATATATCGACAAAAACAGTGCTGCAATAAATCCTGCAAAAATTCTTCTTGTTAAATTTTGGGGGATAGGCAATATTTTTATGCTACTCCCCGCCATAAACTCTCTAAAAGCCAAGTTTCCAAATGCAGAGATAAACTTTCTTACACTTTCCAGCAACTACAACGCCATACAACTCACCGAAGTTATTGATGAAATATATACAATCAATACACAATCTCCAATATCGTTTATCAAAACATGGTGTATTGCCGTCAAAGTTCTAAAAAGCAAAGAATATGATGTAATAATAGATTTCGAGCAATTCGCAAGGTTTTCTGCGCTCCTCACCTGGCAAATTGGATCAAAAAAGAATATAGGCTTTAAAACAGAGCGGCAACACCGGCATCATCTATATACAGACTCTGTACCATATAATAATGACATCCATATAACCCGTTCATTCTATGAGCTTGTAATTCGGGCAGGTGTAACACAACCTTATTCAAACTATTTCCATTTGAAAAATATTAAAAAATTGCGTGAAGATGGCAAAAAGTTACTATCAAAATATAGAATCAACATAAATCAACCGATAGCTATTTTACATATAGGGACAAGCGATAATTTTGGAGAACGGCGATGGCGTCCAAAGTATTACGCTGCATTGGCTGATCTGCTAAAAAATAATTATAACATACAATCAATATTAACCGGATTAGCTGAAGAAGCCCCGCTACTTACTGAAGTACAACAACATTTGCAAACAACAGGACACATTACCAACCTTGCTGGCAAACTCTCATTCCATGAATATTTAACGCTAATAACAGCCGCTGATTTTGTAATATCTGCTGACACTTCTGCAGTGCATATTGCATCTGCTGTCAACACTCCTGTAGTCGGTCTATATGGCCCCAACACAGCAACCCTTTACGGACCGTGGGGTAATAATTCTCTATCAATATCAGCAAACCTCCAATGCTCCCCATGCATCACCAATTTTAACGGAAAGATAAACACATGCCGTCATCCAGAAGGAAAAGGGGCTTGTATGGCTGCTATTTCAGTATCAGCAGTATATAAACTGATCAAAAATAATTACCTATTGCCGGATGCACCTTATCTTCTACAGAAATTGAGAAAAGAAGCGGCATGACGATAAAATCGTTAACAAAACTTGCAACCACTATTTTGTCCAGCAATATCGGGGAAATAAAACTCCCTTACAGACTTACATTTTCACTAACCAACCGTTGTCAGGCACACTGTAAAATGTGTAACATCTGGAAAAAACAGGTTAAAGATGAATTAACACTTGATGAAATAGAACTTTTTTTTTCAAAAACAGGCCACTTTTCCTGGATAAATCTTACAGGTGGAGAACTATTTCAACGCACCGACATTGCAGAGGTATTACAAACAACCATTGAACATAATCAAAATCTTCATCTTTTAAACTTCCCGACAAACGGCATTAACACTGATTTAATTGTAAAAACGGTTAAAACAATTCTTAACAGAAATAAAATACCACGCTTGATTGTCTCTGTAAGCATGGACGCCCCCCCTGAATTGCACGATTCAATAAGAGGTTACGCCGGATGCTGGAAACAAGCTATGGAGACATTCAGAGAACTCCGCAAGCTAAAGTCAAAACGCTTTTCGGTTTATTTAGGGCATACCATCCAATCAGCAAATATTGGAATGTTTGACAACACAGTTGCCGTTTGCAACAAAGCTATCGGCAACATCACACCGAACGACTTCCATATAAATCTTGCGCATGAATCTGGGCACTACTACGACAACACAACTAACGCTATAATTCCAGAAATAGCAAAAGCTGCTGAAGAGATTAAACGTATAGCACTGCTACGAAAACAAAATCGTTTTGAACCGGTATCATTTATCGAAAGCCGCTATCATCAAAGAATAATGGAATATGCAAAACATGGGAGAGTATCGTTAACCTGCCAAGCTGCAAACTCATCATGTTTTATAACTCCACAAGGATTAGTCTACCCCTGCACTCTATTTAATGCGCCAATCGCTTCACTACGGGATTACGATATGGACTTTAATCGGCTCTGGAACCTACAAACGAGAAAAAACATCCGAACTGACATCAAAAAAAATCTCTGCCCAGGCTGCTGGACGCCGTGTGAAGCTTATCAGACACTTTTAGCAAACCTTTTCTAACGGTAACAAAAATGATCCGTAAAGTTTACACAGACCTCATATTACGCAAACTCCGTGAAGGGAGCCCTGTCTGGTTGTTAAAACGGGCTTTGCAATATACACTCCTTCATCTTTCAGAAAAGCTTCACCGTCCTCTATGCGGACCGGCTCTCGGCACGCTAATGGTAACATACCGTTGCAATTTTCATTGTCAAATGTGTGATATGCCTCTCAAAAGTTTCGCATATCAAAAGCATGGAGAAAAAGAATTTTCTACTGAACAATTCAAAAATGTAATCAAGCAATTTGCACTGCTTGGAACACCTGGCATTGGATTCACCGGTGGCGAGCCCTTACTACGGGATGACATCTTTGAATTGATGGCTGAAACAAGACGAAGGGGAATGATTGCTCACCTGAACACCAACGGCTGGCTGCTTGATGACAACGCAGCACAAAAGTTGATTGATATAGGTGTTGACTCTGTAAACATATCATTAGATGGAGCGACAGCAGAAACCCATGACAAAATAAGGAACTGCAATGGTTCTTTTGAAAGAGCAACTCAAGCGGTCAAGCGCCTTATCGCTCTGAAAAAAAGATATAACAGTAAAATAAGAATAAAAACTGTTGCTGTTCTTGATGAATCAAATATCGATGAAATATTGGCATTACTACGGCTCGGAAAAGAGTTGGAAACCGATTGTATAGAGCTGATACCCCGCCAGCCATTTGCGGAAATAAATCGCAACCAGAAAAATGAAGAAGAGCTGATAGCAAAGGTAGACCATATTGTTGAAATACTTCTAAAAAAAGAATATGACGGAGTTATTCTCGAAAACTCACAACGCCACCTGAAACTGTTTCACGACTCCTTTGCGGGCAAGCCCTCTCCACTACGCTGCCGCGCCGGATATAACTCTCTTGCTGTCGACTGTTATGGGAATCTATTTCCGTGCGTACCTTGGATAAACTGGGGCAAAACATCTGGCATGATGGCTGATTCGACTCTCTCAAAAGTATGGCATTCCCCCGAATATCAGAAACAACGAGAGATAACCAGCAATTGCCGTGACTGCTATCTCAACTGCCAAGCTGAAATGAACATTCTTTTTGATGTATAAATCGCTTCATGGAGAAAAGAAGATATAATGAATGAAGATATGAACTGCACAATATCAGAAAAAAACAGTTGGAAATTTCTTTTACTGATATTGATACTTGCAACTTTTTTCAGACTATGGGGAACCTTTGACTTAAACGAATACATAGAAGATGAGGCGATTCATATACCTAATGCAATAAGCCTCGGCAGCTATGGAACAACAGCCAACTGGAACTGGCATCATCCACAATTAAGTGGCTTAATAATCTACAGCACAATATCTATATTCGGCGACAATCCCATAGGTTGGCGTAGCAGTAACGCTTTCTTTGGAACAACCTCCGTTCTGCTACTATTCTTGATTGCAAGACTTATTTACAACAATAGCTCTGCCTCACTGATTGCAGCCACCCTGCTCGGGCTTGACCCTTTTCACATCTATCTTTCACGCACCACATATATGGAAATACCAGCGACTTTCTTCTTTCTGCTCTACCTATATCTAATGCTTGAATATACTGAAAAAAAGCGAAACACTCTGCCGCTTGCAGGTATTGCAATGGGATTAACTATTGCTGTCAAAGCTTATTTTGTCTTCGCTATTCCCCTGGTAGTAGCATATTCAGCATATAAAATTCAGAGGCGTAGTGAATTAAGCAGAACAATCATAATTGATTTCATATTCTCATTGCTGCTCTTACCAGTGACAGTATATTTAATGTTATATTTTCAGTGGTTTAGTCGAGGATACACATTAAATGAGTTTTTCCAGATGAAATCGGATGCTATCTGGGAATTGCAAAAAAACACTCTTGCCAGTTTTGCCAATAAAGACTTTGTAGAAGCGGGTGGAAAACCTTGGGAATGGTTTATAAAACCTATGTTTTGGGGACACCAGCGTCTATCAAACATCGAAGAGGGGCGTTTTCTTTTACAATGCAACAATCCCCCATTTCGCCTGCTTGCCTTGCCATCCCTCTGCATTGCAACACTCTACGCATGGAAAAAGCAACTCATACAAGAGTTGCTCCCCCCTTTGCTTTTTTGTAGCTGTTATCTGTTAATACTATCGGCACAACGCCCAATGTTTAGCTATTCTTCAACTGCACTCCTGCCATTTGCCTACCTTGCAATATCAAGAGCAGCCACACTATATGCCATAAGAATCAACAGAGAAAAGCTGATATACTCATTCTTTATTTCCGCAGCAGTAATCTGGGGAGCCTATATGTTTCCACTTATATCGGCTCGGTTAATACCAGTTTCACCATTCAGACCAATTCTTTCCATGGTCAGATACATGGGGAATTTTTGATGCCGCACAGAATTATAATAAATACAGCAATACTCATTTTCTTTCTTGGAGCAATAGCATTTTCATATATGTATGGTCCTTATAAAAGGAGTTATGCAACCCCACACAAAACAATTTCAGTTCATTCAGCCAAAGAGCTTGACAACATTTGGCGGTCATCATCTGTTCATGGTAGAATAGCTATTATTTTTGCCCGTCACTTGAATCCGCAATTTTCTATAAACGGATTCCCAGAAACAGACTATATAGATACAGCGATGCGCCATGGTATTATTAGAGCTGCATACTATGTCGTTCCAGATGCTATCTGGTCTGATGTTATCTCTGAAAATCTACTTAAAAACTCATCAATGGCACCTCTAAAAACCACAAACAGCGGATTCATAATTTTGCATGAAGGGGGACGCATAAATGTAATGCCTCTATCAAAATTTATACCGGAACTGAATGAAAATGTTTTGGTAGTAATTGAAGAAAAGATATGGTCTTCTCAAGAACGGCTCAAAATAGACAATTACTTCCGATCTGGTCTTCTGACTTCAGATTTAGTCGTACGCATAGAATAACTCATTTCAATCACTTGACCTTCCTTTTAAGCATCCGACCAATAGTCGTAATAATCATACCGGCCAAAGCAGCCCACAGACTTGTAAGGACAACCGGTTTGCCCGGTTCATAGCGCACCAGCATACCCACCCAATAACGAACCTCTTTGGCTGTCAGACGATAATCACCGGCGGTAAATTGTTCACCAATTGCAGCGTTACCCTTTGCCAGGACAGTATCACGCTGTGGCAAACCATCCTTATCAAGAGGGAAAAGCAGATATTGGAGGCTTCCACCCCGCTCCTGCAATTTTGACGGCATATAATCTGTTCGTAAAGCAAACAAAGGTTTTTCCGGAATTGATGGAAACGGAATAACATCCTTCTTCAATACCCCGTTTTCCCTGTAACCGGTGAAGTAATCAAAGCCATCCCCCTGCTTATAACTCTGCAATGGAATATGTGCTCCGTACAATTCTTTTCCAGACTTATCCGCAAGGAGCATAAGTAGAGAATACCCCTCTTTCTCGTTAAAATAATCGACCCCTTTATAAGTGAATTTATGTGTAATATAAACAATCCCATCTGTTTTATTACCATTATCTCTGATTTCTATCTGATACGCTGCGCGTTTGTTTTCTCCGTCAACAGTATACTCCGTGTGCATTTTAACAAGAGATGTTTCCCAGCTTAGACGGGAATAGCTGAAATATCGACCTTTATCAAAATTATCTTCATAATTAAGCGGGTCACTATTAGCAAGCACCTCCCCCTCTGTTATCCTCATAATTCCCCGAAAATAAAAAAGACTGTTGTAGACAACAGCAAGAAGCATCACCACAAAACTTAAATGAAACAGAATCATACCAAATGAAATAACCGTAACGCGGCGCCCCCAGATTCTGCCAAAAAAGCAGCAGGCAACATTTATAACCAACAGAACAAGCAGAGCGTTAAACCAGAGAGTCTTGAAAATAAATTGGAGCGACTCTGTTCCGCGCCAGACTGTTACACCGGCAAGACAACAGAGCAGAATAATAATCAGCAAAGCAATCGCCAATTTTGCTGAAGCAAAGAAACCATAAATAAGACGGGTAAATTTATGAACCGGATGATAATGAGGCTCTACCGGAAAAACCTCATCTTCATTCTGTGTACAATTATCATTTAAACTTTTATTATTATCAGTAGACATAAACCCTTCTGTTAATTAGAGATTAGAATAAAACTATTGAAACACTTATTTTTATCATTTTATGATGGTTTTGCCGAAAATTCAGTTATTACGCTTTTAGCAGCGGCTTCACTCAACTCTGCCTCAATCTGCTCAATACTCGGCAAACTACCTTGCAGATCCTCTGGAATGGATTCAATCAAACGATATTCAGATATGCCAACCGGCTTTGAAATATCTTTAAGAGCGTATTCAGCTACAAGGCGATTTTTGTCTTTACAAAGAATCAGACCAATAGATGGATTGTCGTTCTCATGCTTCAATGTAGCATCCACTGCTGACAGATAAAAATTGAGCTTGCCAGCATATTCCGGTTTGAACGCAACCGCTTTTAGTTCGATAACAACATAACATCGTAGCTTGAGGTGATAGAAAAGCAGATCAATGTAAAAATCTTCACCGCCGACTTCAATATGCACCTGTTTTCCAACAAATGAAAAACCAGCCCCAAGTTCCAAAAGAAATCTGGTTATGTGATCTACTAAAGCACTTTCTATATCTCGTTCATGGGCTTCTTTGCCAACATTTAGAAAGTCAAATATGTAGGGATCTTTGAGCGTTTGTTGTGCAAGCTCTGATTGTGGAGTAGGAAGCTGTTTATCAAAGTTGGTAATGGCATTACCTTGGCGGTGGTAAAGCCTCGATTCTATCTGATGAACCAGTACAGCACGAGACCAGCCGTGTGCAATAGCTTCTCGTGCATACCATTCACGCTCCTGAAGCTCTTTCAGCTTTGTTAACAAGACGATATTGTGTCCCCAAGGTATTTGTCCAACAAGCTGTTGGACAATTTCAAGGTTTTCCCATATTTCGGCAAAAGACCGCATATAGAGGAGATTGGCACGAGAAAAACCCTTCATTTCCGGAAATTCTCTTCTCAAATCATCGGACAACCGATTTACAACTTTAGCTCCCCATCCTTGCCGATTCTGACGCTCCAGAATGTCCAGCCCAATCTGCCAGTAAAGAACAATCATCTCACAGTTGGCGGCAAGCACTGCCCTCTGTTGAGCGGATCGAATCCGCTCCTTCAGAGTCACCAGCCATTCAGCATATCCGTCTGGTTTTGATAAATGTGTGGTATTTGTCATTATAGTGCCCACTTTTCAGATAAATTAACTACCTGAAAAAATATCACAATTTCTCAACCTTCCACCACAACTCATTACCGACCAGCGCACCATAACCGACAGACTTTCCATCATCACTAAAAAACGGCTGGAAAACCATGTCATAGGTAGCGTGCTGACGTACAATTTTGCCCTTGAGATCGGATACCACAAGAAATCTCTCTTCGTTCTTACGTGCCCGATAAACAAGAAAATTACCATCCGGAGAAAAAAGCGGTGAGACAATCTTATCAAACAGTGGGCCTTCATTGCCATCAACGACAATACGCATTCGCTCTTCCCCGCCCGAATCAATAGCAACATATGCATGATGTTGCCCATTACCAGTTGAAATAAAATCAGAAATGTATCCAAAGGTGCGTTCAGCATAGCCACTGTTCCTGAACGCATTGTAAAAGTTAACTTTAAACGCAGAACCAACAATGACACCGACTCTTTCAGGATCAGCAAGCACCAATGGATCACTTAAGACTTCATCGTCTTTAGGAATCCGTTCAACACGACCATTATAATAAATAAAACGCTGTAAATCTTCCGTCATGGTTGTAAAGGCAAATGATTTATTATTAGCTGAAAAACGCATTTTAACTAATTGCCCTGTGGCTGCAGGGATGTCATAGGTAACTACCGGTGAGCGTTTCAAGAAATCAACAATTTGAATTGTGCGTTTAGCACCATCAGAGCACATAACCGCAATTCGAGATGAATCACCACTGGAAACAAATGCCTCACCACATGAATTAAAGACTTTCATATCCTGCAAGGTAAAATCGCTGATTATAAACTGCATGCTTGATGCATCAGATGCAGTAACAGCAAAAGCTATAGAGCGAGAATCAGGACTTAGCAGCACATCCTGACCAACTTTAAATTCATGACGAATCTTGTGGTCTATAACAAGGCGCTCATCATTATCCATTGTAGTCGTATAGATAAGATGCTTGCCATCAGGAGTAAACTTCGGCATGCCGATATCCGTTAAAAGAGGACCGCTCGTTCCATCAGAAATAATACTTTTAAACTTATCATTAACGTGGGCAACGTACGCAACACGTTTACCATCCCTGCTTAAAGTAAGATCGCCGACGAGTTTATAGGGCTTACCGACCGAACCATTATGCACAACACGATATCCACCATCGCGAGGTTCAATATAAGTAAAACCCCGTCCAGTCGAAGAAAGCTCAATCAAATTGTCGTGAACACCCTGTGGACGAGTGGAATCTTTAGAAAGCGCAATGCATTCTGGTGAAACAGTGCCAAGCATTTTTGAATCAGATACAACTTTAACTGGTTTAACTGAATTACTCTGAGCATCAACAGATTGATTTTTTGTGCAACCACACACGACCAAAACAAGTAATAGAGTTAAGAATACACTTCGCATTAAGATTCCTCTGGCAACAAAATAGTTATTAAAATTTCAAGTTTTCAAGAAACAAAAGCCCCACCGGAAAGGCGAGGCTTTTGTAACCGACTATACTACAGTAGCAGGATTAATACGAACCACCCGGTGAATAGTTGGTATGGCCGTTACTGGAGCAACTCACACCACTTGAACCGGAATTGAAGGCAAATGTACCACCGCAGGTTGACTGACCTGCAGCAAGAGCTCCCTGACCGGTTGTTGCATTTTGAAGAACAACGTATGGTCGAGGTGAAGCCGTTGTAGGCCAGGAACCACCGCCGGTAGCCCAACTACGCATAAAGGCGACAGGACGAACACCGTTTGCAGCACCAGCTGTCCAACCGGTTGTCACACCATACAGGTTATTGAATCCATGAACATCTTGTCCCCAACGTGGACGTTTTGCTGCAGTGTATGTAGCATCATTAATACTGAAGTGGCAGAAGTTACATTTTGTCATAGCTGATGCAGCACGTGTTGTACCGACAGCAAATGCTGATCCGGTGTTATGACGCCCGTTAGTGTTATCTGCATATACACCGGTATGACAGGTAGTACAGAGAGTCGGACTGGCGACAAAATAGGTACCGCGCATATTGGTCGTTCCACCACTGCCATGAGCGGTAATAGTGCGTGTAGTTATTGTCGTAGCCGTCGTATGGCAGTCATCACATACCATAACAACGCTGTTTGCCTTGACACGAGGAGATGCCGTGTTGGCTGCCTGTGTATTTGAGTCACGAGTCGTGCCAATATTGTTATACGGCGCCAGAAGTCTTGTAGAGTAAGGATACGCACGTGAGTTTGGCGCTCCAACCGGATGACGGGACGAGTTGGTTGAGGCAAACTGTGTTGCTACGTCGACAACTCCACCTGCAGCTGCCGCACCGTTAGTTGTTGTATAGTTTGCACCAAGATTAACACCTTCAAAAGGACTGAATGCGGTACCTGTTGTAGCTGTATTACCAGCATTTCGTGTGCGAGCCGTCGTGTTTGTTGCACCGTTACTGTCATGACACTTCATACAGAACTTAACTGTAACAACTTCTGCAACTGTGTTACCCAGAGTTGTGGTTCGTGAACCAGCTGCGTAAGAAACAGCATATTTTGTAAATGTAAATGCAGCGCCACTGTTATTGGTTATAGCAGTTTCACCAGCGCCATCAGGGTCACGAAGGTCGATATTGCCATCTTTGTGTTTGCCATTGGTAGCAGCTTTTTGTGTAGCAAAGTCACCTTCCAGATGACACACAATACAGTCAGAATCTGTTACAGCAGAACGACCAGATTTTTTATGTCCATATGCAAGACCAAATTCTGTGGTAATTGCATCACGAGGTGTGCCGTGTGTACCAGTCTGGGCTGTCGCATGACACTGTATACAACTGCCGCTCGCTTCAACGATACCGTTGATGTGAAGAGTTTTGTCGTTAAATGTTCCATCTGCATTAACATGTGAATGACAGCCGTTACATGCAGCTATGGTTGTAACACCAGCATGTGTGCCTGTTGAAAGTGGCGGTGATGCGTGACATTTACCACAGTCGCCAGCAAGTGAAGGAGTGCCGGTAATATATGCGGTATTTGTCCAAGAGACAGAAGCGTTAGTTGTAGCTGGTGCATAACCGCTGATTGATTTACCAAAATGACAATAAGTATTTGTACAATTTGGTGATGAATATGATGGAGTAGCACTGTTGGCAACAGCAGTGCCAGAGAATGATACTGTACCTGCACCATCCATATGGCCGGTAAATGATGTTGATGTTGTATTTACATTTGAATGACAGCTTGTGCAAGCAAGAGCTGCTGAATAAGAAGGGGCAGCAGCAAGATGAATGGCGTGAGCCCCAACCTGTGGATCAGTAGCAGCAGTAGCGCCGCCTGTATCACGACCGCTGGAGTAGCCAGGTGCGGCAAGTTTTGTATCAGCTGTATAAGCTGCAGGTGTTGTGCCGCTTTTGCCGTGGCATTTTGTACAGCTTGCATTTGTTGTATTGCTCCCCCATGTTGGGCTTGCAGTTCCGTGGCAGGTGGTTGTGTTGCAGGTTGAGAATGTTGGATTATTTCTGACAGCTATTGATGCACCACCACCATAGCTACCGCCATTGATTGATGTCTGCATCTGAATATTACCATTTGAATGACCAAAATCTGTAGATGTTTGAGTTGCTGGAGCGACATGACAGGTTGCGCAGGTCATTCCATTAGTAACAACATGACCATTGTGTGACCCTGGGAAAAGTCCTGCAGGTGTATTTCTGCCGGTACCATCATAGCTGCCACCGTTACCGGTTACTGCAGTGCTATTAAAATGACATGATGTACATGATGTAAGTTTTGTAGGGTCGGAGAAAGGTGTTGCAGAAGCTGTAGCACCACCAGAAGTGTTTGAGAGATTATCAGTAGCACAAAGACGGAATGAATATTGTGTGCCGTTTGTCAAACCGGTCTGAACAGCCGACAATGTGGCTGATGAGTATGGGCTGCCGGTAACAGCGGTGCCTGCTGTACAGTTAGCAGGAGCTGTCGCTCCAGCGGCATAACGGAGGATATATGATGCAATGCCGCTGCCGCCAGGATCGGTCGCAGCAGTCCAGCTGAGTGATACCTGACCATTCGCAGGGGTAGCTGTTAAAGTGCCATCAGTAGGAACAGTTGCATCAGCAGTGCGTGTAATCTGTGTAGCTGTGCCTTGACCACCGGTAGAGGTTGCTCTCATATTTATATTGAGTGATCCGGATAAACCGGTAGGATTAGCAGTACATGTATATGGACCAGCACCAGAAACAGCACCAGCTGTCCATGTAGAACCATTAGTTGTATACTGACAAGAGGTTAC
>Ga0172367_10005164_pt1 | contig 15878 bp, 26 predicted proteins | sample Lak10m_FD_114542 | JGI IMG/M metagenome (GOLD analysis project Ga0172367, IMG submission 114542) | Freshwater microbial communities from Kabuno Bay, South-Kivu, Congo - kab_022012_10m | ecosystem: Environmental > Aquatic > Freshwater > Lake | place: Democratic Republic of the Congo: South-Kivu...
AACAAGCAGGTCTTTTAGCAGCAGCGCATTATGGTGGAGTAGGTGGAGCTAAAAAAATAATGTCAGGTAATACTGGATATGGAAATACTATCTATGGTGGAAAATCTCCATATGGTTATATGACAGATGTTAGAAATAGAATACTTAATTATAAACCTATTAAATATTATTATAGATAATGTCAAAGAAAAATAAATCAAAAGTCAGTAAAGAAGAGATAAAAATTGTAGAAGGTCTGATTGGTGCTAAAGTGGGTTTAGGAGTTGGAGCACAAATGGATCTCTTGAAATCTAAATACTTGACAGTACCAATTATACTAACTGGCATTGGAGCTAGTATGTTATCTAGTGAAGAGTCTGATAAAAAAGTAAAAGAAGCAATTCAATTTGTAAAGGAGTCTAGTATGGATAAAGCAACACATGTATTTCAAAAATTATCTAAATGTAAAACATCGAGCAAAAAGAAAATGGTAAAAAAAGCAGCTTTAGCTAGTACTGCTCTAATGTTAGGAGTAGGCTTTGCACCTAAACCTAGAAAAACTATAACTGGAATTTCAAGTGCAAGTGGCAAAGACCTGAAAATGAAAGAAATGGTTAATATACAAAAAAAATTATAGGAGTTTATTATGAATAGGGCTGAAATAGTATTTGAAAAGTTAGCAATTAACTCAACGCCTGTAATGAGGCTTGCAGTTAGACTTAGAAAATTATATGGCTTAGGAACAGAAGAAGCAATTAGTATGGCTAAAAAAACTGAAAAGGCCGTAAAACCAGACATCATTAGTAGAATGCTTGGAGCTAAAACTAATAATAGATTAGATATATTACAGAATGAATTAAAAAATGTTTCTAGACCTTTACAAAGGGGTGCTGATAAAAATAGATTTCCCGTAATAAAAGTTTATGAAAATGACAAACTTGTAAGTAAAACAAGAGATTGGAAAAATCCAAAAAGATATATAGGTTAAAAATTGCAGATACTAAACAAGGATTAGAAAATAATAACATATAAAGAACTTTATATCATGAAAGTAAGATTCACAGCAGAAACTCCATATGATCGTGCAAGAGGACTAATGTTTAGTAAACCTTTAGCATCGGACGAAATTGCTGTATTCAAATTTGACAACGATACAACATCTGGATTTTGGAATAGAAATGTAAGTTATCCAATCAAGATAGCTTTTTTTGATAGTAATTTTAACATGGTCGACTTCAAAGATTTAGCTGCAGAACAAACAAGTACAGTAAAAGCTATGAAGCCGTATCGCTATGCAGTAGAGCTAGCTAATTCAGATTCTGATGTAGTAGATCTTGTAGATATTAAACACTATCTAGAAAAAACATATGGCAATAAATTATGAAACATTCGAACGTACCCTTAAGGAGGGTAACTATGAGGATGCTTTTCATATATTATTTAGGATGATTGATAATCTTGATCCAAACGCACTGAAAGCAGATAAAAAATGGATAAGATTAGTTAGAAAAAATTCTGAAGATAGAGTAATTCAGAAGATTGAAAAAGAATATTATGAACTTCCTAGAGAAAAAAAGAAAGAGATGGAAGTAAAATATTTAGAATTAATGAATTTAAAAAATGTTGAATGACAGAGCTTTAAAATTTAGATTAAGTTCTCTATTAAAACTAAGAGCACTATAATGCCAATAGGTATACCAGATAGAGGTAGATTTATAGAAGTACCAAGCACAAATGATTCTAGATGGACAGGAAACATTCAAGTTCATCAAGCGAAAAAAGCTGGTCCCCATTATGATCTTCGTCTTAATCCTCCTGGTTCTAGCGATGCTTTATCATGGGCTGTCCGTAGCTTGCCGGGCCCTGGGCAAAAAACTAAGGCAATAGAACAACCCACACATGAAAGTTCATATATGGGTTGGGAAGGCGAGATAGAATCTGGATATGGTGCAGGAACAGTTACTAGCATGTTCTTTGATAAAATTGAGGTCCTTGAATCTAAACCGGATAAGATATTATTTAATATATACAAGGGACAAGATGTATCTAGATATATGTTAATGAGTACTGGTGGTGTAGATTGGCTTTTATATAATTACACGGGTCAGACTGGGGAGAAAGTTCCAGACTATAAACCACATTATAAGTCAATTAAGTTAGAAGAGCTCAAAACTGATTACAAGGACGAGGTATGGTCACCAAAACTTGATGGTGCACATAACACAGTTCTTATACGTCCTGGAAAAAGACTAGATGTTTATTCTTATAGAACTAGTAAAAAATCTGGAGAACCAATAGACCATTCATATCGAACAGATTTATATAAGGCTCGAGGACCAGTGGATCTTGGAACTACCATTGTAAGAACAGAGTTATATATTCCTGGAAAAGATTCTTCTGTAATTGGGGGAGTATTAAATTCTAATGTATGGAAATCAAGAGACACACAGGAACAAGTAGGTAAACTTAAACCTGCAATGTTTGATATAGTCAAGTTCAAAGGTAAGTTTGTAGAAGATAGACCATATGAAGAAAAACTCAAGATGATGCAAGAGATTTCTACTAAAATCCCTGAACTAGAATTACCACCACTTGCTTTTACACAACAAGAAAAAATGAAACTAAAAAATGATATACTTTCGGGTAAACACCCGCTAACGCGTGAGGGAATAGTAGTTTACAAGATGAAAGAAGCTACTCCTTACAAATCAAAGTCAAATGAAGACTTTGACGTTCTAATAACTGGAGTGTTCTCTGCCAGTCCTGGCAGTAAGTATGAAGGTAATGCTATAGGAGGATTCATCGGAATCCCTGAGAATACGAAAACTAAGATTCGTATTGGTTCAGGACTATCAGATGAACTACGACGTGAAGCTTACTTGAATCCTAATAGATTTATTGGGCTATGGGCAAAAGTTACTGGTCATCAACAATATCAGACTGGCAAACTTAGAGTGCCTATCTTCAAGGAATTTAGATATGAGAAATATAAATGAGTATAAAAACAAAGGAAAAAATATTTAAAACAAAAAGTAAGCCTTTTAAAATTATGTCTCCGTCGGGAGAATTAATAGAGGGCATTGGGTTGAATGCCTTTTGTAGAGAATACAAATTACCTTTGTGGAATATATGGAGAGTTGTTACAGGTAAACGTAAGTCTCACAAGGGTTGGAAAACAATAACATAATTTGTAAAATTGATAAATTAACATTATATTAATAATATATTAATAATATATAAATTAAGGAGAATAATTTAAAATGATGACATTATATCAAAGATCATACCTGAAGGCTCTAGTATCTGATTCAAAAACATCATATGTGAATACAGTATATGATACACAATCACGTGCAGCTGATACTACAAGTCATTGGAGAGTACAAAAAACAGCAGATAATGCAAAAGTGCATGCTTATACACGTAAGCTTACTGCACTTAATGGTGGTACACCAGCATAACCAGAGGAAATTATGGCTAGAACAATTTATCAGACATCTTTAATTAGAGCACGTAAACAGGAAGCTGAAAAAATTAAGGATGAATTAATTGGGATTCCTGTGATTGAAGAACCACAGGTTTCTCCTGAAGTCGAAGAACCGAAAGTCGAAGAACCGAAAGTCGAAGAACCGAAAGTCGAAGAACCGAAAGTCGAAGAACCGAAAGTCGAAGTACCGAAAGTCGAAGAACCGAAAGTCGAAGAACCGAAAGTCGAAGAACCGAAAGTCGAAGAAAATACTTCAAAAAAATCTACTTCAAAAAAGAAATCTAAAAAAGAGGATCAAGATGAATAAGCAGATTCTAAAAGGATTTAATAATGAAATGCAAAAAGAAGCCTTGTTACCAATCTGGGCAGTAAAAGGATTAACCAGATATAAAGTTTGGAAGGCATCCCGTCTCGGAGAAAAAAGTATTTATAGAGAAGCTGGAAGAATTGCTAGCGAAGCTGCAAGAACTGGTGGAAAAGATGTTGGTGCTGGAAGTTATATGGACGAACTTGTAGCAGCAATGAAAAAAACACGAGTACCAGGAGGTGTAGACACTATTAAATCTGTAGTAACTAATCCGGAAACGGCAAAATCTGTTTCAGGTGCCAAAGGATTCTTATCGAGAAATAAAGGGAAATTACTTCTTGGCGGTGCAGGGGCCGCTGGACTATATTTAGCTAGTAAACCAAATGAACAAGATGAACAACAAAGAAAAGCTAGATTAGCTATGAGAAATATGAATATTCCTCAGAGTGTGTATTACCAATAATGTATCTTTTAATTGAGCACGATGGAACAGAATCAAGTAATAACTTGGCAATAGCTCTGAAGAATCTTGCAGAAGATAACTTTGGAGCTACTTGCGAGTTTATTGTTGGTAAAGAACCAGACATTACTATTTATAATGAAGATCAAAAAGAACTAATTAGTTTTAGTGGATACCGTTCTGATGATGACCTGAATTATATTTTAAATTATATAAATGAGGAAGACTAATGGTATACGAAATATTCCAGCATTTAAACTATGATAAAGAACCAGAAACTCCGAATGAGTTTGATTCTTTATTTTGTAAGATGGCAGAAAAAACTAAACCAGAATCATTTGCTAAAATGGGTGAAATGGTTAAAGAAGCTTTTGAGGGTAAGTATAATAATAATTTTATAGAGTGGGGAGAAAAACTCAAGCTTGATAGAGAAAAATTAGCTAAACTATTTATTCATTAATGCAACCTAAAAAACTTACAAAAGTTCAAGTAGGACCAAGACTTGTAAAATGTCCTATATGTAATAATATGACAGCAAGAATAGAATCCGTTAGTAATTCTACTGGTCACACACATAGAAAAATAATATGTCATGCAATAAATTGTCGGAGTGAACGTAATGTCTAAAGCTGAAATCGTATCTAGCAAACTTGCTGCTAAAAAGAAAGAAAAAGAAAAAATTAATCCAGCAATTCCAGCTACCACGGCAGCGATAGCTGCAGCTGGAGGAGTGCATGGATACAGAGAATTAAATAAAGACAAGAAATAATGAAAATACCATTTATAAAATATGTAGAAGCTTTAGTTTGTAGTAAATTAACTAGAGATGAAATTCTTGATCGCTTGAATGAACCAGAATTCTTTGCTCCGTTTGATGGAGTAGATCAGGTACATGCAACACTTGCACAAATTAACCCGGACTATATAACAAAGAATCAACCAGATCCTAATTGGTTAATGGAACTTGGTGTAGATAAAATGGTTGGGTATTTACGCAAACTTGAAATGCCAAACGGTACTACTGGAATAGCAGGAGCATTTAGATTACTCGAAGATCCTCTTATGTATCGATTGATAACCTCTCTAGCATTAGCAAAAATAACAGATGAAGATATAGAACTTATTGTTAATGGTAAGTATAATATAAACTATACTTCAGAGGATATTACTGAATTTTTACATTACTTTTTTAATGTCAAGTCATGGTCTCTATCTGATAAAGTAGAATTTGTAAATGAAACAAAAAGCAATGATTTAAAAAAATTCTATTTATTAGCCCTCAAGGGAGATAAGGATCATCTTGTTTGGAAACTTGGAGCAGCTCCAAATAAATCTTTTGATTCTATGCTCAGAGAAATAATGACCGATTCATTTTATAATTTCAAAGAACAATCTAAAACTAATGTAGACCTTGCTCAGAAATGGGGAGCATTAGCTCTAAAGACTGTTGAAAAATTAGAAAAATTTGATAAAGACACTAAAGACAAAAAAGATGTCTTTTCAGAAATTACTTTCAAATTAAATAAGGCGAGAGATAAAAATGAACAAGCCGATTTACCAGCTGCAAATGGACCTATTTCAGTTATAGACGAAGATGGTAAATTCAAACACATTTCGGAACTAAATTAATGAATAAAATAAGTTTTAATCTTAAACAGCAAGCTGCAGTTTTAGAAGCAGCAAAAAAAATTATAATTAAAACTCCTAAAAGGATGAATAGCGGTTATTGGGGATCAGCAAAACTTAAAGCTGCAAAAAAAGTATTAAATACAGCTCCAGGGGGAATATCTAGTATTCAAAAAAAGGAAATTTTAACAAAGTTTACTAATAAGGTTGTTTCGCCAAAAGGTGGTACTAATAAATATTTTAAGAAAGATGAATTAGCAGAAAAATTAATAAAAACACCTAAAGATAAAAAGGGAATGGAGGCTATTGTAAAAGGGCACGAGCTGGCAGAAACAAATGTTAAAAGAGTGCAGCCTGAATTTAAAAATTTCTTTGGGCATAATGCCGCCTCTGTGATGTTAAAAGAACACAATATGTTAACTACCTTACCTAGAGAACAAAAAAATCTAAAAAAATATAAAATATTAAACAGAAAATATAGTGGTGAAGCAGATTTTTTAGAAGAGTCTATGAAAAATTTTAAATATGGTAAATCTCCCAGATTTAGCAGACATGCTATAAAAAATTTAGAGAATATTTTAAAACAAAAATTAGTAAATATATAATATGAACAAAGCATCACAGGTATATAAGAAAATAAAAAATGTACCAACTAGCCAAGCTATAGATGCATTATCTAGAGAATGGTTTGATAGGGTACCTCCTGCCGGAATACGCAAGGAAAAGGCAGAAGTAGTTTTCTTCAAACAGGCTGGTGCATTAGACCCAGTAATGGATGAAATGTGCCCAGATGTATGGACTAAAGATCAACATCCTAGACCAGAAGTTGTGCGAACAATTCATAAAGTTATCGGACAGTACATCCCAAAAGATTCTATCAAGCAAATAGTTATTCTTGGGGCGATAACTAGTTTACAGTACGGCAGCGATGAAGAAGATAGAGCTACCGCAGATATAGATGTAAATGTTGTACTCGATCCACCATCACTAGTAGAAAAACTTTGGGAAGTAAGAAGAAAATATAATGAACAAGTAGTTCCAGGAACTAAACATCCAGTAAATATATATTTACAAGCACATACAGGAGTAATACCTGGATATCAAGATTCCTATTTTGGAGTATATGATGTATTAGCCAAGAGATGGCTAGTAACCCCTCCACCGAGAAGTTCTTATAGAGATCCTCAGGATGAATACTGGGCAGAATTAGTAAGCCTCAGAATTCATGCAAAAGAACTTATGAGAAAAGTAGATGCGTATTTAAATAGTAAAAAAGACCTGGAAACCTTATTAAAAAATAACTATGATCCGTGGAAAGAATTAAAAATTAAAAATAGAATAAAACGAGATCAAAAGGAATTAATAGAATATGCTGAGGAACTGCAATTAGGCAGAGATACAGTATATAACGTCGGATGGGGAACTCCTCGCACAGGATACCTAAATTTATTATACAAGTTTATACATGGAGTATTATCAGAAAGATATACAAGTGTCCTATCTGAAGTTGAAGAAATAATACATCAATCAAAAAAAAATAATGTCAGTACAAGTTGAAGTCTTGGATAATAGAATAGATGATGCACTTCGTAGATTTAAGAAAAAAATGGAATTATCTAAAGTATTGGATGAATATAAAAATAAACAATTTTATCTTAAACCTTCTCTAGCTAAAAGAGAGAAAAGAAAAATGAGACTAAAATATGGATAAAACAGAAACTGTATTTCAAAAATACACAGGAATAAGGAATGTTTTAAAAAAAGGACTTAATTATTTAAAAAGATCAACTATAAGAGAAAATCTGGACTATCATAGTGTCACAAGTTATACAAACAACTAAAGCTGATTTTTCAGAAAACTTTTTATTTCTGAATGGACATCAATTATCACTTAATGACTACCCACATCTGCGTGCTATATACAATTCAGATGCGACAGAATCAGTATACATGTTTTCTAGACAAACAGCAAAGTCAACTACGTTATCAAACTTAATGATAACAAATAGTGTAATGTATAACTATTTCAAGTCTCTGTACATTGCTCCAACAGTAGATCAAACTAAAGTTTTTTCTCATGATCGTATAAACCCCGTGCTCGAGGGAAGTCCATTAATAAAAGAACACTATATGAATTCTTCTCTTGTACAAAACGTATTTATGAAACAACTCCTGAATGGTTCACGTATGTACTTGCGATATGCCCTTCTTAATGCAGATCGTATTAGAGGATACTCCGCAGACATGAATATATTTGATGAGGTTCAGGACTTGCGAGAAGATGTTATTCCAGTTGTTCAAGAAACTATGTCACGTTCAATGTTTAAGTGGACTCTTTATGCTGGAACTCCAAAACGCAGTAAAGGCACTTTAGCTAATATATGGGATCGTTCGAGTAAAAATGAATATATCTTGAAATGTCAATCTTGTAATCATTGGAATATACTAGGTCCAGATAATATAGGAGAACATGGAGTAGTTTGTAATAAATGTGGTAGATCTATGAATGTTAAACAGGGTGGTCAGTGGGTATCTACATATTCACTTACGCAGAAGCCAGTAGTTGAAGGATTTCGAGTATGCTTGCTACATTTTGATAAAGCACCCTGGGTTAGTTGGGAAAAGGATGTGCTTGGTAAACAACAAAAATATTCTACAGCTAAGTATTATAACGAAGTACTTGCTCTTGAATATGATGAAGGTACATCACCAATCACAGAAGCAGATTTAATACAAAGCAGTAGATCAGAATATGTAATGACAGGAGAGCCAACACAATTAGATGCATCTTATAATGACGCGGTAATGGGAATAGATTATGGCCCTATAAATTCTGAGAATTCTCATACTGTAATTACTATAATGCAAAAACGTGGAGATAGATATCACGTTTTATATATGAAGAAGTTTTTAGGCAAAGAAGCAGATTATGCATATATACATAAAATTATACCCGAGCTAATGGATAAATGGAAAGTTAGACATCTTGCAGCAGATTATGGAATGGGTGAAGCACCTAATTCAGAAATACGCAGTCGAATAGGGTATGATAAAGTAATTGCATTTCAGCATTTACCTACACAAAAAGAAAAGATTAGATGGAATCCAAAAATGCCTGCTTATACACTTAGTCGTAATCAGGTGATGAACGATTTCTTTCAGGACATAAAGGGTGGGAAGTTTGTATTTCCGCGTTGGGAAGATTTTGAATTATTCAAGGATGATTTTCTAAATGTTCAAATGGAGTTTGATGAAGAAAAAAATAGCATGAAGTATATCAGCATAGGTCCTGATGATGCCGTACATTCGACTCTCTATTGTAAAGTATCCCTTGACCTAATGTATGGAATTGCAAATTTTTCTTAGAAATACTTGACAGTAATTAAATAAAGGAGTATATTCAGTTATGGTAGAACCTAGAGAACTTGAGAAGTTAGGCGAAAATATATCAAAAGATTATATACAGAAGCGTATTTCTCTTAATGTTGGCTTAAAAAAGGTAGCTTCCGAGCGTGGCCTGAACAAGCAAGAATTAAGAAGAGTAGCTGAAAGTGCTAATGTAGCTACATATCTTGCGCTCATTAAAACAGCAGAAGATAAGTATTTAAAGTTTGATTTAGCAGATGCCTCTCTGGCTCATGAAGAAATAGTAAAAGAAGGTAAAGAGGACATTCCTATGCAAGACTATTCACTTGAGAATGCAGAACTAGATGTTACTGATATTTTTGAATTATATAAAAAAGCAGAAGTTCCTCTATATTCTGAAAAAGAAATACAAAATATCATAGAACACAGAAATTCTATAAAGACCCAAAATGGTGATTTTACTAAAAAAAGTGAATATCTACAAGGTGTAGTTGAATACCTGAATGATAATTTTATTAGTACACAGGGACTATTTACCTCTAATGTAGAAACATTAGAAACCTTAATAAAACAAGCAGTTCTAGAAGGAACTACCTATTCCGATATCTCAAATATTATAAAGACAGCATCAGAATGTACAGGCGAAGCAATGATTGAATTATTCAAGACTCGTCTATCTAACAGAATAAATCACATCGATTTTGACAAACAAGCAGAATTCTCAAGTTCACTTCCTAATACCGAATCACGTTTATTCAAGTTAGCATCAGAAATTGAAGATACATTTTTACATGCTCTACGTCTAGAAGAAGCTTACAAGGCATATGAATCGGAATATTCTAATCTTCGAAAAGCAAATAGTGCACCCAATATGATAAAAAATGCAGGATTTTTTAATACTGCCAGTGATACATTCAGATGGTTCAGGGAGCATCCTAAAACAACTGCAGCAGTTGCAATGCTTGCATCATATAAAGCTGGAAAAGCAGTAGCACAAAAGAAGCAAGAAACTAAAGTACCTCTTACTAGAGAAGCTGTTAATTTACGTCTTAAACAATATAAGGTGAGATAATGGAGAAAAAAAGTCAAATAAATTGGGGAGGCGTAGCTACAACTGCACTGGGTATTGCTGGAGCTATGGCAATAGCTACATTTGCAGATAGCATAATTGATGCCTTGAAAGAATCTAACTTGAAGTCAAAGAGCAAAGAATACTATGAGGAAATGTTGAAAGCTCATCCAGCTCTTAAAAAGCAAGACCCTAAAGTAGTTGCACAATATTGGGCATCACTATTTCATTTTGCACCACATATGGCAGCTGATCCTTTATCAGCAGGAGCCTTTATTAGGCAATCAATAGATAGAGGATTTCCAGATTTATATGGTGGACCTCCAGTAGATACATATAGCACTTTAGCCGGAATTCAAAAAGCCGTTACAGATTCAAGACAATCAAAGAGTAGATTTTCAGAAGCAGCAACCTCAGCAGCAGGAAAAGTAATGGGAACAAGTTTAGAAGACATAGCAGGTTATTAATATAATATGATAGATAAAGAAATATTATTTGAATATGGTGATAATAATTCTGAAGTTTTACAACTAGTCCATCCTAGTAATTTTACTAAAACTGCAGAGTATTCACAGGTACTTGTAGATTTTATCAAGACTATCAAGGAAAAAGCTGACAAGATATATGCACTTGTAAATGCTTTATCAGCAGGAGAATTCTATGGATCAAATCGAAATGGAGATTATTTTCCAGAAGAAGCCCTGAAAGAATATCACAAGACATTTGAAGCACTTGGTCATGTATATAGACATCATGTAAATAAGGACCCAGAAAAATCTATGGGTAAGGTAGTATTTTCACACTATAATCCAGAGATGCATAGAGTAGAGTTAATTATAGAACTTGACAAAGTAAAAGCAGAAGATATAGTTACAAGACTAGACAAAGGAGATTTACCAGCAGTATCTATGGGATGTAGAGTTCCCTGGGACGAATGTCTAAGTCCAGACACTCCAGTAGTTTCTCAAGATAAAAATGGTACTTTAAATGATATTTCAATAGGCGATTATGTATTAACACATACAGGTGAGTATAAACAGGTAATAGCTAAAAATGAAAGAATAATTTCTAATTATATAGAGTTAAAACCATTTGGTGACTATTTAACCCTACGAGGATCAAAACAACATCCATTTCAAATTGCAAAGAAAGAACAATTTTTAGAAGGATCTATAGTTAGAAAAAAATCTTTAAAAACATCAGAGCCAATACTTGATTGGATCAACATGGAAAACCTTCGAGTTGGAGATTATCTTGTATTTAAAAAAACAAAAAAAGACAAAAATATTCTAAATTTAGAACAAGCTAGAATTTTAGGATACTATGTTTCCGAAGGATTTTTGATAAAGGAAAGAGATAATAAAGGAGAATATGTCGACATGGGAGTATCTTTTTCTTTTAATTTAAATGAAAAAGATACTTTTGTAAAAGATTTATGCAACAGTTTAGATATATGTAACTATAAATATAAAATATATGACTTTATAGAAAAAAATGAATGTAGAGTATCTAGTTATTCAAAAGAATTAGCAGGACTAATGAAAAAATTTGGTGGAGAATATTCAAATACAAAAAAATTACATCCATCTATATTTTCTCATGATGAAAAGACTTTATTAAATTTTTTGGGTAGTGCTATTAATGGCGATGGTAGTCAAGATCACAATGCTCATCAAGGAATGATCAGATATACAACTATTTCTCAACAATTGGCAAGAGACATTCGCAGAGTTTCTTTAGAAGTAGGAATAGTAGCTTCTATTAATAAACATTTATTTAAAAATGAATGGGGAAGTAATGTAATTTATAATGTGCATATTCCAGGAAGTCAAACTCAAAAATTAAGTAAATATTCTGAAAAAATAATAGAGTATGACATTAATAAAAGTAGTAGATTTTTTGATTTTAAAGATATTATTTTAATACCTATACAAGAATTAAAAGAAGTAAATAAAATGCTTGTAGTTCAAAACCTTCAGATAGATAAAGATGAATCTTATCAAGCAGCAGAATATGTAACCCATAACTGTTCCATATGTGGTAATCGCGCGCGTACACGTAAAGAATACTGTGATCATTTAGTTAATAAAATGAATCATATACTTCCTGGCGGACAAAGAGTAGTAGCTATAAACAGAATGCCAAAGTTTTTTGACATTAGTGTTGTTTTAATTCCAGCAGATAGAACTGCCGGATTTTTATCCAAGGTAGCAGGATACAATGGAAAGGATATTACATTTATGAAGTCAGCAAGATTAGCACCTAGTTTAGAACTTGGCCTGAATAAATTTGCTGAACAAGATACTTATGCAGAGATTCGCAAGAATATAGAAGCAAAAGTAGACTGTGTAAGTTCTGATCCTAAATTACTAATTCGTAATTCTCAAGCTAGAATACCTGAAGAAAAGTTAAAGAAACTTGCAGAGTTTCCTTTGAATCAGGTTTTATCTACAATGAATGCTCTACGAATTTTTCCTCTGAAAGAGGATTTTCAAAAGTTAGCACTTTACAATTTAGGTGAGATAAGTCTCGCTGATGAATTGGAACACAAGGGAGAAATATTTAATATTTCTGCTGATACAGTTCCCGAAGTCCCTGTTGATGTAAACTTTGAAAACTATAATGAAAAAGTAGCAGAGTTACTAATGGAAGATATTCCAGATATGGCAATGACTAAAGAATTAATAGTAACTAGAGCTTTAACTAAACTGGCAGAAGATGAAGGAACTTATTTTGATCCACTTGAACAGCTTGAAGCTGTCAAGGAAACTGTAATGCCCAAGTATCCTGAACAACCTCCAGCAGAAAGAAGTTTTATAAGTAAAATATTTTTTGGACATGAGCCAGAACCAGAAACTACTGCGCATAAAAATCCAATAGTACCTCTTGGTATTCTTGGTGGACTTTATTATGGTTATGCAAAAGTATTTAATAATCCTAGTACTACTGGATTTAGACAATTTATGTTAAAAAATAAATGGTTACTTCCAGTCTTAGTAGGCGCCGGTACAGTAGGAAGCTTGTTTGCTCAAGATGAGGCATTCAAGAAAACTGCTGGAGTCGGAGTTGATAGGTTTTTTAGAAATTCACTTGTAAGTATCCCTGTTTCTTATTATATTTCAGGAGTACAGGAAAATAAAGCTAAACAAGGTGAACCTATCACGGAAACAGAGAACTTTATTAGAAAGCATCCCGTTCTAACTGGATTAGTTGCTTCTCTTGGATTGGTCAAGGCTGAAAAGTTACTTGATAAATCTCTTGAAATATCTAAACTAGGCCAGTTTGTAGCAAAGATGGATAATGCTCATCTACAATTAATATATACAGATTTAATTAACTAACAAATAGGAGGTTAAAATATGGCTGGATTAAATGTCGATCAAATCCTAGAAAAATTAGGACGACAAAAGACTGCAGAAGAAAAGCTGGTTGAAGGATTAAGCGAAAAGCCTGCAGAAGAAGTTAAAGCCGAAGAAACCTCAGCAGAAGAAACTTCTAAAGTAGCAGAAGAATCTAAAGTAGAGGTTGTTACTGAAACCAGAACAGAAGCTCAGATTAAATTAGCAGAAGCAGAAGAAGCTTTTAATGCAGCAAAGGCTACTGTTGAAGCTGAAAAAAATGCAGATGCTGAAAAGTTAGCTGCAGAAGAAGCTGAGAAAGTAAAAGAAGCTGAAGAAACTGGTGCAATTATGGCTCGTTCATTTCATGCAGAACTAAAAAAATTAGCAGAAACTGAACTTGAAGTGAAAGAAGAAGTTAAAGAAGCTGAGACTGAAATAGAGGAAGAAGTCGAACCAGCAGAAGAAGAACTTTCTAAACAAGCTCAGGTACTTGTCAATCTCTATCAAAAAGTATGGGGGAATCAATAATGGGTTTACTAGAAAGATATGAACTAATGAAACAAGCAGAACAGGAAGTAAAACAAGAAGTAGAAATTACAGAAGAAGAAATGAAAATTGCTTCTGAAAGAATGGATCTTCTTGCTAAGTATGCTGAAGCTGCTGATGAGGCTTTAAAAGCTGAATTTGGTGATGACTATGAATTGTCAGATGTAGAAAAATTAGCAGAAATGCTTATAGCAAATGATTTGCAAGTTGAAGAAGAAGAAGAAAAAGTAGCCGAACTAGCTGAAGCTGGACAGATAATGGCACATGCTTTTGCTGAAGAACTTCAAAAAATTGCAAACGAATCAGAATAATTATAAATATTGAATCTTATGGATGCTGAATTAAGAAAATTAGCTGCAGATGCGATTGTTCAATTGAAAGAAGAAGTTCTAGAAAAAACTGCAGAACTTGAATTAAAGGATAAGGCTCAGAGTCTTGCCTTCAAGTTATTCAAGCACGGTTCTTTAGCTGCAGAAGATTTAGAATCTTCGATTGAAAAATTTGCGTCTAAAACTATCGAGGAATTAAATTTAATGGATAAAGCCATTGAATTCAATATACGAGAGGGTCATACAAAATTCGGCACCCTTAGTTCACGTATACAAGACGATGAGACGTTAGATCCGTTGACTCGTTATTTATTATCAGATGTACTTTAAACTGAGTACATTATTAATTGGAGGAAAGAAGTAAATGCTTCAAATACTAAGTAGCTTAAATCTGGTCACAAGAATGGATCTCGCAGCTAGTGCTGCAGTTCTAGCTTCTGGTGTAACAGGTACCTGGGTTACAATAGATTCCGCAGATCATGTAGATTTCCCTACAGTGAGTGGTGTATTAGCATTCCCAATTTGGTCAGAATCTAATAGAGATGGTAGTGCTGGTTTTTCACCAGATATTCACTCTACTGGAAACGTTACAGTTATCTACGGTAAATTACGTGGTGTAACAGATCAATTTGTAGGATCACCAGCAGTAGGAACGGCTCTATATGTAAACACAGAAGGAAAATTATCAGCAGCAGGCAGTGATAGCACAAATGCAGTAGTAGCTTATTGCACAAAGGCATCACATAGTGTGACTTATCTAAGTGCACCTTTCACAGCGATTGAATTCGTAACTGTATAACGGAGGGTTATATAATGGAAAACATTAGTGCAAATACGATAAACGAATTGTTTATCCAAAAGCTAAACTCTCCTGAAGGTCTTGAAAAAGTTGCTCAAGAGGGTTCTTCTTTTATTCGTCAAAAACTGCGTGAGGTATCGTTCGCAAGAAAGATAATTCAACCAGAGTATGTAACAAAAATGGATCTACAGAGATCTGTAAACCATGATGGTATGGTAAAAATAGTTGACATCGAGCCAGATTCAAAGGCTATGATTGTTAACTTCCGTGGTAACCCCACAAATAACTATGTAATGGGTGAAAGATATGAGATCCCATTCTTCTTCGTATCAAGTGAAGACTTCCAGAAAACAGAAGAAGAGCTTTTAGCTTACGATATGCCTTTAACAGAGGTAATCGAGAAAAATTCTGTTCTAGATATTCAGGAGATTGAAGATACTGCATTCTTATCACAAGTAGGTGCAGCTATCACTATTGAAGTAGCAGCTGGAAATCAGACACATGTGTCTGGTCTATATGCTACATCTGGTGAAGTTGGATCAATCGTAAAGAAAGATCTTAAAGCATTG
>Ga0172367_10005167_pt1 | contig 15861 bp, 20 predicted proteins | sample Lak10m_FD_114542 | JGI IMG/M metagenome (GOLD analysis project Ga0172367, IMG submission 114542) | Freshwater microbial communities from Kabuno Bay, South-Kivu, Congo - kab_022012_10m | ecosystem: Environmental > Aquatic > Freshwater > Lake | place: Democratic Republic of the Congo: South-Kivu...
GATGCATCAACTCATACAATGGCTCCTCGACACAATCGGAACCATGGGATATCCAGGTATATTTTTGCTCATGGCAATGGAAAGCTCCATCATTCCGGTTCCGAGCGAGCTGGTCATGCCACCGGCAGGTTATCTGGCATTTCAGGGAAAAATGAGCGCGCCGGTTGCGGTTTTATGCGGAACTTTCGGCAGCCTCGTGGGGGCATATACAAACTACTACGCTTCCCATTATCTGGGGCGACCTTTAATTCTCAAATATGGTAAATATGTACTTATTCCGCCTGAAAAATTTGAAAAAGTCGAACATTTTTTCCTTAAACATGGTGAAATATCAACCTTTATCGGCAGGCTGCTCCCAGTGGTGCGCCATCTCATATCAATCCCGGCAGGACTATCCGGCATGAATCACATCAAATTCAGCATCTACACAGTTGCCGGCGCAGGGATATGGTGTACTGTTCTGACTGTTATCGGCTATGTAATCGGCGAAAACCAGACACTCATCATGCACTATTCCCACACGGCATTGGCATGGGTCATTCTGTTTTGCGCCGTTCTGATTGGCGGCTATATCTGGTTCAATAAACGAAAACAGTCGCATTAAACCGTAGTTCCATTTCTAAAGCAAGCGCCATATCAAGAGAGCTCGGATTGAGGCGACGAAAGAAGAGAATCCGCTCTTATACCTTTAAAAAATAAGTTTTTTCAGGAGATAGAATAATGCAGATGAAACGAACAGGACGAATCCAATATATCGAACCGGCATTCAGCGGCGAACAGCATACGGTGCAGGGGTTTACCACACGCCATGAAGGTGTCTCACGCCCGCCATACAACTCTCTTAACCTTGGCACAAACACTCTGGATCAGGATTACAATGTGGAAGGAAACCGCAACCTTCTGGCTCGTGCTTTCGGCACATCACCGGAGCGGCTTGTAACCGTGCAGCAGGTTCATGGCACAGACATTCTGGTAATTGACGAACATAATGACGATTTCAGCCATTTTTCAGGGATTGAAAGCGACGCAATCATAACAAACCAGCCCGGGATAATGATCGGCGTCTGCGTTGCCGATTGCGCCCCTATCCTCCTTTATGACGCTGATAAAAAGGTCATTGCAGCCGTACATGCTGGGTGGCAGGGGACAGCCGCCAAAATCGTCGCCAAAACCGTGAAAGGGATGAAATCATTATTTGGCTGCAAGCCTGAAAACATTCAGGCTGCCATCGGTCCATGCATATCTCAATGTTGTTACGAAGTCGATGCTCCGGTAAAAAATGCCTTCGAGCAGAACGGATTTGACTGGAGCTGTTATGCATACCAGGTTGAAGGGGCGCACTGGAAGCTGGATTTGAACGGTGCAAACCGCGATCTTATGATGCACAACGGAGTGCCGGAAACGAACATCCAATGTGCGGATATGTGCGTCTGCTGCCAGCGGGAACTTTTTTTCTCATACCGGCGCGATGATGGAGAGACTGGACGACAGATGGGATTCATCATGCTGAAAGATCAATGATAAATTTTGAATTCTAAATAAAATTGATGCCTTCGCAAATTTTCTTGATTTCAATGGCAAAGCACAAAAGCTCCAGGTGCAAGGCTTTCGACTCTTGAGGAATGAAGCGTAGTTATAATCTACGCTGCAGTGACGAAAGAAGAGAGTAACGAAGCAGATGGACTTTTTGCAAAGCCATCAAAATTGGAGGTTAGCCGTGCTCGCAAAAATCTTAAGCTCTGCTCTTATCGGTATCGATGCCATTCCGGTTGATGTGGAGGTCGACCTTGCGCCCGGACTGCCAGCTTTCACCACCGTCGGACTTCCTGATGGCGCAGTAAAAGAGAGCAAAGACCGCGTCCGCGCAGCTCTTAAAAACTCCGGCTACGATTTCCCACCCCGCCGTATAACCGCAAACCTTGCGCCGGCTGATATAAAAAAAGAAGGGACAGCCTTTGATCTGCCGATTTCCATCGGGATTCTTGCCGCAAACAAAATTGTAAAAGCGGGTAAACTAAAGGAGTATACCCTTGTTGGTGAATTATCCCTTGATGGTAGCCTGAACGCCATACGAGGCGCACTCTCCATCGCGGTAGCAGCAAAACTTTCCGGAATGAGCGGGGTTATTCTTCCTGTTGAAAACGCGCCTGAAGCTGCTGTTGTACAAAACCTTGATATTATTCCAGCAAGTAACCTGACAGAGGTGGTGGAATTTCTCAACGGGACGACCCAAATCCCACCCTACACTATTGATGTTGCGGAAATATTCAATGACAATTGCGAATACAGTGAGGATTTCAGCGAAGTAAAAGGGCAGGAAAGCGCCAAACGCGCCCTGGAAATCGCAGCAAGCGGTGGTCACAACATCCTTATGATAGGACCTCCAGGCTCCGGCAAAACAATGCTGGCGCGACGAATCCCGACGATTCTTCCCCGTATGTCGTTTGATGAAGCGATTGAAACAACCAAGATATTCAGCGTCAACGGCATGATCGAAAAAGAGCGTCCACTCATGGCGGTACGACCGTTCAGATCCCCCCATCACACCATCTCCGATGTCGGACTGATAGGTGGCGGAACAACTCCAAAGCCGGGTGAAGTATCACTGGCACATAATGGTGTCCTGTTTTTAGATGAACTTCCTGAATTCAAGAAAAACGTACTTGAAGTCCTGCGACAACCGTTGGAGGATGGAAAAGTAACCATATCCCGTTCACTGGTTTCACTAACCTATCCTGCCACAGTTATGCTCGTAGCAGCAATGAACCCCTGCCCGTGCGGATACCTTGCCGACCCTTTACATACATGTTCCTGCACTCCGGTCGGGATTCATCGATATCGTTCACGCATTTCAGGACCTCTCCTTGATCGCATCGACATCCACATCGAAGTTCCGGCAGTAAAATATCGGGATCTTGCCGATCGTGGCGAAGCGGAAAGTTCCGCAGCCATTGCAGCGAGAGTTGAAAATTCACGCAAAATTCAGGCAGAGCGTTTCAAAGGGACTAAAATCCATTGCAACGCACAGATGACCCCTCGCTATATCAAAAAACATTGCGAACTCGATAGTGCCGGCAACCGGATGCTGGAACTCGTCACCGATCGGCTCGGCCTTTCCGCCCGCTCCTACACCCGCATCCTCAAAGTAGCCCGCACCATTGCTGATCTGGAATCTTCGGACAACATCCGGGAGCAGCATATCGCAGAGGCAATTCAGTATCGGAGTTTAGACAGGAAAACAAGTTAAATCCAATGTCCCGGCAACTTGAGTCCTTTGCCTGGTATAGAAATCAAGGGTATCAATGGTAGCAATACAAGTCTTTCGCGGCAAGCTATCGTGTTGAGTTATTCAGCAAGACCCGGATGCAATTGAAAATAGGGGAGGAGCAAGTCCTCCATATTGTATCGACCATTTGATTTATCGTGCATATGTTTCGCGGCAAATAACACTCCATTACCAAACGCCTCGCGTGAAATTGACTCATGTTTGAGGCGTACCGTTTGATAAGGAAAACCGAATAAAATTTCATGGACGCCGATGATCCCTCCGGCTCTGATCATTTTTATGGATTCCTCTGATATTTCAAGCGGCTGTGCAATTTTTTTCGCCGTGCCTGATACTTCCGTCTTTGATTTGAAGTGCTCTTCCAATATTTCGATATCAGTGTACGGGGCAATTTTTTTTAAGTATTTTCGCAGCAATAATCAAAAAATTTATCCCAATGGTTATGTTGGGTGACCATAGTACCCTGGCATTGAGAGCCAGTTTGCCAAGCAGTTCAATGCGGTCTGCAGAATAGGAAGAGATCGCGCTGACGATAGCAACACCGTGCTTTACGACCTCTTCCCCATAATAATCGATACCATTTTCTGAGGAAAAATCTATAATGACATCAACCGGAAACCGATTTAACAACTCAACTGCGGAAAATTCATCTTTTGAATAGATAAATCCCGGCTCATCAGAATCAATACCAAGAAATTCAGGTACAGACCGGTGCTCCAGATTGTGAGTTTTGCGAATGACCCATTGAAGCTTGGTCTCTTCTGACTGATTGCCTCCTGTGGGGGAATATATACCACATTGGGCGTCCATTTTTTTCAGCTTAATTCACTTGGCCCTGAGGCGAAGATAATCGACTGGACCCACTAAAATCATGACCTATGCTGATTTACGGGAAGCAATTCGGATATTAGGGTTGGGAGAGCGGACAACGCTGCGGGATATTAAGACCCGGCATCGGGAGTTGGTCAAGCGCCATCATCCCGATGCCGGTGCCATGTCTGAACCTGACGCAATCCGGCAAGTAAATGCCGCTTACCGGATAGTTATGGATTACGTTACAGAGTACCGCTTTTCATTTGCCGAGGGCGAATTCTACGAGCAGAATCCGGAAGCACGCCTCTGGCAACAATTTGCCGACGACCCATTGTGGGGAGATAATAGCCATGATCGGTGAGCAGAGCATCCGCCTTGCCGCGTTTGTCGGGGTGCTGGTGATAGTAGCTACCTGGGAACTGCTAGCGCCCAAACGGAAGCTTTCCGATAGTAAAGGGAGGCGCTGGGTTGTAAACTTGTCTATGATTGCCATCGACACAGTCGCAGTCCGACTCATTGTGCCCTTACTGCCAGCGGGTATGGCCCTACTCGCCAAAGAATACAACTGGGGAGTGCTAAACCAGGTCGAGCTGCCGAAATGGTTTGCTATTGTTGCAGCCGTCATCGCCCTCGATTTTGTCATATACCTCCAGCATGTGCTGTTCCATTTCTTGCCAGTCCTCTGGCGTCTCCACCGGATGCACCACAGCGACCTCGACATCGACGTCACCACCGGCAACCGCTTCCATCCCATTGAAATTCTCATATCTATCGCCATCAAGCTGGCGGCAGTCGCGTTTATTGGAGCCCCAGTCGTGGCTGTGATCTCATTTGAAGTGATCCTGAATGCGACTTCTCAGTTCAACCACGGTAATATCCGAATGCCGGAAAAACTCGACCGACTGCTGCGACTGTTCGTGGTTACGCCGGACATGCACAGGGTACACCACTCAATCACACCTCGCGAGACCAACAGCAATTTCGGATTCAACTTGCCCTGGTGGGACAGGCTCTGCGGCACTTATCGTCCCCAACCCGAACTCGGGCATGAGGAGATGACCATCGGGCTCAAGGAGTTCCGGGACTCACGGAAGCTCACACTATTCCACCTGCTCATCCAGCCGTTTACCAAGTAGTTATATGTGCCGTTAGTTAGATAGTTTCCATCCGGAAACACCGGATGTGAAACTGTTGGTTTACGATTCGGAAAGAGGGGATTTTTTCTTCTGGCAAGAAAATCAAGGGTTTGCGCGGAGGCGTACAGAGGTACGCCGCACAAGCAAAGCCGAAGATTGACGCCGCCAGGGGGAAAAATCAACCTTTCCGGACGGAAACTAGATAGTTACAGTATTCTTAATCCATCTATTGGTTGCACATGCTGTTGCAGAATAGTTCGATTGGTAGATGTATAGGTCTTCTATCGTATCGATATCTTGTAAGCATGCAAGAAGCTCAATGTTGATTCCATGCTTTTCACAGGTCTCAACTGTATTTCTCAACACAGCATCAGTACTCCAGGGAATATCCTTGAAAATCAATGGTAGGAAAGCGGTCCGATTCATTGCAATAAGGCAGTACCCACCATCAGCCGCAGGGGCAATAGTAATGTCACAAGAATCTAAGTTCTTATTTGCTGCTAATAGCACGCTCGCATCGATGCCGGGAATATCGCTGCCAATCAGTATTACCTTATCAATATACTCGTTGAAGCAATACTCGAAGGCAGCAGCCATTCTTTCGCCAATACTTGCTCCATTCTGTACGATAACCCTGTCAGATTCGTCAATCCATTCCTGAGGTAAATTCCCGTCGTTTGTCGCATCGCAGAACAGAAACAGAGGCAGACCCGAACACTTGATATTCTCCAAAACATCCGTAACGATAGCCTTGTAAAGTTCACATGCTCCAACTGCCCCCAAATCTTTCGCCAGACGGGTCTTCACACGCCCTGGAACCGGGATGCGCACAAAGAGTGCTACTACCGTAGCGGTCTTCGGAGAAGTCATGCTGTTTCCTTCTTCATAATTTTATTCATCTCACAATAGTCTACCATCCAGAAAAACGGTGCAAGAACGCACATGAACCAGAAAAAGCATAGCAGGCCTGTAAACGCATCAAAGACAGTAAAATTCGTGCAGGGTGCAATAATCAGATCATGGAATCTCAATAAAGGATAACGAACTGCTCCGGTTAGTGGTCGAGACCAAACATCCATAAAATAGAATATCTGCCAGGAATTCTGGCGTATATACCTCCCCAAAAGATAGAAAGTTCGAACCGAACCACGGAACTTCCAGTCCTCACACATCATCTGCCAGATTAGTCCGAAAAATGGCGACAGGAAGAGCTTCCCTGCATTTTGCTGTGCCTTGTACACTCCCGGAGCACGAATAAAAAATTCTTCTATGCCGACACTGTGCAATCCCATCATCATGCTCATCAGAATATAGCGCCGATGAAACCCTTCAGTCTCGAATCGGCGTGCCGAGGTTTTCAGATAGCCGGGGAGCGTGATCCACTTCCCTTGCTCCCTTATCTTTTCAGCAATTCGCTGATCTTCCAGAAATGGCAGGCTTTCGTCGAATCCGCCGAGTCTGATGAAGAAATCTCTGGTGATAAGCATCCCCTGATCACCGTTAGTGGTGTTGACCCGATTGAAGGCCGTCTTCCCTTCGACATATCGATAGGCCATGCCATTACTTTTTCCACTGCGTATGAACTGCAGGCGAAAATGTCCCGCCACATCGGGAATCCTCAGACGTTCCTCAGTCATTGCTTTAATGGCATTACAGAGGAGATTCCGATCGTCAATTCGTGAATCAGCGTGCAAAAACAGAAAATATTCACCGACCGCCTGGGCGGCAGCTGTATTCATCTGCACCCCGCGCCCCCGTTCGGCGCTCACAAAAATAGCTCCTGACCCTTCAGTAATCATTCTGGTAGAGTCAGATGAGCCGCCGTCGCTGACTATGACTTCAAAACGGATATTTTCTTGATGTTTGAGATCGTCCAGGAGTGCGGGCAGATTTTCTGCTTCGTTGAGGGTTGGGATGATAATTGACAGTAACGGTCGAGAGTTGATCATCAGAAACTATCTTCTCTCCGTAGAAAGCATGATGTCTCCGTACCAGGCCTCGGCACTACCTCCGGTATTATCGGTATCAGTCATGATGGCTATTGCTTCCGCCTCTGGAGGATCAGTGCCGAACAACAGGCGGTAATCTGCCAACAGATCCCGTTCCTCTGCAATCCATTGTCCTGCCTTTGAGTTGCCGGATTCGACGGCAACCATTTTTGAGTTATTGGCATAGATGCTTGAGATGCTGTTTCCCTTGGCCAGTTTGTTTGCCCAGATATAGTTGATAGCTTTCATCTGCCAGAAATATCGACCAGGAAAAACAACATACACACGGGCTGCATAATCGTCACCAGCTTTGGATCTCTCATCTCCTCCCTCGATTGTATGGGAGATCTTCCATGTCCAGCGTAGGAATCGATATTTGGATGGCTGGAAACGAAGATTACGTATCAGACCGGATGCCGAATTATTGCTGGAAGCCTTAACAACAGTTTGTCCATTTTCTTTCAGCAAGCGGTACTCAGTTACCCCCTTGAAACTCTTTGACTCCCAACCGGTCAAACCCTCGGCGGCAAAGCGACTGACAGGTATTTCCTGCGCATTTACGAACGAAGATAGGACAGTTACAGCGACCGCCACAATGATGGCAATCATTGTATGAGCGCCCCCGTGCAACTGGACCCTTCACCAGCGGTGCAGCAGTAGCAGTGCTGGGACAGGCGAATCTTCTTTCCGTTCATTACTACATCATCCAGATCTGATAGCGTCACTTTTGAACCATCGTCTGCGGTGATCGGCATTTTGAGTGCCTGATTAAAGTCACAGCTATACACGACTCCCAGCCAGTCGACGCTGATGAGGGTGCGGCACATTATGTTCCCTGCTGCATCAGGATTGAAGCGGTTGGCAAGTTTACGCAAATATTCGGTGTATGAACCATCAGCCTCCAGGTGTTCTTTGAATCTACCTATCGGAGCGTTGGTGATGGTGAAAAGGTGATTGAAAATGATACCGTACCGGGCTTTGAGTTCCGCCTTGTAGGCCCCTTCCAGTTCCAGTTGCGAACCGGGAATATAGTTCCCTCCTGGGTTGTATACGAGATTCAGCTCTAGGTCGGTTCCATAGCCAAGCGCATTCAGCTTTTTCAACACCTCTATGCTCTTTCGATACACACCACTACCGCGCTGACGATCAACATTCTCCTCCAGGTAACAGGGAAGCGAGCCGACAACAATCAATTTTTGATCATGACAGAATTCAGGCAGCCATTCCCACCCGTTTTCAGCCATGATGACCAGGTTGCTGCGCAACATGCGACGACTGGCCAACCCGGCAGTTTGTTCAATCAGAAAACGAAAATATGGATTCATTTCAGGACATCCGCCAGTAATATCCAAAATGAGTTGAGGATGCCTGGTGAGAAAGCCGGCTATCTGTGCCATAACCTCTTTTCCCATGATCTCAGTGCCACGTGAAGATGCATCAACGTGACAGTGGGTGCAGTGCAGGTTGCAGATGTTGCCCATGTTGACCTGTACAGTCTGCAGGCTCTTAAAGTTTTCATATTCGGGATTGACCGAATGCAATCGGTCCTGAAATGCCGGAATCATTCTCACCTCTACTATAATGAATTGCTATTCTCGCAAATGGGTCCGGAACGTCTGTTCCGACACCGCATTCGATTCTGCGACAAGAACTCCATCTGCGTAGTATCGTACATATGGTATCTGGTCATTGCCCAACTCTTGCTCCTTGAACCGGCGAAAAGTATCGAAATAATCAGTCAGGTCGTACTCCAGGAGCCAAATGTCGGCACCGCTGAAATTCGCGACGGAACTCTTCATGGCATGCCATTGCGGACACCAGCTTTGTGTCAGGATCACCGCCACCCGGTCTGATGTGTTGATTATTTCATTCCCGAAATCACCTTGACAGATAGCCTCAAACGCTTACGGTTTGGATATTATTTTCATCATTTTTCCTGCGCCCCGCCTTTGAGTTTGCTGTACAGCACCGGGATCAGGGCAAACAGGCCGAGGAGGGCAAACGATCCCAGGACACGGGGCGAAGCGATGCCGGAAAGCGAGTCGATGGTCGCCAAGCTGGCTCCTGCGTTAACGTAGACGAACCCACCAGGAATGATCCCCAGCATCGTACCGAAAAAAAACGTACGCATGGGAAGCCGAGTCAACCCGGCGGCGAGATTAATCAGGAAAAACGGGAACAGCGGCACGAGCCGGAGAAAGAGCAGATAATTGAGGCCCCTGGCTTCCAGCTCCTTGTTAATCCCCTCCAGTTTACTGCCAAACCTGTTCAGCACGGCGTCACGCAGCAGATAGCGGGTGACCAGAAAAGCGAGCGTTGCCCCAAGAGTAGCGGCAATGTTGGCATAGACAGTCCCAAGGATTGAACCAAAGATTGCCCCAGCAGCCAATGACAGGATGGCTGCCCCCGGCAAAGACAAGGCGGTCTGCACGATGTAGACTGTCATGAAGCCGGCAATCATGATCAGCTTGTGGGTAGCATAGTAATCCATCAACGTCTGCCGATTGGCCTTAAGCGCCTCAAGGGTCAAAAACCGTTGCAGGTCGAAGTAAAAGAAAAGCCCAACAGCAACTGCACCGACAATCACCAGAAAAACTTTCTTCGTATTCATCTGTTGCTTCCTTTAGCAGCTACCCGTGCGGAAAACTTTTCGTTATGTACCGTGAACCGCTCGTGGGTTCCTTTGCCTATGACCTCGACGTCATCTTGTGCTTCGATTTCCCACAGAGTCCGTTTACCGTCCACCTCCAGGCACTTCACACGGGCGGTAACAATCATCCCGACAGGAGTGGCCGCCTGATGAGTGACGTTGATCATCGTACCCAACGTGCGTTCGCCCTCATCCAGATAGGGACGCAATGCCTCCATGCAGGCCCATTCCATGAATCCGACCATGTAGGCTGTAGCAAATACCTCTGGCATTTCCCTGAAAAGATCGGACTCCGGAAATACGAACGGCACCGTTTTTTCTTTTGTAACAGAAATGCTGAAGGTATGTTCCAATCCAGGTTTAAGAGTATCTTTCATTCGTTCTCCCTCCTTTGAGGATTGATTATCTCCGCTGCCACTTCAACCACCCGGACAACAGGTTCTTCACCGTCGGAGTCAGGCGGGTCCGGTTATAGGCATCCCCCAGCCGTTTGATGATTTCACCCTGGGTCGGATATGGATGAATGGTCCTGGCAATGGCCGAAATACCCAGATTGTTGGTTATGGCCAGTGAAAACTCATTGATCATCTCCCCGGCATGGCGGGCGACAATAGTAGCCCCGAGGATTTTGTCAGTTCCTTTTCTGAGGTGGACACGGGCAAACCCTTCGACTTCGCCATCCAGCTTCGCCCGGTCGATATCGGACAGCGCTACGGTCAATGTTGTCACGTCAATACCTTTTTCCCGTGCATCCCGTTCGTACATCCCGACATGGGCGATCTCCGGATCGGTATAAGTGCACCAGGGAATGGTAAGTGTTGAGGTCTTCTGCCGCCCCATGAAAAGAGCATTTGCGATGAGGATGCGGGCAAGAGCATCGGCGGTATGGGTGAACTTGTAGGGGAAACAGATGTCTCCGGCGGCATAGACATGATTGTTGCTGGTCTGCAACCGATCGTTGACCTTCACGCCGGCTTTATCGTAGCTGATGCCCGCTTTTTCCAGATCCAGCCCTTCGATGTTCGGTGCCCGACCGACACCGACCAGAATCTCGTCAACGATCACTTCATACGTTTGACCATCCCGCTCAAGTGTGATCCTCTTGCCATCGGCAGCGGTTGCAACACCGGCAATCTTTACTCCCAGCTGCAATGCGACTCCCTCGCGTACGAAAGCAGTATGAAGAATTTCGGCTGCATCACTATCCTCACGCCCAAGGATATGGGGGCCAAGCTCGATCAGTGTTACCTGGCAACCGAAGCGGGCAAATGCCTGGGCAAGTTCGCAGCCAATCGGCCCGGCACCGATCACAGCCAGCCGTTTCGGCAACTCGGTCAGGGAAAACACCGTCTCGTTGGTGAGGTAACCGGCTTCAGCCAGACCGGGAATGGGTAGAGCCGCAGCCCTGGCACCGGTGCAAACTGCAGCCTTTTTGAAGAAAAGCTTCTTTCCACCAACCTCTATGCAATCCGACGCGATGAACTTTCCCCGGCCGATGAAGACATCGACTCCCAGCTCGTCGCGGTACCTTGCAGCGGAATCGTGATGGCTGATATCCGCACGGAGCCGCCTCATACGTTCCATCGCAGTTCCAAAGTTGAAGTCGATGCCACTCCGCGTATTGACACCGAATTCTGCCCCGTTGTTGGCATCAAACACGGCACGGGAGGCCCGGATTACACCCTTTGACGGCACGCACCCCACGTTCAGGCAATCGCCACCCATGAGATGGCGCTCGATCAAGGCAACCCTGGCCCCCAGACCGGCCGCGCCAGCGGCACAGATCAGTCCGGCAGTGCCGGCACCAATGACCACCAGATTGTAACGTCCATCTGGCTCCGGGTTCACCCAGTCGGCGGGGTGAACATTGGCGACCAGGGTGCTGTTATGAATATCATCGGGTAGTACGTTTGCTGTGGTGGTCATGATAGCCACTCCATCCATGATCTCAGTTATTGCCCTCGTTGCAGATACACATATTTCCCGATTCCTTTTTCTTCTTCATCAGAGGCTCTACAATCCTTGTGAACAGAAGTGATGCGAAGCATGCCCCTGTGATCGGGCCAAGGCAGTATATGGTCAGAAAACCGAAATTCCTGTCCGGAAGTGCAGCATTCCCCCATCCGGCAAGCATGGAAAACATTCTGGGCGAAAGATCCCGTGCCGGGTTAAGTCCTGCCTGGGTCAGCGGCGCAATGATTGATATTATGATGGCAACGGTCAGCCCGATAAAAAACGGGGCAAGAGCATCATCGGGACGACCGAGGTTGCATCCTTCAGTGAGAGAAAAGATCAGAAAAACCAGAACGAAGGTTCCAACGGCTTCAGCGCAGAAGGCGGTCATCGGTGTCACAACCGCAGACGCACCAGCACCCGGATTGGGATAAAATTCACCGAACATCATGGCTGTTTTGATCGATGCCGGAGAACCACGCAGAATACTGTTCAGAACCTCGAAGTGCGCTATGGAGTCATGCAGGAGAAGATATAACAGCGCCGCAGCGGCAAATGCTCCGGCAAACTGGGCGGTGAGGTACGCGGGCAGCTTTGACAGCGACATCCGGCGTCCCAGTACCATGGCGATGCTGACAGCAGGGTTGAGATGGGCGCAGGAGAGGTGTCGCGTAGCGTAGATTGCTATCGTTACGGCGAATCCCCATATCAGTGCAACCTGCATCAAGCCGACGTGCGCCGAAAAAAGTACGGTGACGGCTACGGAGCCGCAGCCGAAAAACAGCAATAGAAAGGTGCCGATGAATTCTCCTACAAAGTCCTGCATAGCATTTGTCACGTCAGCCTCCGATCAATAAGGTACTCAACAACATGAACCGCCGCTGCACGGGTCACCACCCGCCTCCTTTACTGCTGCCGGCGCGCAGTCGAACGGGCCGAAGTGGACCGACCGGTCGCCATTGACGCGGAAGTGTTTCCCGAAACGGGTCTCCTGAACCATGGCGGCGCTATTGCCGCAGACCAGCATCGGTTTGCCGGTTATGAAAGTATGGTGGTCATCCAGCGGGAAACGGTGCGGGTGTTCCGGGATCGTTCCGAGATAGGTGGCGCTCTGACCGAAGTCTTCACAGATATCTTCCAGGCAGGCCAGTTTAAAGGCCCTTACTGTGATGGAATAAAAATCAATCATCCCGGCCTTTGCTTCAACTTCTGGGTTGTTCAACTCGATCTGACGCTTGGCAGCCATCCGATAGTCAAGACAGCCGATCTTTCTGAGCATGCGGCGGAAATCCTCAATATAGAGAGCACCACCCAGACATTCTCCATAGAGAACCGGGTCATTCTGGAGAGATTCAGGCATCCGGCGGCCGGTGAATACATCTGCAAAATAAAGTTCGCCCCCCGGCTTCAGCACCCGAAAGATTTCACTGAAGACCCGTTCCTTGTCGGGAGAGAGGTTGATGACGCAGTTGGATATCACCACGTCCACCGAATTATTGGCGATGCCGCAGGTGGCCAGGTCTTCGATGTATCCCTGGCGGAAATCCACATTCGTTTTTTGATAACCGAATCGAGACATCTGACTATCCTTGTGTCGTCGTGCCACCTCAAGCTGCTCGTCAGTCATGTCGATGCCGATGACAAAGCCATCAGGACCGACCAGTTGGGAGGCAAGATAGACATCGCGCCCGGTGCCGCACCCGAGATCAAGAACCGTGCATCCCTCCAGGGCTGGAGGAAGCGGCGAACCGCAGCCATAGAACTTATCGAGAATTTCGTCATCGATATTTGCCAGAGCCTGCCGATGATGGGGTGGCAATGCCTCGATACTGCAACAGGCGCTGGTCTTCAGATCATCTTTTGTTGCCAGGATTTTCCCGTAATACTCTTTTACTTGTGTTGTTATTTCACTTGTTGACACGTACTCCTCCATCAATATGTAGTTCCACGCTCACCGCATGGTTCAGATAACAACTACCGAATCGTAACCGCCGAACGGGTTCGGCTCGTACCGGTCAGCGCACCAGTCGTTTTCCCACTTGCTGCTGTCGATGCAGTATCGGAATCGGTATTCCCTGTCTAATTCCAGTTCCAGCGTCACGGTATAGTCACCGTTTTTCTGGCGTTTCATGGGTGTTGCCTTTTCATCCCAGTTGTTGAATTCACCCACCAGGGTCACCGACTCGGCACCCATTGCGCCGTCACACTGCAACCGGAAAGTGACCTTGCATACTGACCTGGCTTTCAGATATTGCTTAACTACGGCGTACTGCTGTACCATGACTTCCCCCTGTTTCATTGTTCTCAATATGCGTATTTTGATGTCGGTCGTCAATAGTGGACACCAAATGTCTCATGCGGCGAGCTGCTCCTCGTAGAATTTCTTTTCAAATTGTACCGGTGAAAGATAGCCTAATCGCTTCTGTATTCTCTTCCGGTTGTAGAAAACTTCTATGTATTCCCTTATATCCTCCATCGCTTCTTTTCTTGTTTCGTAGCTCCTATGATATACCCGTTCCGTTTTCAGTTTACCCCAAAAGCTTGATGTAGGCTGAAAAAAGTGGGCACCAAAATCTGATATACTGAAAGGATGGAGGTGTGAACATGGAAAGAGTTCCGAATGGGCGGTACACAAAATGAATTCAGAGAGGAAGCAGTAAAGCTTGTAACAGAGGGAGGGCTTACAGGGGGCGAGGCATCACGTCGCCTGAATGTACCGAAGTCAACACTGGAGAACTGGGTAAGATCTTCTCAGAAGGGGACATTGGGGGAGATAGGCAAGAATCATAAACCCTTAACAGAATTAGAGCTGGAAGTTTCAATACTTAAAAGAGAGAATGCGCAGATCCGTATGGAGCGAGACATCTTAAAAAAAGCGGCAGCGTACTTTGCGAAGGAGTCGCTTCAAGGTACGCGATCATGAAAGAATTGCGGCTCAGAGGAGAATAAGGAGAATAAGGGTCAGGCTTCCAAGTTGACAAGATGCAAAGAGGAGAATAAGGAGGAGAATAAGGGTCAGGCTTCCAAGTTGACAAGATGCAAGGTTAAGTGTATGTTTGCTACATGGCACGTAAACCTCGCATCCATCTACCTGGCGGACTTTATCACGTTATGTTTCGTGGCAACGGTGGTCAAGCAGTATTCCTTAGCGACGATGACCGGTATCGCTTCTACCTTCTTCTGCAGGAGGGTGCAAGCCGGTTCGGGTTTCGTGTCCACGCCTTTTGTCTCATGACAAATCATATCCATCTGGCTTTACAGTGCGGCAACATACCGCTGTCCCGTGCCATGCATAACCTCTCATTCCGTTACACACGCTGGATCAACTGGCGAGAAAAGAAAACCGGCCATCTCTTTCAGGGAAGATATAAGGCTGTGCTTGTTGACGGTGATAGCTACCTGCTTGAATTGGTACGCTATATTCACCTCAATTCAGTACGGGCCGGAATAGTAGCATTTCCTGAGGAATACCCCTGGAGCGGCCATCGTGCTTATCTTGGCAAAGAGAATCTCTCCTGGTTGACCACCGATTGGGTGCTGGAGCAATTCGGAAAATCCGAAGCCAAAGCACGAGCAGGATATTTGAAGTTCGTGCTGGATGGTCTGGAAGAAGAGCATAGGCCAGAATTCCATGGGAGTGGCAATGATGCCCGTCTCCTCGGTGATGACCAGTTCATGGACAAATGCCTTTATAACGTAGCGGACAAGCCCATTCGGATAACGGTTCAGGAAATTTGTAACAAGGTCTGCCTGGCATACGATATTGACGAAGTCAGACTACAAGCACCGTCACAGGAAAGAGTTGCTTCCGAAGCGAGAGCGGTAGTAGGCTGGTTGGCATACGAATTGGGCGGCATTACCCTATCCGAGGTAGGACGGTTTATTAAACGGGATGTTGGCAGCGTCAGTTCGTCAATTCGACGGCTATCAAAACGGATAGAAACTACGCCCGAAATAGCACAGCGAATAAGAGATTTGAAAGATGCGCTTAGTGGCTAAACTTATCAACTTGGAAGCCTGACCCTATTGCTTTCC
>Ga0172367_10005168_pt1 | contig 15860 bp, 19 predicted proteins | sample Lak10m_FD_114542 | JGI IMG/M metagenome (GOLD analysis project Ga0172367, IMG submission 114542) | Freshwater microbial communities from Kabuno Bay, South-Kivu, Congo - kab_022012_10m | ecosystem: Environmental > Aquatic > Freshwater > Lake | place: Democratic Republic of the Congo: South-Kivu...
TATTTTTTTCGTTGTGACATAAAAAAGCCCCCAATAAGTGTCTAACTTTTTGGGGGCTGTCCAGTTCGCTGGGCTTTTTTCTTGCCGTACAACCAACACCTTCACTTTGCAGTCTAAGTTATATGATTAGAAATTTTCTCGCTACCCTCTTCATTGTTGCGCTTGCTGCGCAAGCGCAAGCCCAATGCATCGACCCAAGTCTAATTAACCCCAATGCCATTTGTCCGGCCGTGTGGGCACCCGTTTGCGGGTGCGATGGCGTTACCTATGCCAACGACTGCGAAGCAGTGAATTTGGGTGGAGTGACTTCTTTTACCGACGGTGAGTGCGGAACGATAAACCAATGTCTGCAAATCCCACCACTGGTTTCCTTTGGTGAATGCGCTATGCCGTTGGGATTTGCCTTCCAAGGCGACGGATGTTATATGATTAGCGGATGCTCTACCATTGGAACCGACGGTATCGATTACTCTACGTATTTCTACGCTTCATCGTACGAATGCAACTCGATGTGCTTAACCGATACCCTTATTTCATTGCCCTGTGCAGACATTACTGGGATTGACTTTGGCATGTGCGACATGCTGTTAGGCTATGCCTTCAACGGCTCTACTTGTGTGGCTGTTAGCGGATGTAGTTATTTATCAGGAAGCACCGATTATTCGGCTTCGTTCTACAACACCTTAGATTCGTGTATGGCTATTTGTGTCGGACAAAGTGTGTTGGAACTCACTCCAAACTTCGCTATCTATCCCAATCCGGCCGAGTCAATGATTCGCATGGACTTTAATACCAGCGGATTGCACCAAATTGCGTTGATAGATGTAGATGGAAGAACCGTTAAGCAAGTACAAACTTCAGCCATGACCTTCGCATTCAACATTAGCGAAGTGCCAGCTGGCGTGTATTTGGTTCGCGTGAACACCGGCAACCAATCGGCGGTGCAGCGATTTATAAAATTGTAATTACTTTAATTCAATGCGGTTTCTACCCATCTGAATTTTACCCGCACGTTCCATTTGTTTTAACAAACGCGAAATCACTTCACGCGATGAATTCAGCGATGAAGCCAACTCTTGGTGGGTAGCCTTAATGGTAGAACCCTCCGCAGCAGCGCGCTGCTTTAACAACTGCAACAAACGATCGTCGAGGTTGTGAAATGCAATTCCATCAATGGTATTCAATAATTCTTCGAAACGACGTTGGTAGGTCTTTAGAATAAAGGTTTTGAAAGAGGCGTATTTGGTGGTCCATTCATCAATCAACTGAACAGGCAACAACAACAAGGTAGCATCTTCTTCCACCACCGCGCGCACATTACTCTCTGAACGTCCTGAACAACAGGTTAACGACATAGCGCAGGTTTCACCCGGACGAATGAAGTACAACAACAACTCATGGCCATTGTCATCTTCACGAATAATGCGCAGCTGTCCTGAAACCACCAACGGGATGTACAAAATAGGATCGCCAATGTCAATCATCCAATCATCGGCCTTCAAGCGCTTCACTTTGGCGGTATTGATAATCAACTCGGCTGTTGAGCGTTCGTAGATGTCTGGGAATATGTGCTGAAATTCTTCAACGGTGAGATTCGTCATGCTGTTTCAAATGATTTTCCTCACAAAAATAGAATTATCGGCGAAAGTATAGCACATAAACTTTCTTAGACTTAAATTCGTGACATAAACCTAGATTCTATGAGTTCAAGTAATTGGCCATTGTGGGAAATATTTATCCGATCTAAAAGCGGATTGGCTCACAAACACGTTGGAAGTTTACACGCGGCTGACGCGAAAATGGCAATTGAAAATGCCCGTGATGTATATACCCGCCGTATGGAAGGGGTAAGCATTTGGGTTGTTCCTAGTTCAGAAATAACCGCATCTTCGCCGGCAGATAAAGACATGCTTTACGAACCATCGAACGACAAAGTATATCGCCATCCAACCTTCTACAATATTCCAGAAGAAATCGGACACATGTAAGATGAAGAACGAAGAAACTTTAGCGCTGCATTTAGCAGACAACACGTTAATTCTTGGACAACGTTTAGGCGAATGGTGTGGCAATGGACCAGTCATTGAAGAAGACATTGCGCTCACCAATATCGCGTTAGATTACATTGGACAAACCAGCATTCTATACAAGCACTTGTGCGAGGCTATTCCTGACGGTAAAGACGAAGACGATTACGCCTTCCTTCGCACCGAACGCGAATACAAAAACTTCATCTTGTGCGAACTTCCCATTGGCGACTACGGTTTCACCATTGCGCGTCAATTCGTATTCTCTCAGTGGTACTTGCTGTATCTAGAGGCACTACAAAATTCAACCATCACCTTCTTTCAAGAATTCGCTGCGAAATCGATTAAAGAAGTGCGCTACCATTTGCAACACAGTCAAGACTGGGTCATTCGTTTAGGTGATGGCACCGACGAAAGCAAAGCGCGTATGCAAAACGCCATCAATTCCGTTTGGAATTATACCGGTGAACTTTTTCAAGACTTCCCTAGCGACGCAGAATTGGTTGAACGCGGCGTTTGTCCAGCAAACAGCAGCCTTCATGCCACTTGGATGAACAAAGTGGAAGAAACCTTGTTAGAAGCAGGACTGACAGTTCCCGCATCTGGCTGGATGCACAGCGGCGGAAGAAAAGGATTGCACAGCGAACACATGGGGCATTTACTTAGTGAAATGCAATACATGCAACGCAGCTATCCGAACTGCGAATGGTAATTTCACTATGAACACCGAACGTATTTGGAATTTATTGAACGAAGTTCCTGATCCGGAAATACCCAACATCAACGTGGTGGAAATGGGTATTGTTCGCGACGTACAAGAAACCAATCAACAATTCATAGTAAGCATCACCCCTACTTATTCGGGTTGCCCTGCTATGCACGCCATTGAGCAAGACATTAAGCAAAAACTTGCCGATTCGGGTGTGACCAACTTCGAAGTAAAAACAGTTCTTAGTCCGGCGTGGACAACCGATTGGATGACCGATGAAGCTCTTCGAAAACTAGAAGAAGTCGGCATAGCCGCTCCGCACCGAGGAAGCGCAGATAAAAATTTATTGATGGGAAAATTGCGTGAAGTGAAATGTCCGCGCTGCGGTTCTTACGATACGCACATGCTTTCTCAATTCGGAACCACCGCTTGTAAATCGCTTTACAAATGCAATTCCTGTAAAGATCCGTTCGACTATTTCAAGTGCATTTAAAAAGCGTGCTCGAACATAAAGAAGAACTGCTTGTCTTCTTTTGAAACAGCATAATCAAAGCGCAAAATGGTGCTGAGATTCCAGGCCACGCGCAAGCCCATTCCTTCCGAATGTCGCATGCGATTCAATGCAAAGGCTTGACGCGAATTGTTCAGATTGTAAACACTTCCAAAATCAAACATCGGAACCGCACTGAAACTAATACCTTGATTAAACAAGCGCGTTTCCCAAAAGCGCATACGCATTTCTAAATTGGTGAAGTAAATACCACGATCTAAAAACCGATTCTGCTTGTAACCGCGTATCGTATTCCCTCCGCCCAATCCTTCAATACTTCCCTCTGAAGACCATTCGTCTTGGTATTCAAAAAACGGCACATTCCCGAACGAATAACCAATGCCCGAACGTCCGGCGAAAACAAATTTCTTAAATGTCGTTGGCCACAATCGCTTAAAGACTTTCACTTGCAAAAACATTTTGTTCATCGTGTAATCAGAAAGCAAATTCTTGTTGCTGTACTCGTCTGTAAACTCGGCGTAAATTCCGTTGCTCGGGTCCGACTCAAAATCGCGGGTGTCGTAAATCATTCCGAATTGCAGAAACGTGACTTGCGATTTTCCAAATCCCACTATGCGTCCCGCGTCCGATTCTTCTTCCAACCGACTTCTTCCTTCCCCTGTTCTTGAAATATTCAATCGTGCATATTCGAAGCCCCCAAGTATGCGCATCTTGCTGTCCAATAACGCATACTCGCCGCTTACGTTTAAAATATATTCTTCCTTGGTGTATTCGTTGAAATGCGGATTGCTAGCAAGAGCATTCTCGTAATTCGCATAGGTATTGGCGTTGGCATGATAACCGAATCCGTCTGTTAAGGCATACATCGACAGATTTGAAAGCGTGCGATCGGTGATGCCGAAGTACAATAAATTCGGATTAATTTCATATCCCAATTCCGCACGCAAGCGCCACTTTGAATTGAAGATGTACGGATGATCATACACCAAAACACATTCGCGTTGGTTGCGCGTGGTATTGAACAACACCACATCTAGTTTCGATTGATAAGGCGTGTAGGCAAAAAATGGATTCGATCGTTTTCCATTGAATGTGATGGAACCTTCTATTCCATATCCGAATCCGTTCACCGGATCAACGCTTAAATCAGGAACACCGGTGATGAAAGTTCCTTCGCGTTTTTCGGCCAATTCATCTTCAGGCAAACGTTTTTCATTGGCTATCGCGAAAGGCACCGTCAATGTGTCTTGCGCAACAGCACTTCCCGCCACCAACATCACAGCTATGATCCACAAGAAAAATTTCATTCGACCAAACTAAACTAAATTCAAGAAGTACAGATAAACGAATGCTTAGGATTTTACTTCTCGCGAGGAAATACTGTACAAGCCAACAAAGGTTAGCATTCCATTAATAAGCAAATTTTCAGAGCCCATTTCATAGCCACCTAACCAGTGCGCGCTGTTAGCGGCTAACACGTAAGTGAGTGCGGGTGCAGCTAGACAAACCAAAATAACAACGGATTTCGCGTTAGCTAAACTTCGCTTGGTTAAAATACCAAAAGCAAAGAGTCCAAGCAGTGGACCGTAGGTATAGCCCGCTAAGTCCATTAGCAATTCCACAATGGACTTCTCATTGAGAAATTTAAAGTAGATGACAATGACAAAGAAGACGGCAGTGAACGACAAATGAACGCGCTTGCGCAAGGTGGCTTTTTGCTCTTCGGTGCGCGTTGATTTATTCATGCGCAACAGGTCAATGCAAAACGATGCGGTGAGCGCCGTGATAGCGCCGTCAGCCGAAGGAAACAGCGCACTCACTAACCCAATCACGAACAACAATCCCAAAATAGCCGGCGCGTGATGCATGGCAATCGATGGGAATATTTCGTCTTTCACATACGGCGTGGTCAAATTCAATCCTTGCATGTAGGTGAACAACATGGCGCCTAAGAAAAGGAAGAGTGCCACCACAATGACCATAATTAAACTAAACAACATCATGTTGCGTTGCGAATCGCGCAGGTTCGAAACACTGATATTCTTCTGCATCATTTCTTGGTCTAAGCCAGTCATGGCAATGGTTATGAATGCCCCGCCAATCAACTGTTTCAAGAAGAATTTTTTGTGAAGGAAATCGGTATTGAATAGATACAACACATCTAATTTTCCGTCGGCCGTTTTCATGGCACTTACCTTTTCGAATGCGGCAGTCATCCCTCCGAGTTCATGCATGAGATAGCCCACACACACCACCAAGGAAGTCAGCATGAAAAAAGTTTGAAGCGTGTCTGTCCACACAATCGTTTTCACTCCGCCTTTGAACGTGTACGCCAAAATCATGAGCAACACCACCAAGGCCGTTACCGTGAACGGAATTCCTAAGGCATCCATGACCAACATCTGTAACACGTTTACCACCAGGAACAAGCGCAAGGAAGCCCCGAAGGTTCGAGAGAGAATAAAATAACTGGCGCCTAATTCATACGAAGGCGAGCCAAAACGTTGATCGAGGTAGGTGTAAATAGAAGTCAGATTCAGTTTGTAATACAGCGGCAGCAACACAAAAGCTACGACGAAATAGCCCAAGAAAAATCCGATGGCTAACATCAAGTATTGGAATCCCGCCACCGAAGCGGTTCCCGGCACAGAAACGAAGGTCACTCCAGACAGCGATGTGCCAATCATACCAAAGGCAACCAGCAACCACGAGGCATTGTTATTTGCTTTGAAAAACGCTGCGTTATCTGCCTTTCGCGAGGTTATGTACGAAACCACGTAAAGGGCCATGAAGTAGGCAACAAGGACGGCAACAATAAGAATGGGCGACATGATAAAAGTTTGAACGCAAGTAATTGCATTTTTTGAAAACTCGCGAAAAAAGGTGAAAAGGTTTCCAACATCCCCATGTAATTTCGTGGTATGACAAACGGAAGTTCGAAGTGGATTGAAGCTGCTGTAGATCAAATAGCCAGCTTGCCTGGCATTGGACGCAAAACGGCGTTGCGCTTGGCGTTGGACTTACTGCGAAGAAGCAACGACGATGTGGACCGTTTTTCACAAGCCATTTCGGGAATGAAAGCCCACGTAAAATTCTGCAAGCAATGTCACAACATCAGCGACAACGAAGTGTGCGGAATCTGTGCTAATCCTGCCCGCGATGCCTCTACCCTGTGTATCGTTGCAGACATTCGCGATGTGTTGGCCTTGGAAGGCACCTCGCAATTCAGCGGAAAATACCATGTGCTAGGCGGATTAATTTCACCGATGGACGGTATTGGTCCCTCCGATTTAACCGTTGACGCGCTGGTAGAGCGCTGCAGCGCCGGAGAAATACAAGAAATTATTTTTGCATTCAACGCCACACTGGAAGGCGAAACCACGGCGTTTTTCATTTCGAAAAAACTACAGCCATTCAACATGAAACTTACCTCTATTGCACGAGGCGTAGCTGTGGGTGCCGAATTGGAATACACCGATGAAATTACCTTAGGCAGAAGTTTGGTTCAGCGGGTACCTTATGGCAAGAATTAATTACCTTTAACTTGTAAAGCGTTTAGCTATGGAAGAGCACGAAATAGATTTACATCGATTGAAGAAACTGTGTGAAGATCACCACGTGGTGTATCTCTACACCTTGGTTCGTTCGCTTTGCCTTCCTACAATCCGCACAACGACGTTGATTTACTGGTTCAATTTGAAGCAACAGAAAACTTCGATTACTTCGACAATTACATGAACTTCAAAGAACACCTCTCGGCGTTCTTTCACAAGCGCATTGATTTGATTGAAGTGCAAACCTTGAAGAATCCGGTTCTAAAAGCGAAATTGGCTAAAACAATAAAACGACTCTATGGCAAACCGTACGAAGAAATTTCTTTTTGATATTGTTCACGCTGTTGCTGAGTTAGAGTTGTTTATACAAGATTTAACTCCAGAACAATTCTCAGAATTCGAACACAACTTAGTGCTTCGTCGCGCCATTGAACGCGAAGTAGAAATTATGGGAGAGGCCATTCACAACCTCGTGAAAAACGACTCTTCCTACCTACACAAGATTCACCGTTCGCGCAACATCGTGGACATGAGAAATCAAATCGTGCATTCGTACGACGGCGTTTCGAATGAACTCATTTGGTCGTTTGTCTGGAAGCACGTCCCTATCTTGAAACGCGACGTAAAAAGCCTGTTAGAGGTGTACGTTCACTTCGAATAAAGCCCTAACTTTAGGCCTGAATTTTACGCATGCGCCTTTCCGTCATCATTGTCAATTACAACGTTAAGTATTTCCTAGAGCAATGCCTTGCCTCTGTGCAACACGCTATTCAAGGAATAGATGCCGAGGTGATTGTGGTGGACAATAAAAGTGTAGACGGCTCTGTAGAGATGGTGCGCGAAAAATTCCCTTCGGTCATTTGTATTGCCAATACCGAAAACACCGGATTCTCAAAGGCCAACAACCAAGGCATGCGCATGGCCAAAGGAGAGTACATTCTCTTGCTTAATCCAGATACCGTCGTTAAAGAAGACACGTTTAAAAAAGTGATTGATTTCATGGATGCCCATGAAGACGCCGGCGGCTTAGGGGTACTCATGGTGGATGGAAAAGGGAAAATGCTTCCCGAATCGAAACGCGGACTTCCCACACCTGAAACCAGCTTTTATAAAATCTTCGGACTGGGAAGAATCTTTCCAAAAAGCAAACGCTTCAACCGATACTATCTCGGACACCTTTCGAACAACGAAACCCATGAAATAGAAATTCTCTCGGGGGCTTTTATGTTCATGCGTAAAACAGCGTTAGATCAAGTCGGATTGTTAGATGAAGCCTTCTTCATGTATGGCGAAGACATTGATTTAAGCTGGCGAATTATTCAAGGGGGATGGAAGAATTACTACTTCCCAGAAACCAGTATCATTCACTACAAAGGAGAAAGCACCAAAAAAGGCAGTTTGAATTATGTCTATGTGTTTTACAACGCCATGGTCATTTTCGCAAAGAAACACTTCAGTGCTTCGCATGCAACCACCTTTTCCTTTTTTATTCAATTGGCTATTTGGATGCGCGCTTCGCTTTCCATTGTCAAGCGCTTCATTGCATCGGCTAGTTTACCTGTGCTTGATTCCTTAGTCCTTTATTTCGGCGTAACGTTCTTTGCCGACACCTATGGTGCATGGCAAATGAAAAATTTCGAAGAGCACTTGGTCGAACTATCCGCCTTTGCCTTCGCATTGCTCACCTGGTTCTTCAATTGGTTAAGCGGTGCTTACGACAAACCACTTGTGCCACGACGTTCGTTAAAACCCGTGCTTTGGGTAACCTTACTTACGCTGTTGGTGTATTCACTGCTTCCCGAACAGGTGCGCTTTTCGCGCATGGTTGTTCTTATGAGTGCGGGCCTCGCCTTCGCTATCATTCCAGCCTTGCACTTTATTTACAGAGGACTTACGACGGGCAAATGGAATTGGCGAAGTCAAAGTTCAAAACGCATACTCATCGCAGGTAGCAACGAAGAAGCACAACGCGTAGAAGATTTTTTGAAACAAATTCATTATCCAATCGCTAGTTTCGTTCGCCTGAAAGCCACCGATACTACTGAGCTCTCAGACCTTAACGAATGGGTGCGTATTCATCGCATTCACGAAGTTATTTTTTGCGGGAAAGACTTAAGCAGTAGCGCCATCATTGGTGCCATGAGTCAGTTCAGTCACTTGGAAGTGGAATATAAAATTGCTCCCCCAGAGCGACATTTCATTATTGGTAGTCAGCAAATACAAAGTGCCAACGACACCTTTTTTGTGGAAGTCAATTCCATTGCAACCAAGCTCAACAAGCGGCAGAAACGCGCTTTTGATTTAGCCTCTTCATTGGTCTTACTCCTCGCCTTTCCGGTATTCTTCTTCACCAAACATCCTGGCAAGCGCTTCGTGAATGCGTTGGAAGTAGTAAGTGGAAAGAAATCATGGATTGGTTATTTCGGCAACGATACCACGGCCTTACCGAACATTCGTTCGGGTGTATTTTCTCCGAATAAAAACGCAGCGTTTTTAAACGAAGAAGGCGTTCAACAAATGAACGCCCTCTATGCAAAAGATTATTCGTGGTGGAAAGACCTGCGCTTATTGCAGCAGCTTTTCAGTTTATAATCGAATCTCCCACTTGTGCACGGTATCGCTACCGTTTCTCATTTCAATGGTTACTTCTTCCGAAAATGTTTTGGTGTCCTTGGTGGCAGTCACCTTGTAGGTTTTATTTCCTTGGACGTTGATTCGTGCATAACCCATCTTATCCGTAGTCGCTTCAAACACATCGCCGGTATCTAAATCTTCTGCAGCAATCTTCACCCCTTTGAACGGTTTGCCGTTGGTATCTACAATCACACAAAGCAATTGTGCGTAGATAGACGTTTCGTAGCCAGCGCTTAATGCAGGATAGCGAGATACGTCGATTTTATAAATATCACGCTCACCGTAACTGTCGTCGTATTCAGCAGAGATATACATCAGAGCATTGTCTTGCGTAAGTGAGAAGGTAGATTCTTCATTTACCGTATTGATCGGATAACCCAGGTTCAAGGGTTTGGTCCAAACACCGTTTACAAATTCCGATTTGAAAATATCATAACTGCCTAATCCCAAGTGACCGTTCGAAGCGAAGAACAAGGTCTTTCCATTTGGATGGATGAAGACAAATTTCTCGTCGCCCTTGGTGTTAATCATCTCTCCCAAATTCACGGGTTTACCCCAGCCGGTTCCCACTTTCGAAGCAACATAAATATCGCCTAGACCTAGTCCGCCTTGACGTTCAGAGATGAAATACAACTTCGAACCATCGGCGGTTTGTGAAGCACTACTTTCAAAAAATGACGAATTAATGGTTTTAGGAAGCAGTTCAGCTGCCTTGTACGTCCCGTCGTCTTGACGCTTCGAAAAATAAATATCTCCAGCATTTTCCGTGTTGTTCTTGTACACGTAGATACCCGAACCATCGGGCACTACACTCAATACACCGTCGTGAAATACCGTGTTCACTTCACCAGGAAGGTTTTCGCAGTCAGACCAATGTCCGTGCTGTGCTTCGTAGTGAGAAATATAAATATCCTCGAAGAATTTGTAATCGCCTTTCACGTCGATATTCTTGCCTGCCTTATCCGGGGGTGAAGTGGTATTATCGCGACGTGAGGTGTATATAAGTGTCTTTCCATCGGAAGTAATACTAGGAGCGTATTCATCGAGACGAGAATTGATTCCTTCGCCCATATTGGTAATGGTTACATCGACCGGCTGCGCCATTTTACGTTTAGCGAACTCGCATTCTTTAATGAATTTGGCCGCCTCTTCTGCCTCGTACGAAGTCTTCTTCGCTACTTTCAAGAAGGCCTTGTATTCGCTAATCGCGCGGTCTAAGTCGCCCGTGCGGTGGTAGCACTTCGCGTAGAAGAAGGTCAACTCGGGAGTTTTTCCTCCGTTAATACGAACGGCTTTATCTAGCGAGTGGAATGAATCGGCATACTTCTTCAAATTGTAATAACATTCTGCCTCTCCCAATTGCGCTTTAAAATTCATCGCATCGGTAGAAAGAATTTCGCGATACAGGGTCAATGCTCCGCGCATGTTTCCCTTGATGAACTCGTGCTCGGCGCTCAGCATTTTGGTCGCGTTTAGTGCCGCATCGAGGTTACTTACCCCTGTTGTGTCGGTTTGTGCGGTTGACGCAGCCCACCAAGCGGTAAAGACCAGTAAAGTCAATAGTTTCTTCATAATAGCCAATTTTCAAGAATCGAAATTAAACATTTGACAGGCAGAATTTTTCTGAATTTAGATGGGTTGCTAACACTCTTTTTATCTTCGTTGTGAAAAACAATTGGGCATGAGTACGACCGAAGCGGCAAGCAATCACAACAACCTCGAACAAAAGAACATTCACGAACTCTTGGTGGGCATGAATCACGAAGATCGCAGTGTACCTGTTGCTGTGGCCGAAGCCCTGCCACAAATTGAGCGGTTGATAGAGCAGATTGTGACGCGCATGCGTCGAGGTGGAAGACTGTTTTACCTGGGTGCAGGAACAAGTGGACGATTGGGCATTGTTGACGCATCTGAATGTCCGCCCACCTTCGGTGTAGAGCACGGAAGAGTCATAGGGCTTATAGCAGGAGGCGATACCGCCATTAGAAAAGCGGTGGAGTTTGCTGAGGACAGTTTAACGCAGGGCTGGGAAGATTTGCAGGCGCACGGAGTCAACGAGAACGACATGGTAGTGGGCATAGCCGCATCGGGAAGAACACCCTATGTAATAGGGGCATTGGAACAATGCAACGCGAAGGGCATAGCAACAGGATGTGTGGTATGCAACAGTGACTCTGCGGTAGCGGCGGTGGCGCAGTTTCCGGTTGAAGTGGTGGTGGGACCGGAGTTTGTGACGGGCAGCACCCGATTGAAAAGCGGCACTGCGCAGAAGTTGGTGTTGAATATGCTTACCACGTGTACGTTTATTCAGTTGGGACACGTGAAAGGAAATAAAATGATAGACATGCAGTTGTCGAATTTGAAACTGGTTGACCGAGGCACGCGCATGGTGATGGAGCAAACGGGGTTATCGGAAGGTGAAGCGAAAGAATTATTGTTAAAAGAAGGAAGCGTCCGCAAAGCGGTTGACGCGTTTGAAAAGAAGTAAGATGCACGATTTAGAACCTTATTACAATTGGCGCGGACTGTATGTAGCAGCGGAAGATGAGCGCTCGCCTTTTTATGAACGCGAGTACAGCGAATTTGAATTTTCGAATCAGATTTACGACCATTTCATTCATCCGCAGTGGGATCATTTCGGAAGTCAGACCCTGTTTTTAAAAGTCTTGTTTGCGAACTACGAAGAAGGTTATGCTATCATTGAGCTTATTGGCGAATGGAATGATTTGTTGTACAACGACGTCATGTTTTTGAAGCGTGAATTCGCGGACGAGCTCATGCAAGAAGGCATAAACAAATTCATATTTATCGGTGAGAACGTATTGAACTTTCATTGCAGCGACGACTGTTACTACGAAGAATGGTTTGAGGATATTAGTGATGACGACGGTTGGATAGCCTTTTTAAATTTCCGAGATCACGTGTTGGAAGATTTCAGCAAGGCGCACATTGATCAGTATTTAATTTCGGGTGGAAACCTGCAAGAAGTTCGTTGGCGCACCATGCATCCGAATCAAGTCTATGACAACGTCAAAACCCTGGTCATGAAGCGGATTGGGTAGTGAGGGAGTGTGTTATACTGTTTCAAATTCACTTGGATAAACTACAGTCCCCGATATGTATTTAAGTCCGTCGGTCACTAATTCAATTGCCATAAATAGATTTGAAGGAACGTCAAAAGGTGCTTTTATTTTCCATTTGTCTGCTGGCTGAAATCCAAATTTCGGATAATAATGTTCGTGTCCTAAAACGATTACCGATTTGAAACCTAAATCTTTTGCTACTTCCAATCCCTTTCTGATTAGTTGTCCGCCTATTCCACTTCTTTGAAATTCTGGACTAACAGCCATAGGAGCAAGTCCTAAACTTTCGTTCAGGTTTCCATTGTCGTCTTTTACGCTGATTTTAGTAAACAAGATATGTCCAACTATTTTATGGTTGTCGGTCGCTACAATTGAAAGTTCTGGAACAAAAACATTCGGATTATTCCTTAAAGCGTCCACCAATTTTGCTTCGTTGTCTTGTCCGAAAGCAAGATGATTAAGTTCAAAAACTTCATTGAAGTCGTAATGTGTTTCTTGTCGTATTGTTATCCGTTCTGTCATTCTGTAATTGTTAACTGCGTCGGTCTTACTATGACCGTTAATGTTTTGGTGCTTTGCGAAGGTGGTGTCCCGATAGCTATCGGGATGCACGTCACCCCGCCTGACGCAAAACCCTTGAGAGTGGCTGGCGTTCTTCGTTTATTAGCTCTTGATATTTTTGAAATCGTTTTTAGTAGTGAAATATTCAAGCCCTAAAATCCAAATTATTTGTAAAATATGAATTACTTTCTGGACTAAAGGTAAAGATTCTAAACCTGTTTTAGTAAAATACATATATGCTGCTCCGTAAAAAATAACTAACAGAACAATTGAAGTAAATTTTAATAACTGAAGTTTAGATTTGACTAGCAAAATGGTAACATAAAAAACCAATAATAATGTTGCAACACTGCTAAATGTAACCATTATATCATGTAGAGAAGGGATTGTAATTAAAGAAGAAAATATTATCAATAAAATACCTAAAAACCTTATTACACCAGAGAATTTTTTTGCTTCGACCTTTTGAGAAAGCCTTACAAAAGAAAGTCCCGAGACTAGTCCTAACAAAACAACTCCAACAACACCAAAGGGTCTTCCAATGTTATCAAATCCATTGACAGCTTTATACTCTAACAAGTTGCTAATGTAATTTTCTGAAAAACTATAACCTATAGAATTAACATTTTGGGGGCTACCTCCCGGATATAAATAACCTGCAACAAATAGAAAACAGATAGAAAGAAGCAACCCTAATGCTGCAATATTTTTTGTGAAGAAAGTTTTTATTTCCATTTAAAATAATTATGGTAAGTTATTTGAAATTTCTCTGCGTTTGGACATAAAATTCTGCCATAGTTCGCCTTTCTTGTTATTAGCTAAACTTATAGTACGTCTTTTGCCAAATTGCAACTATTAAACGTGCAGTCAGTGAACTTAAATTCAGAAAGGCTTTATCGGAAAAGTCGCAACTTTTGAACGTGCAGATTTCGTATTCACCTTTTGTTGGCAAATCGGTTTTGTCAAAGGTTTTGTCTTGTATATAATTTTCTTGTTCCGTCATTTGTTGCGTTGTCGTGTTAGACTTGCATTTTCGTCGAAGACATTCTTCCATTCTGTCAACTCTTCTTATGCGTCAAAAAAGCCCGGATCAATAACCTAAAGGTTCTCTACTAGTATGGCGGACTCTTAAAACCCTAACTTCCCTCTTGACATTTTCAATTTGATATGTAACTCTGTAACTAAAAACCACAAATGCACGAAAGTCTATATTCATCGGTTCTTTTAGTTTATCGACCTCCGATGAAAGGGGATTTTTTTGTACATCCGATAATCTTTCAAAGATTGCTTTTTTGACAATTCTTGGTGCCTGTTCGCTTTGCTTATTTAGATACTCAAGAATTTCTTTGAGCTGATCGAGGGCTTTGCTGTCCCAAATTAGTCTAAATGATGAAGATTTTACCATTTAGATAATGCTTTAGCAGCGTCTTTATGAGAAACAAAATTTCCATTTTCAACACGTGCTACAGCCTCATCTAACGCCTTATTATATTGTTTACGAGTTATTCGTTTGGTGTCATTGTCAACATCCAAGAAACTTTTAATCATTTCCAACACCAAAGACTGTTGTCTGGCTGATAGAAGGGGTAGATAACTATCGACTTGTTTCCTTATTGCTGATGTTGTCATAGTGGTGTGTTGAAGTAACCAAATTTAGGAATAAACATTTAAATCTCAAATTTCAGCTTTAAGAGATTACCAAGCCACTTAAAACGGTCTATTTAAAGATTTCATTCGCAACATAACCCCGAAAGGCGAAAAGCTTAAAACGCATGGCCAGAAATATGTTCAAAATAGAATGAGAATTTCGTCGAAGACCCTCGTCGAAGACCCTCGCAAAGCCCTCGTCGAAGACATTCGCCTCCGGCATTCGTCTGAAAGACATTCTTTCCCTCTCCAACCCTCTCCAACCCTCTCCAACCCTCTCCAACCCCCTCTAACCTTTGAATTATAGTCAAAGACCCTCGCGAAGCATTCGCCTCCAGCATTCGTCTGAAAGACATTCTTTCCTTGAATAAACAGCATATAAACTGCATATAAAGGCTAGTGCAATTTCCAAATATCTGAAATAGGTTTGTATTATGGGACAAAAACTTATTAAGTCGGAAATTGAATCACAAATATTCATCATTCGTGGCAAGCAAGTAATGTTTGATAGAGACTTGGCTCGGCTGTATAACGTTCAAACTAGAGTTCTAAATCAAACTGTAAAGCGAAATGCAAATCGATTTCCCGAACAATTTATGTTCCAGCTAAGCTCAGAAGAACTCGATAATTGGAAGTCACAAATTGTGACATCCAAATCTGAAAAAATGGGATTAAGAAAACTACCGTATGTATTCACCGAGTATGGAGTGGCAATGTTATCAGGTGTTTTAAATAGTGAAATAGCCTTAAACATCAACATTGAAATTATCCAAACATTTATCGATTCACGCGCCAACCTCAAACATTCACCATCATTGCAAAGTCGAGTTAGTGAAATTGAAACTAGACTTATTAATCAAGAAAACAAATTCAACGAAATTTTTAATTTCATATCCGAAAATAAGTTTCCTCAATCGGGCATTTTCTTCCAAAATCAAATCTTCGATGCGTACGTCTTTTCAAGCGAATTGATTGCGAAAGCTAAGAAATCCCTTATTCTCATCGATAACTATATAGATGAAACCACATTGCTCCAGCTTTCGAAAAGAAACAGAAGAGTTTCCTGTACCATTTACACTGAAAAGATCACTGAGCAATTGAAACTCGATTTGGAAAAACACAATGCCCAATACA
>Ga0172367_10005169_pt1 | contig 15859 bp, 11 predicted proteins | sample Lak10m_FD_114542 | JGI IMG/M metagenome (GOLD analysis project Ga0172367, IMG submission 114542) | Freshwater microbial communities from Kabuno Bay, South-Kivu, Congo - kab_022012_10m | ecosystem: Environmental > Aquatic > Freshwater > Lake | place: Democratic Republic of the Congo: South-Kivu...
AACGTATCAATCACCGTAACATTGATTGCCCCAATCGCGATGGAAGAAGGCTTGCGCTTTGCTATCCGTGAAGGTGGCCGTACTGTTGGTGCGGGTGTTGTAGCTAAAATTATCGAGTAATTTAGCGTTTAGGAAAGCTATGCCAGCAACCCGGTGTAGCTTTTTAGTTGTGAGGTTTAATTTGTAAACTAAACCTTAGAAATAGGCCAATAGCTCAATTGGTAGAGTATCGGTCTCCAAAACCGAGGGTTGGGGGTTCGAGACCCTCTTGGCCTGCCAAATTTGTAGTAAAGATTTAGCCAAATGAAACGACTGGGAATTTTCACATTTCCAGTCTTTTTTGCTTGTTTGAATCTATTGAAAACTTTAGTCACTGATGTTTTAAGTGCTTATTTTAAGTAAATTATGATCAACAAAATTAAATTGCTAGTAGCAATTGCGCTGCTTGTTGCGGGTATTGCAGGATTTTATCTGCTGGCAGATAAGGCCGTTGTGTTGCGCATTCTGGCGGTATTGGCTGGTTTGGTTGCTTCGGTTGCTGTGCTTTGGACGACTCCGGTTGGTCAGCAGTCGCTGGGTTTTATTGGTGATGCGGTTGTTGAGGCACGTAAAGTCGTATGGCCGACACGTAAAGAGACTATACAGACCACCTTGGTGGTGTTTGTGTTAGTGGTTGTGATGGCGGCTTTCTTGGCTGTGGTGGATATTGGTTTTGCCTTTATGGTGAAGTGGTTAATGGGACGGGGCGCGTAATGAGTATGAAATGGTACGCGGTGCAGGCGTTTTCAGGCTTTGAGAAGTCTGTGCAAAAAGGTTTGGAAGAGCGTGTTGCTCGTGCAGGTTTGCAAGATCAGTTTGGTCAAATCCTGGTGCCTATCGAAGAAGTGATCGAAATGAAGGCTGGTCAGAAGACTATTTCTGAGCGCAAATTATATCCAGGTTATGTGCTTGTGCAGATGAATATGTCTGACGAGACGTGGCATCTGGTGAAAAGTACACCGCGCGTGACGGCGTTTATCGGTGGCAGTGCACAAAAGCCAACACCTATTAAAGATAAAGAAGTTGATATCATCCTGCAGCGTATTGATGATAGCAAAAGTAATCCTACGCAAAAACTTACCTTTGAAAAAGGTGAGTCTGTGCGTATCACTGACGGTCCATTCAAGGACTTCTCTGGTAACGTTGAAGAAGTTAACTATGAAAAGAGCAAATTGCGCGTTTCAGTGGTTATTTTCGGTCGTTCTACACCGGTGGAGCTAGAGTTTAGTCAGGTAGAAAAAGAAGTTTAGTAGTATTTATCAACGGGGAGCTTTGACAAAGAAAGCGTTTGTACCCATTTTAGGAGTAATAGCATGGCAAAGAAAGTTATTGGCTATATCAAGCTGCAAATTCCTGCAGGTAAAGCTAATCCAAGTCCACCGGTAGGTCCAGCATTGGGTCAACGTGGTTTGAATATCATGGAGTTCTGTAAAGCGTTCAATGCTGCAACACAAGGTGTTGAGCCAGGATTGCCTATCCCCGTAGTTATTACTGCGTTTGCTGATAAGAGCTTCACATTCGTGATGAAATCACCTCCAGCAACAATCTTGATTAAGAAGGCGGCTGGTATCACTAAGGGTTCACCTCGTCCACATACAGATAAAGTTGGCAAAATCACTCGTGCACAAGCTGAGGATATTGTTAAAACTAAACAAGCTGATTTGTCAGCTGCTGATATGGATGCTGCAGTTCGCACTATCGCAGGTAGCGCTCGCAGCATGGGTATTGAAGTGGAGGGTGTATAACATGGCTAAAAGAATTAACGCACTACGTGCAAAAGTAGATCGCAGTAAATTGTATCCAGTAGCTGAAGGTTTGGCTTTGGTTAAAGAGAATGCAACAGCGAAATTCAATGAATCAGTAGATGCTGTGATCAATTTGGGTATTGACGCGCGTAAGTCAGACCAATTAGTACGTGGCGCTTTGGTATTGCCAAACGGTACAGGTAAAACGACTCGCGTAGCGGTTTTCGCGCAAGGTGCTCAAGCAGAGGCTGCAAAAGCAGCTGGCGCTGACATCGTTGGCTTCGAAGATTTGGCTGAGCAAGTTAAAGCAGGCCAAATGGACTTTGATGTTGTGATTGCGACACCAGATGCAATGCGTATTGTGGGTGCTTTAGGTCAAGTATTAGGCCCTCGCGGTCTGATGCCTAACCCAAAAGTGGGTACTGTGACGCCGGATGCTGCTACAGCAGTTAAAAATGCTAAGGCAGGCCAAGTGCAATACCGTACAGACAAAGGTGGTATCGTTCACTGCACCATCGGTCGCGCATCTTTCACCGTAGAGCAATTGCAAGGTAACTTGACTGCTTTGGTTGAGGCTTTGAATAAAGCTAAGCCAGCTTCAAGCAAAGGCGTTTACCTGAAAAAACTATCAGTATCCAGCACGATGGGTGCTGGTGTACGTGTTGATCAAGCAAGCTTGGCTGCTTAATTAATTGAATGCAGAGTGAAGTGAGTTGATCGCTTCACTCACAAAGGGCTTTGGGCCTAGTCTCATTTCAAGCATAAGTTTGATGAGATTGGGGTTATCAAAGACCGTAGGTATCCGCAAGGATTTAATGTAAATTTTTTGGTATGGGTGATAGAGCTTTCGCTTTAACCTCTGTATTAAGAAAAAGAAGCCTACGCAGATGGCGTATCCCTAGACAGGTTAATTCCTGATGAAAGGTCGCCGTAAAGTGGTTTTTGCAGCCTTGAGCTGTGAAAGCTGATTCTGTTTTAGCAATAAAGCAGAGATTTTAACGGAAGGAGAAAGACCTTGAGTCTAAATCTTACAGAGAAAAAAGCGGTAGTTGCTGAAGTTGGCGCACAGGTTGCACAAGCTCAGGCGATTGTTCTTGCTGAGTATCGTGGTATCGGTGTGGCCGATATGACAGTGTTGCGTGCGGAAGCACGTAAAGCTGGTGTGTACCTGCGTGTGTTGAAAAACACATTGGTACGTCGTGCTGTTGAAGGCACGCCATTCGCAGCTTTGGCTGACGAAATGGTTGGTCCATTGGTGTTTGGTATTTCAGCAGATGCTGTTGCTGCGGCAAAAGTGTTGAACAATTTTGCTAAGACTAACGACAAGATCGTTATCAAAGCAGGTGCTATGCCAAATCAGGTGATGAATGCTGCAGGCGTACAAGCCTTGGCATCTACATTAAGCCGTGAAGAGTTGCTCGCGAAATTTGCGCGTACGCTCAACGAAGTGCCAACCAAATTCGCTCGTGCGATTGCGGCAGTTCGTGATGCTAAAGAAGCAGCTTAATTCAGTAACTACATTATTTAATTTTAGGGAATATTCAAAATGGCAATTTCAAATGCAGATATTTTAGACGCAGTTGGTTCAATGACAGTGTTGGAACTGACAGCACTGATCAAAGAAATCGAAGAAAAATTCGGCGTTTCAGCAGCAGCTGTTGCAGTAGCAGCAGGTGGTGCAGCAGGTGGTGCAGCTCCAGCTGCAGCAGCTGAGCAAACTGAATTCAACGTTGTGTTGACAGCAGCTGGCGAAAGCAAAGTGAACGTGATTAAAGCAGTTCGCGAATTGACAGGCTTAGGCTTGAAAGAAGCGAAAGACTTGGTTGACGGCGCTCCAAAAGTAATCAAAGAAGGCGTTTCTAAAGCTGACGCTGATGCAGCACTGAAAAAATTGATCGAAGCTGGTGCAACTGGCGAGCTCAAATAATACATTGCTGAATGTATGAATTAGGCTGACGGGAGACCGTCAGCCTTATGCATTTGTAATGCGGCAGTATGTAACAAATTGTAATTCGCAGTAAACGCAGTACCTTCAGTTAATGATTGACTGAGGTTAGAGGTGAAAATACTTACGTAGTGGATGTAGTGCAAAAAAGTATTTTAATTTCTGCCCTCAAACATTAGGAGATGCAATGAGCTATTCCTTCACCGAAAAAAAACGCCTTCGTAAAAGTTTCGCTAAACGCGAAAGTGTGCAAGAGATTCCCTATTTGCTAGCGATGCAATTGGAGTCTTACAAGGCGTTTTTACAAGCAGACGTACCTGCGGATAAACGCGTAGATGATGGTCTGCAATCAACATTCAGTTCTGTTTTTCCAATCGTCAGCCATTCTGGTAATGCACGTTTAGACTACGTAAGCTATCAGTTGGGCGCCGAGCCTTTTGATGTGAAAGAGTGTCAGCAACGTGGTTTAACCTACGCTGTACCGCTGCGAGTGAAAGTTCGTCTCACTATCATGGATAAGGAGGCGTCAAAACCAACAGTGAAAGAGGTCAAAGAGCAAGAAGTTTACATGGGTGAACTGCCTTTGATGACTGAAAATGGTTCTTTTGTGATTAACGGTACAGAGCGCGTGATTGTTTCTCAATTGCACCGTAGTCCGGGCGTATTTTTTGAGCATGACCGTGGTAAAACCCATAGCTCAGGTAAATTGCTGTTCTCGGCACGTATCATTCCTTACCGTGGTTCATGGTTAGACTTTGAGTTCGATCCTAAAGATTACCTGTATTTCCGTATCGACCGTCGCCGTAAAATGCCAGTCACAATTTTGTTGAAAGCGCTTGGTTATACACCAGAGCAAATCATTTCAACATTTTATGATTTCGATACGTTCCATATCAGTAAAAATGGCGTTGAATTTACCATCGTGCCTGAGCGCTTGCGTGGTGAAGTGGCCAAGTTCGATATCGTTGGCAAAGATGGCACCGTGATTGTCGCTAAAGACAAACGTATCACTGTTAAACATATCCGTGATATGGAAAAAGCTGGTGTTAGCCAGATTGCTGTTCCACAAGAGTTTATTTTGGGCCGCGCAGCAGCCAATACGATTGTTGATAAAGAGACAGGTGAAGTTGTTGCTAATGCAAATGACGAAATCACAGAGTCATTGCTAGGTAAATTGGTGGATGCCAATGTCACTACCATTAGTACGTTGTATTCAAATGATTTGGATCATGGCGATTACATTTCACAAACCTTGCGTATTGACGAAATCCCTGACCAGTACAGTGCACGTGTAGCGATCTACCGTATGATGCGCCCAGGCGAGCCGCCAACTGAAGAGTCAGTAGAGGCGCTGTTCCAAGGCCTGTTCTTCAGTGAAGAGCGCTATGACTTGTCACGTGTAGGCCGTATGAAGTTCAATCGTCGTGCGTTCCCGCAAAAACCTGAAGAGCGTCAATCTAACTGGATTCGCAAGTTCTATGAAGTTGTAGGTCCACAAGGTGATGAAGGTGCGAACACGCTTTCAAATGATGACATTTTGGCTGTGATTGCCGTGTTGTTAGAGTTGCGCAATGGCCGTGGTGAAATCGATGATATCGATCACTTGGGTAACCGTCGTATTCGTTCAGTAGGTGAGTTGGCTGAGAACCAATTCCGCACAGGTTTGGTGCGTGTCGAGCGCGCTGTTAAAGAGCGTTTGTCACAGGCTGAATCAGACAATCTGATGCCGCATGATTTGATTAATGCGAAACCAGTGTCCAGCGCTATTCGTGAGTTCTTTGGCTCAAGCCAATTGTCACAATTTATGGACCAAACCAATCCATTGTCAGAAATTACGCACAAACGCCGTATTTCAGCGTTGGGCCCAGGCGGTCTGACACGTGAGCGTGCAGGTTTTGAGGTACGTGACGTACACTCAACTCACTATGGCCGCGTATGTCCAATCGAGACCCCTGAAGGTCCTAACATTGGTTTGATCAACTCATTGGCGCTTTATGCGCGTACCAATGAGTACGGATTCCTTGAAACACCTTATCGCCGTGTTGAAGGCAACAAAGTATCTGACACGATTGACTATCTCTCAGCGATTGAAGAGAGTCAGTACATGATCGCGCAGGCGAACACAGAGCTTGATGGCAAAAACATGATGTTCGATGATTTGATTTCTTCACGTCATCACAACGAGTTCACCATGACACAGCCTGACCGTGTTCAATATATGGACGTGGCACCAGGTCAGATTGTTTCTGTTGCTGCTTCACTGATTCCGTTCCTTGAGCATGATGACGCGAACCGTGCATTGATGGGTGCCAACATGCAGCGCCAAGCTGTGCCTTGCTTGCGTGCTGAGAAACCTGTCGTTGGTACAGGTATCGAGCGTACTGTAGCGGTTGACTCTGGTACTGTGGTAACAGCACGTCGCGGTGGTGTGGTTGACTACGTAGACTCAGGCCGTATCGTGATTCGTGTAAACGATGATGAAGCGAAAGCTGGTGAAGTCGGTGTAGATATCTACAACCTGACCAAATACACACGTTCCAATCAGAATACCAACATTAACCAGCGTCCATTGGTTGTAGTCGGCGACAAGTTGTCACGTGGTGACGTGATTGCTGATGGTGCTTCAACCGATATGGGTGAATTGGCACTTGGTCAGAACATGCTGATTGGCTTTATGCCTTGGAACGGCTATAACTACGAAGACTCTGTGCTGATTTCAGAGCGCGTAGTGGCTGATGACCGTTACACTTCAATTCATATTGAAGAATTGTCAGTGGTCGCGCGTGATACCAAACTGGGACCTGAAGAGATCACGCAGGATATTTCTAACCTGAGTGAGCGTATGTTAGCGCGTCTGGATGAAGTGGGTATTATCCACATCGGTGCTGAGGTTGAAGCTGGTGACGTTCTGGTAGGTAAAGTGACGCCAAAAGGCGAGACACAGCTGACACCGGAAGAAAAACTGCTACGTGCCATCTTCGGTGAAAAAGCTTCTGACGTTAAAGATACTTCATTGCGCGTGCCTTCTGGCATGAGCGGTACTGTCATTGACGTTCAAGTGTTTACGCGTGAAGGTATCGATCGTGATGCACGTGCGCAACAAATTATTGATGACCAGTTGGCACATTACAAGCAAGATCTGGCTGACCAGATGCGTATCGTTGAAGATGACGCGTTTGGCCGTATCCGTCGTTTGATTGAAGGTAAAGTGGCTACTGGTGGCCCTAACAAGCTGAGAAAAGGCGAGACATTGACTGCCGAATATCTGGATTCAGTGGGTCGCTATGACTGGTTTGATATTCGCTTGTCAGATGAAGAAACTGCTGTTCAGCTGGAGCAGTTGAAAGACAGCTTGTCACAAGCCCGCGTTGAGTTTGATAACCGTTTTGAAGAGAAAAAACGTAAATTGACTCAGGGTGATGAACTGCCGCCTGGCGTACAAAAAATGGTGAAAGTCTATTTGGCTGTGAAACGTCGTATCCAGCCTGGTGACAAGATGGCGGGTCGTCACGGTAACAAGGGTGTGATCTCTAAAATTTGTCCAGTAGAAGACATGCCGCACATGGCTGATGGTACACCAATGGACATCGTATTGAACCCGCTAGGCGTTCCTTCACGTATGAACATCGGTCAGATTCTTGAAGTGCATTTAGGCTGGGCTGCTAAAGGCTTAGGCTTGCGCATCGAAGAGATGTTGCGCCAGGAAGTCAAAGTAGCTGAAATCCGTAAGTTCCTGGAAAAAATCTACAACGACAGCACAGGTAAGAAAGAAGACATCAAGTCATTCACCGATGTTGAAATTCTGGATCTGGCTCAGAATCTGACCAGTGGCGTGCCGTTCGCAACACCAGTGTTCGATGGCGCTGCTGAGTCTGATATCAAGGCGATGCTGGATTTGGCTTTCCCGGACGAAGATGCACGTACAAAACAATTGCAGTTCCATGCCGGTAAAACACAAGTGACCTTGTTTGACGGTCGTACAGGTGATGCATTCGAGCGTCCAGTGACAGTAGGTTATATGCACTTCCTGAAACTGCACCACTTGGTGGATGACAAGATGCATGCACGTTCAACAGGTCCTTACTCATTGGTTACACAACAGCCATTGGGCGGTAAAGCTCAATTTGGTGGCCAACGTTTCGGTGAGATGGAGGTTTGGGCGCTGGAAGCTTATGGTGCTTCATATACCTTGCAAGAGATGCTGACAGTGAAGTCTGATGACGTTACTGGCCGTACCAAAGTATATGAAAATATCGTCAAGGGCGAACACAAGATTGATGCAGGCATGCCTGAATCATTCAACGTGTTAGTGAAAGAAATCCGTTCACTCGCAATCGACATTGACCTAGACCGCAATTAACTTATTACTTATGCGCCTTAAAGGCGCATAGAGGAGAGAATTCACATGAAAGCTCTATTAGACTTATTTAAACAGGTAACGCAAGAGGAAGAGTTTGATGCAATCAAGATTGCGTTAGCTTCACCTGAAAAAATCCGTTCATGGTCATATGGCGAAGTGAAAAAGCCAGAAACCATTAACTATCGTACGTTCAAACCAGAGCGTGATGGCTTGTTCTGTGCCAAGATATTTGGCCCAATCAAGGACTATGAGTGCTTATGCGGTAAATACAAACGTTTGAAACACCGTGGTGTAATTTGTGAAAAATGCGGCGTTGAAGTTACGTTGTCAAAAGTACGCCGTGAGCGTATGGGTCACATTGATCTGGCTTCACCAGTGGCGCACATATGGTTCTTGAAATCATTACCAAGCCGTTTAGGTATGGTGCTGGATATCGCATTGCGTGATATCGAGCGCGTGTTGTACTTTGAAGCATTCATCGTGGTTGACCCAGGCATGACGCCGCTAACTCGCGGTCAATTGCTGACAGAAGATGACTATTTGGCAAAAGTTGAAGAGTACGGTGACGAATTCAGTGCTGTCATGGGTGCTGAGGCAGTGCGTGAGTTATTGCGTACCATGGACATCGAGCGCGAAATCACAACGTTACGTCAAGATTTGGGCGCAACGGGCTCTGAAGCTAAAATCAAGAAAATTGCTAAACGCTTGAAAGTGTTAGAAGCATTCCAAAAATCTGGCATTAAACCAGAGTGGATGATTCTTGAAATCTTGCCAGTATTGCCACCAGAGTTACGTCCATTGGTGCCATTGGATGGTGGCCGTTTTGCAACATCTGATTTGAACGATTTATATCGTCGTGTGATTAACCGTAACAACCGTTTGAAACGCTTGTTAGAGTTGAAAGCGCCGGAAATCATTGTACGTAACGAAAAACGTATGTTGCAAGAAGCGGTAGACTCCTTATTAGACAATGGTCGTCGCGGTAAAGTGATGACAGGTGCTAACAAGCGTCCATTGAAATCACTGGCTGACATGATCAAAGGTAAAGGCGGTCGTTTCCGTCAAAACTTGCTGGGTAAACGTGTGGACTACTCAGGCCGTTCAGTGATTGTGGTGGGTCCGCAATTGAAATTGCACCAGTGCGGTTTGCCTAAGAAAATGGCACTGGAGTTATTCAAACCATTCATTTTCCATAAACTGGAAGTGTTAGGTTTAGCGACAACCATTAAAGCGGCGAAGAAAAAAGTTGAAGAAGAAGGACCTGAAGTATGGGATATCCTCGAGGACGTGATCCGCGAGCATCCAGTATTGCTAAACCGCGCACCTACGTTACACCGCTTGGGTATTCAAGCGTTTGAACCTATCCTGATTGAAGGTAAAGCGATTCAGTTGCATCCGCTGGTTTGTGCGGCATTCAATGCCGACTTTGACGGTGACCAAATGGCGGTTCACGTTCCATTGAGCCTGGAAGCGCAAATGGAAGCGCGTACTTTAATGTTGGCTTCAAACAACGTATTGTCTCCTGCAAATGGCGAGCCAATCATCGTGCCTTCACAGGATATCGTGTTGGGTCTGTATTACATGACGCGTGAGAAGGTTAACGCACGTGGCACAGGTATGCGTTTTGCTGATGTTAAGGAAATACAGCGTGTATACGATCAGGGTCTGATTGATTTGCACGCGCGTATCACTGTCCGCATCAAGGAATATGAGCTTGATTTGGATGGCGTAAAAACTGAAAAAACAACACGTTATGAAACAACCGTTGGTCGCGCATTGTTGTCAGACATCCTGCCAGCTGGTCTGCCATTCAGTACAATCGATAAAGCATTGAAAAAGAAAGAGATTTCAAAACTTATCAATGCATCATTCCGTAAAGTTGGCATCCGTGAAACAGTGATTTTTGCTGATAAATTGATGTACACCGGTTACTCATACGCGACTAAAGCAGGTATCTCTATCAGTATTAATGATATGTTGGTACCGCCAGAGAAAGAGCAATTGATTGCAGCAGCAGACGCTGAAGTGAAAGAGATTGAAGATCAATACGTATCTGGTCTGGTGACTCAGGGTGAGCGCTATAACAAGGTGGTTGACATCTGGGGACGTGCCGGTGATAAAGTTGCCGATGCGATGATGAAACAATTGCGTGAAGAGACTGTGCTGAATGCAGATGGTACGCAATATAAAGATGCGAACGGTAAGCCGGTACGTCAAGAGTCATTCAACGCCATTTACATGATGGCTGACTCGGGTGCGCGCGGTTCTGCAGCGCAGGTGCGTCAGTTGGCTGGTATGCGTGGCCTGATGGCGAAACCGGATGGCTCTATCATTGAAACGCCAATTAAAGCGAACTTCCGTGATGGTTTGAACGTGTTGCAATACTTTATTTCAACCCACGGTGCGCGTAAGGGTCTAGCTGATACGGCGTTGAAAACAGCGAACTCTGGTTACCTGACGCGTCGTCTGGTTGACGTGACACAAGATCTGGTTGTGACTGAGCATGATTGCGGCACAACTGAGGGTCTGGTAACTAAAGCGTTGGTAAAAGGCGGTGAGGTGATTGAGCCGTTGCACGATCGTATCCTTGGCCGTACCGCTGCTTTGGATATCATCAATCCTGAGACGCAAGAAGTGATTTACCCAGCTGGTACATTGCTGACAGAAGACGAAGTTGAGCGTATCGATACTTTGGGTATCGATGAAGTTAAAGTGCGTACAGCACTGACTTGTGATACTCGCTACGGTATCTGTGCCAAGTGTTATGGCCGTGACTTGGGTCGTGGTAAATTGATCAGCCAAGGCGAATCTGTTGGTGTGATTGCTGCGCAATCAATCGGCGAACCTGGTACTCAGTTGACCATGCGTACATTCCACATCGGTGGTGCGGTGTCTCGTGCTGCTTCAGTATCTCAAGTGGAAAGTAAGTCAAACGGTGTGTTGAACTTTACATCAACCATGCGTTATGTGACGAATGCGCGCAATGAGCAAGTGGTGATTTCACGTAACGGTGAAGTGGTTATTGCTGATGATAATGGCCGTGAGCGTGAGCGTCATAAAGTGCCATACGGTGCTACATTGCAAATCACTGACGGTAAAGCGGTAAAAGCTGGTCAGGCAATCGCAACGTGGGATCCGCACACTCGTCCGATTATTACGGAATATGCCGGCTTCGTTAAGTTCGAGAACGTAGAAGAAGGCGTTACTGTAGCGAAACAGATTGACGATGTGACAGGCTTGTCATCATTGGTAGTGATCGATCCTAAGCAACGTGCAGGTCAAACCAAAGGTCTGCGTCCGCAAGTTAAATTGTTGGATGCCAACGGTGTTGAGGTGAAACTTGCTGGCGGTGATCAGCCAGTGAACGTGACATTCCAGATCGGTTGTATCATTACTGTAAAAGATGGTCAGGAAGTAGGCGTGGGTGAAGTTCTGGCACGCGTACCACAAGAGTCATCTAAAACACGTGATATTACCGGTGGTCTGCCACGTGTAGCCGAATTGTTCGAAGCGCGTTCACCAAAAGATGCAGGTATGCTTGCTGAGGTGACTGGTACGATATCATTCGGTAAAGATACCAAAGGTAAACAACGTCTTGTGATTACTGACTTGGATGGTATTTCTAACGAGTACCTGATTCCAAAAGATAAACACGTAACAGCGCATGACGGCCAAGTGGTGACTAAAGGTGAGACGATTGTAGACGGTCCGGCTGATCCACAAGACATTTTACGCTTGCAAGGCCGTGAGGCTTTGGCACGCTATATCATCGATGAAGTGCAAGACGTTTACCGCTTACAAGGCGTTAAGATTAACGACAAGCACATTGAAGTGATTGTGCGTCAAATGTTGCGTCGCGTACGTGTAACAGATGCAGGTGATACAAGCTTCATTTTAGGTGAGCAAGTTGAGCGTGCAGACCTGTTGGCTGAAAATGAGCAAGTGATTGCACAAGACAAACGTCCTGCACAATTTGAATATGTATTGCTTGGTATTACTAAAGCGTCATTGTCTACAGACTCATTCATTTCAGCAGCGTCGTTCCAGGAAACAACCCGTGTGCTGACAGAGGCCGCTATTTTAGGTAAGCGTGATGATTTACGTGGCCTGAAAGAAAACGTCATTGTTGGTCGCTTGATTCCTGCAGGTACAGGCCTGGCCTACCATGAAGCACGCAAGCGTGCTGCAGTTGCAGATAGCGCGCCAGTGGTTGAGTTGGCAGAATCTGAAGCGGCTGAAGTTGCTGTAACAGAAGTTGCTGACGTTGCAACGGAAGTGGGAAGTGAAACAGCAGCAGAATAAAATCAAGCATTTATGTCTTGACAATAAAAGTCTGGCTAAATAGAATGCTGAGTTTTTCAGGATGGTGTTATTGTCTTTATTGACTTCGCCATCCTGGTTTATTTTGTAGCTTGTATTAAAAATTATTTAAAGAAACATCTTTTAGAGACTTAAGTTAGGGGTTTGGGCAATGCCAACCATCAATCAGTTAGTACGTAAACCACGCGTTAAAGTGGTTACAAAGAGCAAAGTGCCGGCACTTGAAGCTTGTCCGCAAAAACGTGGTGTATGCACACGTGTTTATACGACAACGCCTAAAAAGCCTAACTCAGCTTTGCGTAAAGTTGCAAAAGTGCGTTTAACCAATGGTTATGAAGTCATTAGCTACATCGGTGGTGAAGGCCATAACCTGCAAGAGCACAGTGTGGTTCTGTTGCGTGGCGGTCGTGTAAAAGACTTGCCAGGTGTGCGTTACCATATGGTGCGTGGTAGTTTGGATACTGCAGGTGTTAAAGATCGTAAACAATCACGTTCTAAATACGGTGCTAAGCGCCCTAAAGAAGCTAAAGCTAAATAATTTAGTTTTCGCTGAATTGTTAATATAGCGGCTAACCAAAAGCCTTGCTGAGCAGTTGCTAGCAAAACATAAAAGAGAATAGAGAAGATTATGCCAAGACGTAGAGAAGTCCCCAAACGTAATATTTTGCCGGATCCAAAATTCGGTAGCCAAGAAGTTTCAAAATTCGTAAACGTGCTGATGACGGGCGGTAAAAAATCTGTTGCAGAGCGTATTTTGTACGGTGCGTTTGATCAAGTTACAAATAAAACAAGTAAGGATGCATTGGAAGTGTTTACATTAGCGCTTTCTAACTTGCGTCCTTTGGTTGAAGTTAAAAGTCGCCGTGTTGGTGGTGCTAACTACCAAGTGCCTGTTGAAGTGCGTCCAAGCCGTCGCAGTGCGTTGGCTATGCGTTGGTTGCGCGATGCTGCGCGTAAGCGTGGTGAGAAATCAATGGGTTTGCGTTTAGCGGCTGAATTGATTGAAGCTTCGGAAGGTCGTGGTTCAGCGATGAAGAAACGTGAAGAAGTTCATCGTATGGCAGAAGCAAATAAAGCATTCTCACACTTTAGATTTTAATAAATGAATGTACCTTTTTTAATAAAAGGTGCATTTGTTTTTTGTAAGCTGTTCTTTAAGAATTTTAAGCAATAATATTTAAGCAAAGGTAATAGCCGTGGCTCGTAAAACCCCTATACAACGCTATCGTAACATTGGTATTTCTGCGCATATTGACGCAGGTAAGACAACTACAACAGAGCGTATCCTCTACTACACAGGTGTGAACCATAAAATTGGTGAGGTGCATGATGGCGCTGCAACGATGGACTGGATGGAGCAAGAGCAGGAGCGTGGTATCACTATTACTTCTGCGGCGACCACCTGTTTCTGGAAAGGTATGGACAATGCTCGCCCAGAGCATCGCTTCAATATTATTGATACTCCGGGCCACGTGGACTTCACTATCGAAGTTGAGCGTTCAATGCGTGTGCTCGATGGTGCATGTATGGTTTACTGTGCGGTAGGTGGTGTTCAGCCTCAGTCAGAAACTGTATGGCGTCAAGCAACAAAATACAAAGTGCCGCGCTTGGCATTCGTGAACAAAATGGACCGTTCTGGTGCTGACTTCTACAAAGTGGTTGACCAAATGCGTACCCGTCTAAAAGCTAACCCAGTGCCTGTTGTTATTCCTATCGGCAGAGAAGATACCTTTACCGGTGTGGTTGATTTGATCAAGATGAAATCAATCATCTGGGATGAGGCGTCACAAGGTATGAAATTCACCTATGGTGATATCCCGGCTGACTTGGTGGAGACTGCTAACAAGTGGCGTGAGAATATGGTTGAAGCTGCGGCTGAAGCGAATGAGGATCTCATGAATACCTACTTGGAAAATGGCGACCTTTCAGAGGCTGACATTATCTTAGGTTTGCGTATGCGTACAATTGCAACTGAAATTCAGCCAATGTTGTGTGGTACAGCATTTAAGAACAAGGGTGTTCAACGTATGTTGGATGCGGTAATCGACTTCTTGCCATCTCCAGTAGATATTCCTGATGTGGCTGGTGAAGATGAGGATGGTGAGCCTGTAACGCGTAAGGCTGACGATAACGAAGGTTTCTCAGCGCTGGCATTTAAATTGATGACAGACCCGTTTGTTGGTCAATTGACTTTCGTTCGTGTTTATTCAGGTGTCTTGAAATCAGGCGAAACGGTACTTAACTCTGTGAAGGATAAGAAAGAGCGTGTGGGCCGTATTGTGCAGATGCATGCGAACTCACGTGAACCAGTTGAAGAAGTTTTGGCTGGCGACATTGCTGCTTGTATCGGTTTGAAAGATGTGACGACTGGTGAAACATTGTGTTCACCGGATAAGCCAATCATTCTTGAGCGCATGGTGTTCCCTGAGCCTGTAATTCACGTGGCTGTTGAACCAAAAACCAAGGCTGACCAAGAAAAAATGGGTATTGCACTGGGTCGTTTGGCTCAAGAAGACCCTTCGTTCCGCGTGCGTTCAGATGAAGAGTCTGGCCAGACGATTATTTCGGGTATGGGTGAGTTGCACCTGGAGATTCTGGTTGATCGTATGAAGCGTGAGTTTAACGTTGAAGCTAACGTTGGTGCTCCTCAAGTGGCATACCGCGAGGCGATTCGTAAGTTAGTTGAGGTTGAAGGCAAGTTTGTTAAGCAATCTGGTGGTAAAGGTCAGTACGGTCACGTTTGGCTGAAAATGGAGCCGAATGAAGCTGGTAAAGGCTTTGAGTTTGTTGATCAAATTAAAGGCGGTACAGTGCCACGCGAATTTATCCCTGCGGTTGAAAAGGGTCTGCGTGAAACTATCCCGGCGGGTATATTGGCTGGCTTCCCTGTCGTTGACGTTAAAGTAACCTTGTTTGATGGTTCATACCATGACGTTGACTCTAACGAAAACGCATTTAAGATGGCTGCATCTATTGGTTTTAAAGATGGTATGCGTAAAGCGGATCCTGTATTGCTTGAGCCAATGATGGCGGTGGAAGTTGAGACGCCTGAAGAATACATGGGTGACGTGATGGGTGACTTGTCATCTCGTCGCGGTATCATCCAGGGTATGGATGACATGGCAGGTGGCGGCAAAGCTATCCGTGCTGAAGTGCCATTGTCAGAGATGTTTGGTTACTCAACAGTGGTGCGCTCATTGTCACAAGGTCGCGCTACTTACAGCATGGAATTCAAGCACTACTCAGAAGCACCAAGAAATGTGGCAGATGCCATCATGAACAAGAAATAATTGATTTGTATATTAATTAAAGTTAAAGGAAATAATCATGGCAAAAGGTAAATTCGAACGGACCAAGCCGCACGTAAACGTAGGCACGATTGGCCACGTTGACCACGGTAAAACAACACTAACAGCAGCGATCACCACTGTATTGACAAAGAAATTCGGT
>Ga0172367_10005170_pt1 | contig 15856 bp, 10 predicted proteins | sample Lak10m_FD_114542 | JGI IMG/M metagenome (GOLD analysis project Ga0172367, IMG submission 114542) | Freshwater microbial communities from Kabuno Bay, South-Kivu, Congo - kab_022012_10m | ecosystem: Environmental > Aquatic > Freshwater > Lake | place: Democratic Republic of the Congo: South-Kivu...
AACTTCAAGAAAAAGCGGAATTATCTGTTGAGAAAGCTGGCCCTTTTCTAGACTCTCTGGTTCTTGAAACAGAAGGAAGTTCTCAAAAAAAATCTACTAATTTAGAAAAGATAAAAAAAACGAATTTAGAAGCAGCTCTTTTGAGTAGTGATTTGCACACAGGTGAAATACTCACAATGGTAGGGGGAAGAAATTTCGAAACCTCTCAGTTTAATAGAACAACTCAAGCTTATAGGCAACCAGGTTCTGTTTTTAAACCAATTGTTTATTCTTTTGCGCTGCATAGTGGTTACCGTTGGAGTGAGGTGAAGTATATAGCTCCACTTAATTTTGCAGGGGATTATAAACCAAGAAGTTCTGAAAAAGAGTATGTCTCTGAAACAACTTTACTAAGAGCTCTTTACAGGTCCATTAACTCTGTCAGTCTTGATCTTGGAAATGAACTTGGTCTTTTTCCAATTCTTTCTTATGCAAAAAGTCTAGGAATGGATTCAGAACTTAAAGAAGAGCTAGGAACGCTTATTGGAGCATCTGAAACAACTCTTCTTGATCTTCTTAGGGTTTATAGTGTTTTTGGAAATGGAGGATTTAAATCAGATATATACAGTATAGAGAGGATCATGGACTTTGAAGGTGAAGTGCTCTATGAGCATTTGGCAAAAAATAGAGAAAGAATTATTCCTAAAGAGCATAGTTTGCTTATGACAAAAGGCCTTCAAAGTGTTCTTCAACACGGAACAGCAAGAGAAGCAGAGTCTCTAGTGAATTTTGCTGCTGGCAAAACGGGAACCTCAAACGAGTCTAAAGATAATTGGTTTTGTGGTTATACTTCAAAAACAGCAACAGTTGTTTGGGTTGGTTCTGATGATTATAAACCTTTGCCAGAAAGAGTCTCTGGGGGAACCGCAGCCCTTCCCATTTGGATGGATTATGTGAATGTTGAAAAAAAATATTTGGAGTTAGAACCTCTTGAAGAACCTACAATTCTTGTGAAGCGACGTATTCATCCTAAATATGGTTATGCCACAGGAGATGGTGTTGATATGTGGTTTGAACGGACTAATTTGCCAGAAGAAAAGAAACCTTCATACGATATTTTATCAGAAGCTAATCTTTACCGCGTTTATTAGAGAGAAATATATGGAAAAAATTTTTCTTTTTTTTCTTGTTTTTTTTTGTTGTTTTTCTTGTGTCTCAGGAAAGTCTGAAAAAGAAGAGATAGATCCTTATGAAGAAAATAATTCTTTATCTGTAGAAAGTATTTCTGAAAAAGAAAACGAAAAGAAAAGACCAAAAGAAGAGATTTTTTTCAAAACTTCCCCAGCAGTAAAGAAATATTGCAAGTTTTTTAAAGAAGACTTAAGAAATATTGTTTTTAAGCTCAATTCATACTACCCTAAAAAAAAACAAAGTTATGGGGTCTATAGAGATATAATAAAATTAAAACAAGCTTCTTGCGAAAATCTTTCAGAAAAAGAAATGGTCTTGCTTCTTAAGCCTATTAAAAGTGTCCAAAGAAAAAAGATAGCACTTATTCTTCCTCTTTCAGGGAAAATGAGTGCGAGGGGTAATTTTTTCCTAGAGGGGATTCAGGCTTTTCTAAAAGAACAGGAAAAAAAATTTGAAGATTACTTTGTTCTTTTTGACACAGAAAGTTCTCTTGAACGGTCTAAAAAAATTTATGCAAAAATTTTTTTAGAAGGTCAACACTTTCTTGTTCTTGGTGGTGTTGAAAAAGAAGAAGCTCAGTTTTTAAAAAAAATAGCTGTCACTTTGCGAGTGCCTACACTTGCCTTTGAAAGAAGACATAATGATTCAGAAAGGTCAGATTATTTTTTTGAAATTCTTCCTCAAGTTGCTGTTCAAGCAGAAGTTTTGGCAAAAAATGCTCACGAAAAAGGATTAAGAAGGGTTGTTCTTTTTAGACCAACTGATGGGCATGCAGATCTTCTTATTAAAAGTTTGAGTGCAGAGCTTTTAAAAACAAAAATTCAAGTTGAGAAGATAGTGCCCTATGAGTCAGGAAACTATAAATCTATGAGTGATGCTGTTGGCTCTCTTCTTGCCTTAGAAAAAAAAAGTTTAGAACAAGAGAAAGCTCATATGAAGGAGAATGAGCTAGAGGAAAATGAATTAGTAAAAGTGATTCCAGGTAAGTTTTCGTTTGAAGATGAGCCGGAAGAAACCTTTTCTTATTTTTTGATTGATGGCGTTTTTATTCCTGATGATTTTAGGATTTTAAAACACTTTGTAAAAATTTTCGAGTTTTATCGGATTCCTCAAGTGACTCTTTTTGGTAATGAACAGTGGAGGTCTGAAAATTTAATTACACTTTGGGAAGATTACTGGGAAGGGTCTTTTTTTGTTGATTTTATGGGAAGCTTGAAAGAAGAGCCGCTAGCTATTACAGGAAAAGAAATTCACTCAACTCTTGGGAAAGCCGAAGATATTACTGAGATAGAAGGCAAACGGATTGGTTACTACGCAGCAAAAATTGCTTTTTCTCCATTTGCAAAAAAAGAGATTAACTATTCTCAGGATCTTGTAAAAGTTTTCAAGGCTTTAAAAAACGTTCAGTGGCAATATTTTGTTTTTTCTTTGAAAAATAAAGAAGTTGAAGTATTTAGCTCATTTTGAGTTTGCTAGGGCTTCTCTGTGTTTTTTTGGTTCTTGTGTGATTTTGTCTTGAAGTCTTAAGAGTGCAGCAATGCAAGCTTCTGGCACAGGGGGGCAGCCTGGTATGTATTCATCAACAGGAATGATGCTATCAACTCCTTGGACCACATGATAAGCCCTATAAAAACCTCCACTGGCAGCACAAGCTCCCATGGCGACTACCCACTTAGGTTCTGTCATTTGCTCATAAACTTTTTTAACAACAGGAGCCATTTTTTCTGTGATAGTCCCTGCTATTATAAGAAGATCTGATTGGCGAGGAGAAAATCGAACAACCTCAGCTCCAAACCTAGAGATGTCATGTTTTGGGCCAAGAACTGACATGTACTCAATGCCACAACAAGCTGTTCCAAAAATATAAGGCCACATTGCATTGGCTCGTGACCACGCAAGCAAGTCTTTCAGTCTTGTAGTAAACAAAAAATTATCAAGAATGGGATTGACTTCTTGTTTCATAAAACTTCCCCTCAAGAAAAGATTCTTTTAAATAAATAGAAACTATCATAAGGAAGCTAAAAAGGGAAAAGGAAGAGAAGTTTTTCTTCAAAGCGATCTTCTTTAGATTTAAGAGTAGAGTACAGCTAATTTTTTTTTAGATTCTTCTTTGGTAGGCTATAAATAATTTCTATACAGAGTAATTTTTTTGGGTTATCCCAGTTTGTTCAGTTATCTTTGCTTAACATGATGAAGGAGTGGGATGTTTTATGTGTCGTAGTAGAGCAATATTTTTTCTTCAGTGTGTGCTTGTGTTTTTCATGAATTCTCAGTTTTCTTTTTCTGCTGCAGAAGTTGATGCTCAAAGTAATGTTGTTAGTTCTTCTCCTGCAAGGTGTGTTATCGCTGATACTACTAAAGAATCTCTAGTGGCGACAGAGATTGAAAAAGCTATCAAAGAAAACAATATAGCTAAGGCTGCCTACTATTTTTTAGAGAATAGAAAACAATTTATTAAGCATAGTGCTTGGATAAGTTGTCATGTCTTATTCACTGTGGCTATGTACTCTGCTGGGCTTTATTATTTTTATTCTGCATCTTTAAACGGTTTGTCGGAAGCTAATAATATGGGAATGACTTCATTCCTTATGTTTTTGGGTCCAATAGGACTTGTTGCTATAGGCTCGACAGCTTGTCCTTTAGATCTTGCTCGAAAAACAAAAGAAAAAGTTGAACAATATTTAGTCAAAAAATTAGGGCAAAAAGTTTTTTGTTCTATAAAAAAACTTAAGTTCAACTCAACGGGTGTATTAGGATTAAGTGAAATTTTAAATGAAAGAAATGATGAAGAACAAGCTCCAGAAAAAGATGTTGTAGATTTTTTAGCACAAAAACTAAAAGAGCATAAGAAAAAAGAAGACACAAAAAAACGTTGTTGTGCAAGAGCTCGAGGGGATAGAGCTCTCTTAGAAGGTGAGTGACTGTAATCCAAAAATCCACGTCAACTCATGTTTATTGCTTGTTAAGTGAATGACTTTACTATTAGGAAGGGCTCTAAATCGGTCTACTAGTGTGTAGTCTGTTTCACCTTGGAGTTTGATGGTGCACACAGCATACTTGATTGGAGAATTTTTATTTTGGAAAATATGTTTATCAATATATTCGTAGAGTTTTTCTGGGTAACAAATAACATCAGAAAATAACCACTGAGCTTTTGGATAGTCCGATGGGTTCACTGAAAATGCGTCTTTTTTTCCAAAATGAACAAGTGGGTCATGCATAAGTTTTTCTATGAGTGGACTACGATCAAAAGCAAAGACCGTCGCACCAAGTTCTCGCAGCACCCAAGTCCACCCCCCAGGTGAAGCTCCAAGTTCTAGGCAAAAATCACCTTTTTTTGGTTTTGTAGAAAATCTAGAGAACACTTCCCAAAGTTTTAGATACGCTCTACTTGGAGGGTTTATTTTATCTTCGTCAAATTCCCATTTTCCATTTGGCCTTTGACTTGTGCAAAGTGGTGACACAAGAGCTGTATTCTTATCAAGAAGAGTAAATGAACCTAGATTTTTTTGATTGGCAGAGGCTCCCCAAGAGAGAGGACGTCCACTTACATGTGGCAAAGCTTCTTGAATGTATTTTCCTCTGCTTAGTTCACAAAAAAGGTAAGGACACCAATTTCTTTGAAAAGAACGCAAAGCATCAGCACAGTCTTTAATTGAAGTGAAATGAACAAGGTGAAGATCAAGCCACATATTTTGTTGCCAATATAGATCATAACTTGGAAGCTTCTCTTTGCACCAAATAAGATCATGATAGAGTTCTATTTTTTGATCAAGTCCTCTGTAGTGCAATTCATTTTTTATTTGTTGTATGCGTTCACTGGGAGCTAGTATTGCAAAACCAGGAATTTTTTTAATTTGAGCCATAGCGACGCCACCATTCTCCTAAGCAGACTCCTGCTGCAACACTTACATTTAAGCTTTCGACGGACCCACTTCCTGGAATTTTTAGTAAAGCATCTGCCTCTTCATTCACTTCCTTGCTAAGGCCTGCTATCTCGTTTCCTAGAATGAAGACAGTTTTTTCTGGAAACTCAGCTTGGAACAGAGAATTAGAACTGCTTCCAGATAAGCCAACAAGTTTGTAACCTAATTTTTTGAGAGAGTGAAAAAGTTTTGTTTTTTTGTCAACATAGATCAATTCTATGAACTCGTATCCCCCTGAGCTTAGCCTAATCCAAGAAGCAGAAGGTTTTGGAAGCTCTCCTTCTAGTCCGATGATAAACTTTGCTCCAAAGTGAGCCATGCTTCTTGTAATAGCACCAAGGTTATGAGAATTAGCAACTCCATCTAAATAAATAAGAGGTCGTTCTTGCTTGTTTTTTAAAGTGCTTAATTGCTGAATAAGATTCTCTAGGGAAACAAGAGGTTTTTGTTTTACAAGAGCAGCTACTCCTTGATGGTGAGTAGCGTGTGTAATCTTGTCTAACTCACCTTCTGTTACAATGTGGTAAGCCTTTCCATTTTTAGCACACCAAGATAAAAGATCACCAAAGTCTTTAATTCTTTCTTTTGTGCAGTAGAGTCTGATCAAATCTTTTTGCCTTGTCTTTACAAGCATTTTTATGGTGTGAAAGCCATAAATTAAAATTTCATATTGTGATTTTTTAGACATAATCAAGGCATCCTTCTTTCATGATAAATCCTTTTATATAAGACCCTTCTGGATGGAAGATGCTGACACCGTGATCTTTTGCGTAAGAATGTTTTTGAATGATGCGTAAGTGACGTTTGGTTTCTTGTGCAGCATGAAAAATCGCTTTTTGCAGTTCACTTTCAGGCATAAAAGGTGAACAAGAAAAAGAAAAAAGAATTCCTTGAGGAGCCAATCTTTTTAAAGCAAGTTTGTTGATTTCTGAGTAGAGACGAGCCCCTTTTGATAAATCTTTAGATCGTTTAACATAAGGGGGAGGATCTAAAATAATGAGGGAAAATAATTCTTCTGAATTTTTTAGAAATTCTAGAACATCTTCACATCTTATTTCATGATTACTAGTTTTTAGGTTGTTTAGATCAAAGTGTTCTTTGATAGCTTTGCAAGCAGGAGCAGAGCTATCAATGCTAACAATTTTTTTAGCCCCTCCTTTGGAGGCGTTGAGAGAAAAACCACCTGTGTAAGCAAAACAGTTTAGAACACTTTGTTCATGAGCTAGGGTTTGTAGAAGAAAACGCATCTCTCTTTGATCAAGAAAAAAACCTGTTTTCTGTCCTTCAACGACATTTACTGTGTACTGGATACCGTGTTCCAGGATAGAAACTTGAGATTGTTCTCCCTTGTGCCAGCATAGACTTTGCTTTGGTAGGCCCTCTTTAACTCGAGAAGGTGCTGTTGATTTTTCATAAATTTGATTTAGCTTTAAATCTTTGTCTAGTGTTTCAATGATTTCTTCTAGGTGAAGATTGATTCCAAGGGTGCTAATTTGCAACACAGCAGTATCATTGTAGATATCGATAATAAGTCCAGGAAGCCCATCAGATTCAGCGTTAACAAGTCTGAAAGCATTGCTAGTTGTTTTAGGCACAAGAAGTGCTTTTTCTTTTGCAGCTGCAAGCAGGCGCTTTTTCACAAAATCTTTTGCTTTAAATTCAGCATGATAACTTAGCATTCTGAGAACGATATCACTTTTTGGGTTCACAAAAGCAAAACCAACAAAATCTCCATTTTGCATTTCTACACGGATAATAGAGCCTGCTTCAACTTGTGGAAGTGTGTGAATAGCCCCAGAAAAAATCCAAGGATGTCTGTTTTGTAAGAGCTTAGCTTTGCTTTGTTTTATAGTTACATGAGTCATATTTAAATTGTCTTAGTGAGAAGTCTTTGAATAGATTTTTTAAGCTTGAAAGGTCTTTTTTAGCAGAAAAATAGCATTTTGTCGATTAAAGAAACGCACTTTTAGAAAAGAATTGTTACTGACTATGTGGGGGTGTTTGATATGGATTTAATCTTGTCGAATCGGTAAGTTATATTTAATTCTAAGTTTCTCAAGCTGTGACTCTGTCTCAGCTTGAGAGCGATCTTTTACGTATTCTAGCTTTAGACGCTCTGAATCAAAACCAAGAGATTTAGTCGATTTTTTTGAAATAAGTTTAAATATATAAAAAGTTTTACTGTCCAAGGGAACAGGCTTTGTGTATTGACCAACTTCAAGGTTTTCTAGAGCTTCTCTCATGGCGTCAGAAGCTAAAGAGTTTAAATCATAATCTTCTACTGAGGATGATTGGGAAAAGCCCTCAGCAATTTCTTTTAGACTAGTACCACTTGTAAGTTTCTTATAAGCTTGATCCCCTTCGGAACAAGTGCCATCAGAAGACGGAGTGCAAGAGAAAATCACCTGCTCTACTTTGACAGAAATTGATTCTGCTTTTTCTCCTGTTGTTAAAAAGTAGTACGGTTTTAAATCAGCTTCTGTCACTTTGATATAAGGATGTACAAAACGTTGGCTAAAATTTCTTATATTCATCTGAGAAGCAATTTCTTTACGAAAATCGTCTAAAGTTTTACCTTCTGCTTGTAGAGCTTTAGCTAGATCATCTTCTGTTTTAAGATTTGGGTTGCTTTTAATGATACTTTTCAATTGAGAGTCTATTTGTTCACTGTCTACTACTAGCTGATTTTCCTCACAAGCCATAGTGATTAAGTGTTCATTGGTTAAATACTCGAGAGCTTGCTTTTGTGCCGGTTCACTTGTCACAGCTGGGTAGAGAAGCTCCTTTGGAAAAGTTCTTAAAGTCAATTCATTTGCTATTTCTTCTATATCACTTTGCAAAATGAGGCGAGACTTCCCTACTCTTCGTATAATTCCATCTACAAGCTCTCCTGCTTGTTTTGCCTCTGCTTTTTTAGGACTTGCTGGAGTTTTGTCTAGAGCACTTGTCGAGGTCTCCTGTGAAACAGAAGAGGGTTGGGCTATTAAACAATGAGAAAAGACAAACATGTAAGTAGAAACAAAAAATATTTTCATAAATATCACACTCCTTCTGGAATAAGAAATTATTCAAGAGTCTATAGAATCCTTTGGTTTTGCAAAAGCAGAAAGTTTTCTAAAAAGCTCTAGGAAAAATTCAAACGGTTTTTGGCGATCTGATAGCAGAAAAAGAACTCTGCTATCCCCTTGCACATATTGAGCTGTTTCTTGCTGCAGAAGAAAATTTGTCGCTTCTTCTGAGAACTCAATAGCTAAAAGCTCATACAAGCGGTTTTCTTTGAGCTCTTTGAAGCTAAAGGCGTCAAAAGACACAAGCAACACACGTATAAGGCTTAAGTCATAAAACGAATCCACTTCTTTGGGAAAAGCGCCATATAAGTCTTTCATGGTCAGAAAAATTTCTTTAACTTCTTCTTCTGTTGAGGCTTGCAGAATTTCTCTGTAAAAATTAAGTCTTTCAGATTCAAGGGCTACATAAGATTTTGGAATGCCTACTTTTTGTTTCAGCTTAATTTCCACAGGAATATTTTTAAGAGGCGGTTTTTGTCCTTCTTTTAATTCGCAAATCACTTCCTCCAACATATCTAGGTAGAGGTCAATACCAACAGAGATAACATCCCCTGACTGCTCAGAGCCAAGAAGGTTTCCAACACCTCTTAACATCATGTCTTGAGAAGCTAAGTGAAAACCAGCGCCCAAGCTTTCGTGAGACAAAAGAGCTTCCATTCGTCCTCTTGCAGCTTCTGTCAAAGAAGCTCTGTGTTCATAAAAAAAATAAGCATAGGATTGTGTTGTCGAACGCCCTACGCGGCCTCGAATTTGATGCAGCTGAGACAGGCCATAACGCTCAGAGTCACTTACTATCAAAGTGTTCACATTTGGGATATCTACGCCAGACTCCACAATGGTTGTGGCTAACAGTAACTGGGAAGTTCCTTCTAAGAAGTCCTTCATGTGAGAAGATACTTCCCCTGGTTTAAGTTTACCGTGGATCAAAGTCACTTTGAGCCCTTGGAAGCGCTCTTCTAATTCTTTTTTAATAAAAGGCAAATATTCAATCGTATTGTGCAAATAAATGATTTGTCCCGAACGTTTTAGTTCAAAATTAATAGCGTTGTTAATCACAAGAGCATTTTTTTCTGCAAAAAATGTTTTTACAGAAAGTCTTCCAGAGGGAGGCTCTTGGATTAAAGAAATATCTCGTAAGCCAAGAACTGCCATATTTAGTGTTCGAGGTAAGGGAGTTGCTGTCATTGTGAGTATGTTCACATGCCCAGCTTTTTCTCTTAAAATTTTTTTATGCTGCACACCAAGCTTATGCTCTTCGTCTAGAATCACAAGTCCTACGCGAGAAGACTCTAGTTTGAGAGAGAGGAGAGCATGAGTTCCTATAAGTATGTCTATTTTTCCTGCTAAAAAATCGTCTAAAGTTTGTTTAGATTCTTTCTTTTCATGGCGACTAAGAATCCCTAGACGAACGCCATATTTGTTGAAACGAGAAATAAAACGCAAGTAGTGTTGCTTACATAAAATAGTTGTTGGAACAAAAAAAAGTACCTGATACCCCTCAAGGACTGTGTACATAGCAGCTCTCATGGCTACTTCTGTTTTACCAAAACCGACATCCCCTACAAGGAGTCTGTCCATATAAAAAGAAGATTGTAAGTCTGCTTCTACATCTTCTATGGCTTTTAGTTGATCTTTTGTTTCTTCGTAAGGAAAGTCAGAAGCAAATTCTTCATACAGACTTCCTGGGCGGCCATAACTAGGAGCTACTGCTAATTTTCTTTGTGCTTCAAGTTGCAAGAGCCCGGTAGCGAGAATGCGGATATTTTCTTCAACTTTTTTCTTTCTGACTTTCCATGATCCGCTTCCAAGCTTGTCTAATGTTACACGAGAAGAATTGCTGCCTCCCTTTTCATATTTTCTAAGAAGCTCAAAACGATCGAGAGGAACATAAAGGATCGTATCGTTTTTATAAGTAAGTCTTAGAAAATCAAAAAACCCAGAACTCACACTCACTTCTGCTAACCCATCAAATCGACCAATACCATGGAGTTCATGGATCACATAATCGCCAGCAATAAAAGCTTCTCTTGAAAAAACTTTTTTTTGAGTTTTTGGTTTGAAATTCTTTTTCTTCGGAAAAAAAAGGGAACCGTCAAAGAAGATAACTTTTTCAAGCTCTGCTAAAAAAAACCCTTCTATTTTTCCCTGTGTCAGTAGAAAAAAAGAGTCTTTTTCTTTATAAGAAAGGATGTCTTTTAGTTCTTCAGGTAAAGTTTTTCCGGAAACTTTGTAAGAAAGGCTTTTTTCTTCGAGAAGTTGAGCAAAAAGATTTTTTTCTTTTTCCGAAGAAAAAACACAAACCGCTCGATAAAGTGATTCTTCAAGTGAGATTAAGTCATTTAAAATAGAAGAAGCTTTTGTAGTTTCGAAAGACTTTTTTAAAAGAGGGAAATCTTTCCAAGATTCATCTGGTAGAATTTTATAAAAATCATCTTCTATATCATGTTTTGTAAAGACAAGTTCTGCATTTTTGGATAAGAAAACATCAAAACTAGCATCAGAAAAAAAGTGATCTCTAGAAGGAGATAAAACTTCTTCATAATCTTTTAGAGCCTCATAAACAAGAGAAAGCCCTTCTTTTGTTTTTGAAAAAGCACTCTTAAGTTCAAGCAAAGAGTCAAGAGAAACAAGGAAACAATCGTCTCCTACTAAGTTTAAATTTTCTGTGTAACAAGAACCTGCTAATGAAGGAAGTGCTTTTTCAAATTCTAATAAATATCTCTTGTCTTCTAAACTTTGCAAAAGGGCTAGTTTGTGTTTTTCTGTAAATCCTTTTTTGTCTAGAAACTCATAAAATTTTTGATAAAGTTTTTTGCGCTCCTCATGTGAAAAAAAATGACTGGTAGAAGGTAGAATCTTAACAGTAGAAAAAATTTGTTCTAAAGTTTTTCCTGTGGCCTCTTCAAAAGAGTGTATAGTTTGAATTTCTGAAGAAAAAAACTCAAGTCTTATTGGAGTCTTGGATCCGACTGGAAAAATATCAAAGACTCCGCCGCGTCTGGCGAAAAATCCTTTCTCTCTCACATAGGTAGTTTCTCTATAACCTATATTTTTTAACTTCTCTTCTAGTTTTAAGGGGTCTTGTTCTTGTGATATGGATAAAGCAAAGCTTTCTTTTTCGTAAGAGGCATTATCAACAATTTTTTGCATAAAGCCATCAGGAGTTGCTACAACAACTCCTGTGAGAGAAGAGTCCTTCAAAAAGTTTAAAGCTTCAAGAGACCGGAAACGACGGATTTCATGTTCCTGAGATTTTAAGAGATCCCAATAAGGCACAATGAAAAGTTCTTCTACTTCGTAGGAGTTTTTTTTTCCTTTTGCGTAAAAAGAAAAAAAACTAGACCATTTTCTAGCTTCTTTTTCGCAAGAACAAAGAAAAACCAGCTTTTTAAAAGAAGATTTTCCGTGAAGCAATTCATTCAGAAGACTTGTAGCCACTAGTTGTTTAAAGGCTAGTGAAGAAGTCAGTATTTGAATTTTTTCTTTTTCTCTGTGGAGCGTTGTAAGCTTGTTCAGAGTTTTTTTTAGTGAAAACACAATTAAATATAACTACCTTCTCGTATTTTTTTCACAAGGATTTTTTCTAGAGCAAGGGGATCATTTGCATCCACGCTAAAAAAAGCTTGCTGTTCACATCTTTTCTTATTCTCAATCAACCATTCAAGAATTTTTGCTAAAGGGCGATTTCTACGGCTCTTGAAAAAAGGATCGTTTTCTAGGGCGTCCTGAGCTTTTTTTAAAGATCTCACCTCAGAGGCATCGTTTGATTTTACATCATAAGAGAAAAGATCATATTTTTTAACATCTTCTGGAAGCACTCCAAGAAACTTTACTTCTGGAGCAGAGAAGTCAGCATTTCTAATAATAGAAGCCGCAGACCCTGCTTTTAATGTTCTGAAAATATTTTGAAGTGTGTAGGCATCTAAGTCTCCAAAAAAATAAATAGGAACATCAACTTGTTCTTGGATTCTTTTCACCCAGGCTCTCACAGAGTTTGAAGGAACCCCTTGGGCACCAACAACAATACAATCATAGCGCTCTGTCATTCCATTAGAAACTAAAGTGTTTGCTGTGCCTTCTGATTCGACGACAAGACAAAACTCAATTTTTTTAGTAGCTGTTAAAGCTAAATTTTGAGGACGATTTTTTGGGGTAAAAGGTGAAGTTCCAAGTTTTGAAAGATCTATCTTAGCTTTTTTACCATTTGGAAGAGTTTCTGTCACAATAAGACATTTAGAGTAAGTTTGCCCGCCTCTGTCATTGGCATAACAGTTGAGTTCTTCTCGGTAGCACTCAATTATTTCACAAAGAAAATCAATTATGCCATCAGACTCAGGTTGGTCTTCAAAATCAAGAGGCTTTAGCTCAGGATTTTGTTTTAAGAGCCCTTTACAAATATAATAAAGCTCACGTTTTGTGTTGACTGCTCCATTTCGTATGTTTTTTAAAAGAATATCAAGGACAAAAATAGCTCTCGACATTTTTTTTACAGAAGACACATTGAGCTCTGTGACTGTTTTCTTAGGCCCTGGAGTTAAGTAGCCAAGAGCAGGAGAGTAAATTGCATTGTCTAAACTAGATTTTGTAGCTTGAAGTGTAGGTCTCTTGCCTTGTGTTAAATCAGTTAAGATTGTCTCACAGAGGTCCATAGCTATTTTTTCAATACTTTTTTGATCTTTTATACCATATTTAACCACAATCTGTCCTTATTTTCTTAAAAACTTGAGTTATTTTTTTTTGGAAGATTTCTTCTTACGAGAAACTTCTTTTCTAGAAGATGTCTCTTCTTCATGTCTTGTCCCGAGGATTTCTTCTTCTGCTCTCAAGAGAGCCTCTTGTCTTGAGTGTAGTTCCTCGTCTTCTTTCATGAAGGTGTCGAATTGATCTCTTCTTGAAGCAAGGTGAACACTTAGTCTTTCTTCTACTTCATCAAGCTGTTGTCTTGTTTTAAGGTTGTCTCGACCTAGAATTTTCTCGATACCTTCTTCAGCTTTCTTTTTCTTAGCCTCAGACGCTCCTAAAATGCGGCACAGTGTATTGACTAAAACGGGGCCAAATTTTTCAATGTGTTTTATTTTGTTTTCAAGCTCTTGTGTTTTTTCTTCTTTTTTTATGTGTCTTGATAAATCTTGTCCTGCTTTCATAAGAGCTTTTCGAATTTCAGTCACAAGTTCATCTGTTGCATCAATAGTTTCTTTTGAAGCATTCTTAAATTTTAAAAAAGGAGAGACAACACTGACAGCAATAATATAAGGACCTGTAGGTAAAGCTCCTTTTGTTTGTTTAATAGAATATGATTTCCAATTAACAGATGAAATACTTTTTACAATCGCACAAGAAGCTTTATCAAACTGAAGAGGAACCCTGTTTGCAAAACGAAGGATTTGTACAGAAGTGTCTTCTCCATCCGATTTTTTTTCGAACAAACGAGCAATAGCTACTTCAACTTGAACGGGTTTGAAATCACAGATAGCAGGTTTTCTTGTGACCACAGAAAAATAGTCTACTTTTCCAAGGCGCATTACACTTAAAGAGAGTGCTTTTTCGCCAAGAGACATAACAGATTTTGTTGAAGGCGCTTGGAACTCGAAATCTTGTATTGTTTGAAAAAGTTTTTTCATTTCATCATTTGTCAAAGTGTTTACTTTTTTCTCTAGCAAACTTTTTGGCAGTCCAGAATCTTTGAAAAGGGTGGCAGCTATATTGGGGCTCACACGTGAGAAGCCTTTACAAAGCCAATCCTGAGTCTTATGAGAAGAAAAAAGCCTAGCATAAGAGAGGAACTCACCTAGTTTCATGGTGTGAGGGTGAGGTGGGGTTGCTTTTGGGATCTCTGGAACTTCTTCAATGACTCTTTCCACGGTGACAGGTTCCATGTCTGTTAAATGGTAAGTGAGAGTCATATGAGGGTTTAGAAGAATTGTTCCTCGTAAATAAGTGAGAAGCCCCCCTTCTCCATTCATCTGAATTTTACCATCAATAATAAACTCAACTTCGGTGCCATGGGGGCTGTCCCAGTTAATTTTTTCTTTGTCTTTTAGAATTCCTTCATTCTTTTTTAAATCTGTCACTACGATACAACGAAGAGCTTTTCGTTCATTTTCTCGTTTTGTGGTTACTTTGGCTCCAATTGCTGAAGTTTGAAGAGCCCATGTTGTGGCAGCTGAAATACCAATACCTTGTTGCCCTCTCGATGGACGACCCTGACCAAATTTAGAGGATGCTAAGTATTGCCCAAAAACCATTGGTACATATTTTTCTTCAATACCTGGACCATTGTCCAAAACTTTAATGGAAATCCGATCTGTGTTTTTAAGAGAGCCTAGACCTAATTTTTTAATATCAACACGTATACTAGGAAGAATGCCATGTTCCTCACAAGCATCAAGAGCATTATCCATAGCTTCTTTTACGGTGGTTAAAACTGCTTTAATAGGTGAAGAAAACCCTACTTGTTGTAGGTTTTTCGCAAAATATTCAGCAGTACTATTGGCAACAATCTTTTCGTTTGCCTTGTTTTTTGTCATAGCAAATATCCAAATAAGCTTTTTTCGATGAAAGGACTTCTGTTTAAATGAGTAGGTTAACCTTATAACTTGAAGACAGGTGATTCAAGAAAATACTCAAGATATTTTTAAAATGAGTTTTTTAAAGTGTGTTAGAAAAAAACTTTTTTATTCTAATTCTGACTTAGCAGACCCTGTTAAAAGATCATTCACAGCTTCACGCAAGTCACAATTTTCATAAAGAACGCGGTACACCGCAGTCACGATTGAAACCCGTACACCAAGCTTCTCAGCTAAAATATAAGCTGCTTTTGCCGTTGCTATTCCCTCAGCGACAGAACCAAGTTCCTGTTTTGCTTCCTCTAATGTCTTCTTGGAAGCCAGCAGATAGCCCACACGGAAGTTGCGGCTTTTTTGGGAACTACAAGTGAGCATTAAATCACCAATGCCAGCAAGTCCTATAAAAGTTAAGCTGTTTGCTCCCATAGCTAGCCCTATGCGAGAGAGTTCAGACAAGCCTCTTGTGATCAAAGCAGCTAAGCTGTTTGCTTTGAAACCAAGACCCGTGCACGCTCCTGCTGCAATAGCGATCACATTCTTCAAAGCGCCTGCGATTTCCACACCGACAGGGTCTTCACTTAAGTAGACACGAAAGTAGGGGGTATGAAAAATTTTTTGAACCACTTTAGCATACTCTTTATTATAGCTAGCAACTGTCACAGCTGTTGGTTGTTTCTGCATAATCTCCACAGCAAAACTGGGTCCTGATAGATAGACTGCATTTTCTTTTGCTGACTCTCCTAAGAGAGAAAATAAAATATCAGAAGGAAGTTGAAGGGTATCTACTTCAATCCCTTTTGAAACGCACAAAAGAAGTTTTGATTTGAGATGATGTTTTATAGGTTCTAAAGCTTCTCGCATAGACTGGGTAGGGATGGCAAGAATAACAAGTGACGAAGATTCTAGCGCTTTCTGTGTCAAAGTAGAAATAGCCTTAATTGATGGATGTAGAGGCTCGTGAGGAAAATAGCGAAAGTTCAGATTCTTTTCATTAATAGACTCCGCTAAGCTAGTTGATCTAGCATAAAGCTGTAACTTATAACCGAGAGTCGCTAAGTGTTGAGCCAAGCAAGTACCAAAGGAGCCAGCGCCTAAAATTAAAATATTTTCGTGTTTTTTTTTTCTT
>Ga0172367_10005171_pt1 | contig 15854 bp, 15 predicted proteins | sample Lak10m_FD_114542 | JGI IMG/M metagenome (GOLD analysis project Ga0172367, IMG submission 114542) | Freshwater microbial communities from Kabuno Bay, South-Kivu, Congo - kab_022012_10m | ecosystem: Environmental > Aquatic > Freshwater > Lake | place: Democratic Republic of the Congo: South-Kivu...
CTTCGGCGTCTCGATGGTGCGCGTGGCCATGATGCCGGGGATGGCGCAGGCGTAGGAACTCAGCATCGGGATGAAGCTCTTGCCGTGCAGGCCGACCTTGCTCATGAGGCGGTCCATGAGGAAGGCCGCGCGCGCCATGTAGCCGGTGTCCTCCAGCAGGCTGATGAAGAGGAAGAGCAGCAGAATCTGCGGCAGGAAGATGATGACCGCGCCGACGCCCGCGATGACGCCTTTGACGAGCAGGTCGTTGAGGTCGCCGGGCGGCATGAGGCCGCCGACCCATTCGCCGAAGGCGTTTACCGCGGTTTCAATCCAGCCCATCGGGATTTCCGCGAAGCTGAAGATGCCTTGAAACATCAGCGCCATCAGCCCGACGAAGATGGCGAGGCCCCAGACTTTATGCGTGAAGATTCGATCGAGCTTGTCGCTGACAGTCTCGTGCGGAACGGCTTCCTCCGTGACGCTGGCGGCGATGATGTCCGCGATGCGGGCGTAGCGGGCTTCGATGGCGGCGGTGCGCCAGTCCACGCCAGCGGCTTCGAGTCGGGCGCGGGCGGAGGTGACGGCGGCAGACAGCTCGGCGGGGTAATGCGAGTGGGTGCTGGTGAGCACTTTCTCGTCGGAGAGGAGCAGGAGAGCTTCGGCCTGCGCGGAGGTGAAGCGCTGCGGGAAAGACTTCTCCAGCGCGGCGGCGAGGGTAGTGAGTTCGGCGGCGAACGGTGCGGGGGGAGCGGCGAAAAGCTGGGTGGTGCGGGGCGGATGGGGCGTCACGCCAAGTTCGCTGACGATGCGCTTGGTCAGTTCCTGCACGCCCAAGCCTTCGCTGGCGATGAGCGGGAGGACGGGCACGCCGAGTTCCCGCGCCAGCGCGGCCGCGTCCACGGTGTGGCCGTTCTGCTCGGCCATGTCGGTCATGTTGAGCGCGAGGAGCGTGGGGTAGCCCAGCTCGATGACCTGCGTGGCGTAGTAGAGGTTGCGCTCCAGGTTCGAGGCGTCCACGACCACCACGACCAGCGACGGCGCGGGCACGTCGTCGAGCTGGTGGAAGAGAATGTCGCGCGAGACTTCTTCATCGAGCGACTTGGGGCTGAGGCTGTAGGTGCCGGGCAGGTCAATGATGGTGATGCCCTCCGCGCCACGCAGCGCGCCTTCCTTGCGCTCGACCGTGACGCCCGCGTAGTTGCCGACCTTGGCGCGCAGGCCGGTGAGGGCGTTGAAGAGCGTGGTCTTGCCGCAGTTCGGGTTGCCGGTGAGAGCGACGTAGCTTTGAGGGAAATCGGACATCGGGATTAACGCAAAGACGCGAGGACGCGAAGACGCAAGGAAAAGGAGTCAAGAGCGCGGAACCAGAGCGCTCCAACCTTTGCGTCTTTGCGCCTTTGCGTCCTTGCGTTGAATTGCATCGCCTTCACGCGGGCTTCACCAAAATCAGTTCCGCCTCGTGCTTCCGCAGCGTGAGGTTGTAGCCGCGCACCTTGATCTCCAGCGGGTCGCCGAGCGGGGCGAAGCGCACCAGCTCGACCTGCGTGCCGACCAGCAAGCCCATCTCCATGAGGCGCGCCTTGTCGGCGGGCGGGACGTTGATGGCGGCGACCTTGGCGGTGGCACCGAGGGCGAGCGATGAGAGTGGTTGAGTTGGGTGGTCCGGCATGGCGCGGCAGGGGTGAGGTTACGGGACGGTGACGGGGCGGGCTTACGGCAGCTTGCGATTTCTTTCCGGTGGCTTGCGCCGGTCAGGTGGGCCGCGGCTTGGAGCCGGCCGGGGAAATCTGCTCGACCATGATGGTTTTGGCGAGCTGTGAGCTGATGCCAAGGCGGGCGTTGCAGACCTGGCAGATGATGTTGGTGTGCTTCATCAGCAGGCGGATGCGCTGCTCCTCGCAGAAGCCCATCTCGCGCAGACGGGCGGTGACTTCGGTGGAGCCGTTGAGCTGCTTGATGCGGACGGACACGCCCGGCAACACCGAGTCGAGGGCGCACAACTCCGGCTTCGGGCAGGAGCCGTCGGGCGGGGCGGGCGGTTGTGGGCCGTCGGTCACGGTTAGCTCAGTTAAGGCGAGTTGGGACTGTGATTCAAGGGCGGCCATTCAGCGGCTGGCCTTGTCCGACGGCGCGAGCAACATGGCACAGTTCCAGGTCAGAAACTCCCGGATGACCGGCAGGTGGACGAGGAGCGCGAGCTCCGGATAATACCGTGGGGCCAGTCGTTCAATGCGCAGGGCGGGGTTCGCGCGCAGGGTGTTCAGCGTCCGGCCGATGGAGGTGTAGAAGAGGTTCTGTCCCGGGGTGTGGAGGCGCGGTTTGCCGGTCACGCGCTCCCAGACGCGCACGCCGCGTTCGACGCCGAGGTAATGGAAGGGCGAGAACTCGTGTCCGCCCCACGGCGAAAGCCAGTTGGTCCAGCTCAGGTAGCAGCGACCGCCGGGTTTGATGAGCTGCGGGATGGCAGCCAGCAGGCGGTCGGGGCGGGGCAGGTGTTCCAGGACATTCGAGCAGATGACGAGGTCGTATTGGCCCAGGGTGGCGAAGTCGTCGCGGTCGATGTTGAATTTCTTGAAGGGCAGGTGGGCATTCTCCGGCAGCACGTAGCTGTCGTCGTCGGAGAGCGTGACCTGCGCGCCGGTCTTGGCCACCTCACCGCCCACGTCGCCAAAGCCGCAGCCGAGGTCGAGGACGGTTGTAGTCGGATCAAACTTCACGCCTTGGCGCTGCATCCACCCGATGGCATCGCGCGCCTGCAGCTGGTAAAACTCCGGGCTGCCGCCTTTTGCCTTCAGGAAGCCGTAAATCAACTGGTGGATGATCATCGGACGGGGCGGGACAATGGCGAACCCGCGCGGTCCGGGCGAGGAAAAACCGGGCGCGGGCGGGCATTTTGCGCTTCATCGGCGATGGGGCTGGGCGCACACTGCCCGCCACTTTATGACGCTAGAGAAATTTACCATCGGCGTGGGTGACCGTTTCGCCCATCAGGCCAAGGCCCAATTGAAGGCTTTCCAGCTCGCCGCGGCGCCGGGCGTGGCCGTCACGCCGGTCTGGAACAAGTCCAACCGCGAGCACACGTTCATCGGCTCGCACCCGCAGAGCGTGTTCGACGCCGCCGAGGCGGCCGTCAAGGCCGAGCGTTGGACCGGCGGCTGGCACGTGGACGCCGACCACATCCGCCTGGAGACGGTGGATAAGTTCCTGCCCTGCTCGGACTTCTTCACCATCGATGTCGCCGACAGCATCGGCAAGGCGCCGGAAGAGCGCTACGTCGAGCGGTTCCTGGTCAAGCACCCGGAACTGATTGGCACCGTCGCCATCGCGGGCATCAGCGAGCCGTTCCAGACCACCCGCGAGGGCATCGCGGCCATCGCACGCAAATACGTCAGCGCGACCTGGGAGGCCGGACAGATTTACCAGCACATCAAGAGCAGGAAAGGCGCGAAGAACTTCATCGCGGAAGTCTCGATGGATGAGACGGACGCGCCGCAGACGCCGCCGGAGCTCCTGGTCATTCTCGCCTTGCTGGCTGACACGGGCGTGCACCTTCAGACCATCGCGCCGAAGTTCACCGGCCGCTTCAACAAGGGCGTGGACTACGTCGGCGACTTGGCGCAGTTCGAGCGGGAGTTCAACGACGACCTGGCCGTCATCGCGCACGCGGTGAAAGCCTACGGCCTGCCGAAGAACCTGAAACTCAGCGTCCACAGCGGCAGCGACAAGTTCAGCCTCTACCCCATCATCCGCCGCGCGTTGCAGCGCACCGGCGCGGGCGTGCATTTGAAGACCGCCGGCACGACCTGGCTGGAGGAAGTCATCGGCCTCGCGGAGGCGGGCGGCGACGGGCTGGCGCTGGCGAAGGAGATCTACAGTTACGCGCTGGAGCACGTGGACGAGCTGTGCGCGCCGTATGCCAGCGTGATTGACATCAAGCGGGACCAGTTGCCCAGCGCGGCGGTGGTGAACACCTGGACCGGCCCGCAGCTCGCCAACGCGATCCGGCACATCCCGGGGCACCCGGAGTTCAATGCCAACGTGCGGCAGCTGCTGCACGTCTCCTTCAAGCTCGCGGCCAAGGCCGGCGCGCGTTACACGGACCTGCTGAAGGCCAACGAGGCGATCGTGGCCAAGAACGTGACGGAGAACCTCTACGACCGCCACCTCAAGCCGTTGTTCATCGGCTGACGGCGGCTCCGCTCAGGGCAGTTCCTTGATGCGGATGTTGCGCCAGCGGACTTCCAGCGGGTCGGTCTTGTTGCCGACGCCGTGGACTTGGAGGGCGATCAGGCCGGAGGGCGTGAAACCATCCTTCAGGTCGGCCGCAGCCACGCCGTTGATCGAGGTCTTGATCGAGTCGCCCTGGCACTCGATGCGGAACTTGTTCCAGTCGCCCTGTTTGAAGGCCTTGCCGGCTTCGGGGCGCTCCTTGAGATCGTTGAGCCAGCCGCGCCGGCCTTCGTCGTAGATGCCGCCGCTCCACGCGCGGGACGAGGGGTCGATTTCGACCTGGTAGCCATGCACGCGGCCGGCCGCCACCTTGATGGTCTTGCCCTGCCACTCGTAAGTCTGCGGGTGGTCAAAATAGCGGCTGCGAATCTGGATGCCCGAGTTGAGGCTGGCCGAAACCTTGAACTCCACTTCGAGGACGAAGTTCGTGTAATGCCGTTCGGTGCACAGGAAGGAGTTCGGCGTGTTGGGCACGCATTGGCCGACGACCTGCCCGTCCTCGACGCGATACTTGGCGTGGCCGCCCACCTGCACGAAACCCGCGAGATTCTTGCCGTTGAACAGGGGCACGAAGCCTTCGGCGTCCGGTTTCGCGGGTGGCGCGGATTCCGCGGCTTTTTTGCCGGCCTTTTCGGCCGCCGGGGCGGCCAGGGTGGTGAATACAAGGGTGGCGAGCAAAGACAGGAGGGCTTTCATGTGCAATTCGTGGTCGGACGGACGCGCCGGGGCAGGGGAGGGTTACAGCGACAACGTCCCGGCTGAGTCAGCCCGGGCTGGCAGCGGCCTTTCCACTCGACCCTCCGGCGGCGGCTGGCTAGCCTGCGCGCCTTTGCGCAAGCCATGTTGCACCTGACCCTCCAAGCGAAACTCCAGACCGCCGTCCGGGCCGTGCTGCCGGATGCGGAAACCGCCGCCGTCCTCGTGCGCCCCTGCCCGGACGCGCGGCACGGTGACTACCAGTCCAACGCGCTCATCGCGCTCGCCAAGCAGCGCAAGCTCAACCCCCGCCAGCTCGCCGAGCAGGTGAAAGCGGCCCTGGCCGTCGGTGACCTCTGCGACGCCGTGGACATCGCCGGGCCGGGCTTTTTGAACTTCCGCATCAAGCCGGCGGCGCTCGGTGGCTTGCTCCTGGCCGAGGCAGCGAAGGAACAGCCCTTTGTCCCCAAGGCCGCGCAGCCGCGCACCGTGGTCATTGACTTCAGCTCGCCGAACGTCGCCAAGCCGATGCACGTCGGGCACATCCGCTCCACGGGCATTGGCGATGCGCTCCAGCGCATCTTCCGCCTGCTCGGGCACAACGTCATCACGGACAACCACATCGGCGACTGGGGCACGCAGTTCGGCAAGCTGCTGCTGGGCTGGAAGCAAATCCTCGATCGCGACGCGCTGGCCCGCGAGCCGATTGCCGAGCTGGAACGGCTCTACAAGGTCATCAACGCCGAGTGTGACGCCAACCCCGCTCGCCTGGAGGAAGCGAAGCAGGAGCTGGTGAAACTTCAGGCCGGCGACACCGAGAACATCGCGGTCTGGCAGGAAATGATCCGCGTCTCGCAACGGCAGTTTGATTCCGTCTATGGCCGGCTGGGCGTGAAGTTCGATCACACGCTCGGCGAGAGTTTCTACAACCCGCAGCTCGGCGCAGTCGTCGCAGATTTGCTCGCGCGCGGCATCGCCCGCGAGAGCGAAGGCGCGGTGGGCGTGTTCAGTGACGGCTCGCTGCCGCCGAAGTCGGACCCGTTCCTCGTGAACCGCGACGGCGAATGGGTGGCCGATCCCGCGCTCGTGCGGAAGAGCGACGGCGGCTTCAACTACATGACCACGGACCTGGCCACGATTGATTACCGGCTCCGGACGTGGTCGCCGGACGAGATTGTTTACGTGGTGGACGACCGGCAGGCTCCGCACTTCCGCAAGCTCTTCCTCACCTTCGCCCGCTGGCAGCCGGCAGCGGCGGCACGCGTGAAGCTCAATCACGTGGGCTTCGGGAAAATCCTCGGCGACGACGGCAAGCCCTTCAAAACCCGCAGCGGCGACACCGTGAAGCTGGAAGACCTGCTCGACGAGGCCGAGGAACGCGCGCTGAAGGTCGTGACGGAGAAGAATCCCGACCTGCCCGCGGCCGAGCGGAAGGAAATCGCCCGCATCGTCGGCCTGGGCGCGGTGAAATACGCCGACCTGCTGCCGAACCGGCAGAGCGACTACCAGTTCAGTTGGGAGAAGATGCTTTCGCTTCAAGGCAACTCGGCACCGTATCTCCTCAATGCTTACGTCCGGGTGAAAGGCATCTTCCGCAAGGGCGGGGATAACGCGGAACGCGGAACGCGGAACGCGGACATTGCGCTGGCCGCGCCGGACGAACTGGCCCTGGCCAAGCACCTGATGAACTTCGGCCTCGCTCTCGAAGCCGTCGCGGAGGAGTGCCGCCCGAACTTCCTGTGCAACTACCTTTACGAGCTGGCCGGCCTGTTCGCGCGCTTTTATGAGAGCTGCCCGGTGCTCAAGGCCGAAGGGACCGAGCGCGCCACGCGGCTGCTCCTTTGCGACCTCACGGGCCGTGTGTTGAAGCAGGGGCTCGCGGCGCTGGGCATCGAGGTCACCGAGCAGATGTAGATGGTTTGGGCACCGCTGGATTGAAGCCGCCGCCTGCGCCCGCCGTCGCATCTGCCGATTTCCTTTACACCTAACCTTTAGCCCAATAGAAACGTCCCGTGGATCAGGCACCCCAAGCAACCGGCTACAAGATCTGGGCGGTGGATGATGTCGTATACGGCCCGGTTGACATGCCGACGCTGGTGGAGTGGATCAAGGATGAACGGGTCACGGCCGACACCTGGGTCCACTCGTGCCATGAGAACAAGTGGACGCAGGCCAGCCAGATCACGGAATTGCGGCCGGTCTTCAAGGCCGTCCTGCCCGGCAGCCTGCCGGCGGCCCCGGCTCCGCTGATTGCCGGCATCCGGCCCGGTGCCTTGCGGCGCGTCAAGATCCTGGGCGAAATGAACGACCAGCAGCTCGGCCGCTTCGCGCAGTTCATGGAGGTCGAGAACGTCCGGCAGTTTCACACCGTGGTCAAACAGGGCGATCCCGGCGACGCCATGTATCTCATCCTCGAAGGCGAGCTGCGCGTTCGGCAGATGATCGGCGGCAAGGAAACGGTCCTGGTCACCCTGCTCGCGGGCGAATTCTTTGGCGACATCTCGCTCTTCGATCACGGCCCCCGCTCGGCCGACGTGGTGGCCAACAACAACTCCGTCCTCCTCAAGGTCTCCACCAGCAACTTCCAACGGCTCACCCAGGATGCCCCCGAGCTGGCCACCCCCTTCCTCGTGGCCATCTGCAAGACCCTCACCGCCCGCATCCGCGCGGACAACCGCCGCCTGCGCGACTCCATCAACGTCGCCCGGGCCAGCCGCTGAACTGATTTCCCGCTGGCGGCAATCCCGCCCCTGCGGCACTTTCCGGACCAGGCCCTGGCCTTTTGATGATGAACTTCCGCCTCGCCTCACTGCTCTGGCTGGCCCTGCTGGCCCTTGGGTTACCCGTCGCCCCGGCGCAGACCCCGCCCGGCCGGCCCAAAGTCCAGGACCGCCTCCCTGTGCCCCGCAATCCCGTGCCCGCGCCCTCAGCGCCCGCCGCGCCGGCTGCGCCCATGGCACCCTCCGTCACCACCCTGCCCGTCACGCCCCCGGCCGCGAACTCCGGCGTCCGCATCGTTCCCGCCAGCGGCTTCAACCTCGACACCGCCCTCGCCCGCATCCTCACCGACGCCAAGCTCGTCAGCGCCATGGGCGAGTTCGAGCTCTCCATCACCAACGCCGGCCGCGTCGACCTCCACCGCTTCCCGCTGTGGATCCACCTCCGCGAGGGCCAGGTCCGCACCGAGCTGGACATCACCTCCGCCCCCGGCCACTTCGGCGCCACCGGGCCCTTCGCCCCCTTCCGCCAGGAAGGCATCACCCGGCTCGTCAACCTCTCAATCGTCAACCTCAACCTCCGCAAGAGCTACCAGCTCTTCCCCGAGAAACAGACCTTCGTCAGCCGCGACCTCGCGCCCGAAGACCTGCCCCTCCTCCTCCAGCTCCAGAAACAACCCCTCGGCCCCGACACGCTCGATGGCGCCGCCGCCGAGAAATGGGCCATGACCCTCATCTACCCCAATGGCGACAAACGGCCCGCCGAAGTCTGGGTCATGAACGGCATCCCCCGCCAGATCCGCCTCACCGTGGGCGACGGCCGCCTTACCGTGCGCTTCCGCGAGGCCCAGCCCGCCGTCGCCACCCTCACCAAGGAAGCCGCCCTCCAGCAGGCCCACCTCTTTGAACTGCCCCCCGCCTACCGCGCCTTTGCCGACGTCGGCGACATGCTCGCCATGCTCTCCGCCAAGCGCGTGAAGACCCTCCGCTGAACTCCCCCCCGTCGGAAACCCCGGCCCGGTGGCCGTCCGCGTCAACGCTCTGGCTCACACGCCACTTAACGAGATGGCCATGCCCCAGAACAGCCACGACGCAAACGCAAGGAACGTCAGGGCGGCCGTGATGCGGTTGGGCCAAATGGGGTGCGCGAAGAGGAGCGCAAGGTTGATGACACTAAAGGTCACGTTTGGCTTCTCGGGGAAAATCCAGAGCGCTGAGAATGGGCCAGCTAAGACGGAACACCATAGGGAGAACAGGGCGGGAGAAATGGATGTCTTCAAAGCGACCAGGAAGCAGAGCCCAGTCGCTAAGAGCACTAGTAAGGTCACAGCAAGCGCAAATACTCGCAAACTTGCCGGCCATGATGCGTATAATCCTATTCCCTTGGGCGGCGGGATCTTGCTTTCTGTCATAATACGGAACCTAACGAGCGACCCGGCAAACGGGACGCAATGATTGCAAACCACGACGCCATGCCGGGTTAGGTGTCATGAAGGGTTGCGTGGGTGGGCGAACAAAGCCCGCGTCCAACAGCCTTATCAAGCCAACCTAGCATCACCTCCCGACTACACCCGCCCGCGCCCGCCGTGGCTGCGCTCCGCTGCGCCACGCGGGGTCAACCTCCTCGCCCAAGAAAATCACTCGTCCCTGCACCCAACGGTTGACAACCCTCATGGGCGCTGCAACGCATGGTTAGACCTCGTGGCTCTCATCTGAATGCCAGCAATAAGAGAACAAGTAACACGATGCTCGGGACGATGAAAGCATACGCCGTAAAATATAGCTTCCGGTAAACGCCGCTCAATGACCTCGGCCCAAGCGTGAAGAAGCGCCGCTGACGGTAGAGAGGGATGCGAGCGATGAGCAGCAACACAGCCCCGACTCCTCCCAGAAAAAGCGCCAGATTGAAAAGTGTGGTGTCTCCGCGCGCCTTGGCCCACGAAAGGCCACAAGTCACATGCAAAACTACGAACATGATGAAAAAAAGACTGCCGATCGCCCCAATATCCGGTGGAACATAGGAGTCGCTCTTTTTCTGTTGGTCGTTGTCTGGCATAAACGCGAACGAGGTCTAACGACCCAAGCTCAGCGACCCGGACCACGGGACGCGTGGATTGCAAACCGCGACGCTATGCCGGGTTCGCTGCAGCGCATGGTTAGGCGGCATGGCGTTCATGACTCTGGATCGATCTCGTCCATCAACCGATCAATCTCGGGGTCTTGGCCGCGAAGGTCGCAAGGGTCGATGTCGTTATCCAAGAACGCCGTCAGAATAGCGCGTGTGAAAGGCGCGCGCTCCTCCTCATCCGGCATAGCCGCTTTGATCTTCGGCCAGAAGTCCCAAAACAAACTTGTTCCTGCTCTCCAGCTCATAATTGGTGGTGTGGTGTGATGCCGCCTAACGACCCAAGCTCAGCGACCCGGCCCGCGGGGCGCAACGATTGCAAACCACGGCGTCATGCCGGGTTCGCAGCAGCGCATGGTTAGGCCGCGTTCTCACTCGACACCTCGCATGTGCCAGATGAAGTGAACCAAAAAGAACGCGACGACGACGAGTGGCAAGTAGCCGAAGCGAAGCAACTGGATGTCTGTCCGTGTCGGTGACTGTGGCCGACGCCAAATCAAGAGAGCCGCGCCGCTCCAAAATGCGACTAACGCGATGCCGCAAATCCGCGCTGTCGTGCCACCATCGAGAATGAGCAAGCTGAGAAAGCCGAGCAACACCTGCAAGCCGACTGCCTCGAAGACCGGCCTGCGGTAACTCGAAGAGATGGGCAATGAATGTGTCATGGCGTGTCGAGCGGCCTAACGACCCAAGCTCAGCGACCCGGCCCGCGGGACGCCACGATTGCAACCGGGACGCGATGGCCGGGTTCGCTGCAGCGCATGGTTAGGCGGCACGGCTTCGAGTAGATAACACATAAAACAAACTCACGAGAACCGACGCTACAGCCGAGATAGCGACAACGGGTGCAGAGTAGTCGAGCGCCAGAGAAATCCAAGTGCCCGGTGTCGCGGGTGGGTAACTGGCAGGCACGCGCGGAACAAGAGCGAACGTGAGAAGAACCGCAATGGCAAGACACGCTGCCAGAGCGACTGACAACAACATCGCGACGCGGAACAGTCGGACAAGGGCACGAGCACCGGTGACACGCGCCTGCCGCAGAAACAGAAATCCCGACGCTGTCAGAACACCGAGCGCAACAACGTCGAGCCACCGCATCGAAATACGATCCATGTATGTCATGCCGAGCCAACCGATGCGAACGTCGTAATACCAGAGCGGCAACGAACCGAGGAAAGCCTGTGGAACGATGGTCTGCACGAGCGCGTTCATGTGCCGCCTAACGACCCAAGCTCAGCGACCCGGCCCACAGGACGCAACGATTGCAACCGTGACGCGATGGCCGGGTTCGCTGCAGCGCATGGTTAGGCCGCCGGTCAATGAATCTGAACTGCTGGCTCATGGATACTCGGTGTCTGTGTGTGCTGACCGGGAAAGGTGCTCTGAAAGCTGACAGTCCCGCCATCACGAACAAGCTCCTCGCTCATCAAATTGCCCGGTGCGTGCGGTCTGCCATACCAATACCACTGCCACAGAACGCGAGACGCCGAGCGAATGATGAACTGGTGTGCATCAATCTCGCAACCGCTGGGATGCCATACTCGTAGCGTCTCCTCGTCGCCGAAATGCAGCGTCAGGCAATCACCATCGGCCTCTGCTCGGACAATGGTGTGCTGGTTGTCGTGTGGTCTCCCAAACCAAACGCCCCAGTATCGCAACGTGCCGCTGTGAACGTGTGGAAGAAGCTGCTGGATGTGCGCTGCGACCGCCGAAGCGCCTGGGGTGTGCGTCTCTCGACTGCCAAGTAGGTGTGAGAAGATGCTCATGCGCGTAGGCGGCCTAACGACCCAAGCTCAGCGACCCGGCACACGGGACGCAACGATTGCAAACCACGACGCCAAGCCGGGTTCGCTGCAGCGCATGGTTAGGCCAAATCATTGGCGTGGCTTGTGTGAAACCAATCATAAAATCTATCCGATCTACCAACCGAAATCTTCGCTCTCGTCACAGCGCATCCGCCAAGCGACAGCGTAACGCAATCAATCTCTCCGAACGCCATCATCCTGCAACCTCGAACTACCCATACCACCGCAACGAATCACGCCATCCAAATTCCAAAAGACTGGATTTGGTCTAACGACCCAAGCTCAGCGACGGCCTCGGCGGCGCGGGTGGAGCGCACGGTGCGCTCACGAACTCCCGCGACGCTCGAACGGACGGCGGAGAGGCCGTTCGCTGCAGCGCATGGTTAGGCCGAGCTTCTCTCACCAAAACTTCCACCACGGCCTCCTCTCGCTGCCGCCAGTCGGCAAAATCTGGTGAATCCTGCTCGTGACGCCAGTGTAGGAAGCTAGCGCGTCCTCGAAACCGCTCGCTGGGTCAATCACGCGGTCAGTCTGCGGGTCATAAATGAGGTAGCCGGACTCTCGACCGATAATCTCCAAGTAGCTCCAAATCTCCCGAAAAGTGTCCGCCGCCTTGTCGCCCTCGTGCCAAAATGGAACTGTCACCGAAGCCTCATCGTCGAATAGAGTAATCTGGATTCCGGTGCTGTCCTCCTCCGGCCCATTCAGCTCCAGGTGACGATACTTGAGGCGCGCCTCCTCGACGGTAATTTTCTCGTGCTTGGCAATCTCCTCGAAACCGAACTGGAAGACCTCAAGCTTCGGATTGTGAGCGATGAGCGCATCCGCAACTCTGCGCTTCAGTGCTTCCTTCTGTGGGTCGAGTGGAGTGGCGGCGAACTCTTCGGAGTCGCGCTGTGCCGTGACGTGCGGGTCTTCGCCGTCTCGTCGCTTAAAAAGTCTGAAATCGTAACTCATACGCGCGGGCTGCTCGGCCTAACGACTCAAGCTCACCGACGCCGCCCACTGAGGCGTTTAACCTGCAACCACCGGCGACAGCGGCGTTCGGTGCAGCGCACTGGTTAGGCCGCGTTTGGCAATGGTTGAAAGAAGCGGCAATGCAAAGCGGCGGGCCTCCCTGCGGTAATCGAAATCGCGGCAGATACTAATAAAGCTCATGGCGAATAATAACTCCCATATCTTTGAATCTACCAAGAGAATGATTGTTGCGGATAATCGTGATATTCCCGTCAGCATCCACATTCAAAGGAAACACAAAATCTCCTTGTCGAAATTCAAGTCGTGGTTTGACGCCCATACCATGAATGGTGGCTGGAATAGTCAAAGTTGGAAATCTTTCATGCTTGGGGTCAAAGAACCAATCTTCGTGAACATAAATTCTCTCGAATGGCTTAGGTGTGGGCGGATGGAGAAAACTATACAATGCCGCAAAACCAGTCCCACAAGCTCCGACAATGGCAAACCAAAACAAAACGCCTGTAGTGGCGAAGCAGGCAACCAACCCAGCAATAAAGCATATAGAAAGAATCAGTGCCCAAAAATGTCTTTTGACGAACTTCATTATGAAAAACTTTGAATTACCTAGCGCGTGCGATACGCGGCCTAACGATCAAGCTCAGCGACCGCCGCCGGAAACGCCCGGTCGGCTGCAACAGTCGCGAACAAATTACCTGAACCGTCCAACTGCCCAGCGGGGCGGCGGTTCGCTGCAGCGCCCTGGTTAGGTCTCATCAATCCTCCACTCAATAATCGGCGGTGGCTGTGCATCACTGCTCGGGTCTTCCTGATACATCTTCCAACCTCGACACACGGCTGGACAATTCTCAAATGGGCCGCGCAAAATCCCCGGCTCTGCTGTCGGTCTCGCATCAACTCCCCACTCGTAAATGACCCAAGGGCGACCAATCTCCGTCTCCGCGTAAGCAATGTCACGCGCCTCCGCAGGACTGCGTGCTGCAACCAAGACGCTCCAATCCTCGCCACCAGGTGGATGATGCTTCTTCGTGCCGCCGGAAACGACCTCATAAATGGTGAGCGCCATGAGACCTAACGATCAAGCTCAGCGACGGCCTCGGCGGCGGCGGTGGAGCGCACGGTGCGCTCACGAACTCCCGCAACGCTCGAACGGACGGCGGAGAGGCCGTTCGCTGCAGCGCTCTGGTTAGCCTGCAATTTACAATCACAAATCATCGCGCTACCAAAAGCTCCCGGCTCTGTGGATCGAGCAAAACGCGATAAGCTCGATATGGCTTGCCCATCCCGCTCCACCACGGACTTTCCCACCACTCAATCTCTGTGACCATGTCGTTCGTGCCCGGCTTCACTCTGCTCGGGAGCACCGCAAACTCGTTCCGGTGAATCGTGTTAACCTCCCAAACGTGACCAACGCGTCGCGCCAAAATGCAAGCGGACCGCTCCTGCTCGACAGTCGCGGCAGACTCGATGCGCCAAATGGCATATCGGAACTTCAGAGGCTGGTAGGCGGGAATGGCCAAGAGTCCGAAAAGCGCCAGAACCACCAAACTAATCAAGACTCGCTTGCGTGTGACCATAGGCGAAGCAGGCTAACGACCCAAGCTCAGCGACCCGGCTCGCGGGACGCTACGATTGCAACCGCGACGCTCAAGCCGGGTTCGCTGCAGCGCATGGTTAGGCCACAAAGTCGTTATCTGGAAAACAAACATGGTAAATAATGGCTGCCGAATCAACCGCACGTCGCGCTGCGACCTTCGCACCCAAGGAAGCGCAGCCCACCGTGATCAAACTGTCCCGACGCTCTCACTCTGCAAACTCAAACTCTCCCGACCGTCGCAACGAAACCGACTCACTAAATCTCTCCGCGTGTGATGTGGCCTAACGACCCAAGCTCAGCGACCCGGCCCACGGGACGCCATGATTGCAACCGCGACGCTCACGCCGGGTTCGCTGCAGCGCATGGTTAGCCCGCATTGGTGTGGACTTTCTGTGCATACTGCTCCAAGAAATGTATCTGAAGCGCTGTCTCGACGGCAACTCTCTCGACTGCTCGAACCCGCTCAATCGCGGCGGCGGCACTCTCTCCACGAGCAACCAAATACGTGGCGAGCAATGTGCCTGTGCGGCCAAGTCCGGCCTCGCAATGAACTGCTACCGGTCGCTGTGCGATCCGCTGAGACTCAACGAAGCGAACAAAATGATCGGCCTGCTCAAATGTCGGTGCGCCGCCATCGGGAACGGGCAAGCAGAGAAACGAGAAACCCGCCGACTCGTAAACTGACGCATCGCTCGGAATGTTCAGAAGCGATACGACGGCACGCACGCCAGCAGTGTGTAGCGCTGGCAGCTCGTCGTCGAAGGCGGACAACGCACCAACACCAGCCATGCGACGCTCGGGATGAATGAAAGGCATCGGCATACCTGCGAGCACGCCAGGAATGACCCACCAGAGCAAACTACTTTGTTGCGCGCTGCTCATGGCGAGGTGTGATGCGGGCTAACGACCAAGCTCAGCGACCGCCGGGCCGTAAGCGTGGAACGCGGTGAAAATGTTCAAGTTGTCCATCATCGTCAATCGCAGAGCGGGTCGGCGGTTCGCTGCAGCGCTCTGGTTAGGCCACGTCGTCATACTCACAAATCAATCTCCGCCTCCGCCACAATCGGCACTGCCTCCGCAGTCGCCGCCAAAATCACCACCGATGAATCCAGCATCGCCACTACTTGAGCTCTCCGACGCTCTCGACTGCCGAGCCCGCCGTCTGGCTTCAGCCAAATCTCTCTCAACGACTGCCCGCTCCTCCGCAGTGAAAAGCAACTCCGTCGGCAAACGCTCGCCACAAACGCCACACAAAACATTGCGACGGCTGTAAATCACCGAACCGCATTTTGGACACTTATGCTCCATGAGGTGTCGAGTGGCCTAACGACCAAGCTCAGCGACGGCCTCGGGGGCGGCGGTGGAGCGCACGGCGCGCTCACGAACTCCCGCGACGCTCGAACGGACGGCGGAGAGGCCGTTCGCTGCAGCGCCCTGGTTAGGTGTCATCATCGTGCGACTCTCCTCATCAATACTCCGGCGATGGCACTGACTGCAACCGCAACTCCGATGTTTGCCCACAACGCCGCATGACTGAAGCTGTATCGGTAGGCAAAGCCTCCCTCTTCCCAAACCAAGAGCGGAAAGCCAGCGCGACGAATCGCATCCGCTGCGCCCGGCATATCTGTCCGCACGAAATAAGAGACGACGTTCGCAACGCCGAAGGCGAGCAACACAAGCAGGAAAGTGATGGCGAATCTTTTCATGCGTGTGCGATGACACCTAAC
>Ga0172367_10005172_pt1 | contig 15854 bp, 9 predicted proteins | sample Lak10m_FD_114542 | JGI IMG/M metagenome (GOLD analysis project Ga0172367, IMG submission 114542) | Freshwater microbial communities from Kabuno Bay, South-Kivu, Congo - kab_022012_10m | ecosystem: Environmental > Aquatic > Freshwater > Lake | place: Democratic Republic of the Congo: South-Kivu...
AGACCATCCGCCTGTGGGACGCGGCGACGGGCAAGCCGCTCGGCGAACCACTCCGCGGGCATGAGGGCGGGGTCTCCAGCGTCGCCTTCAGCCCCGACGGGAAGGCGCTCGCGAGCGGGGGCGAAGACAAGACCATCCGCCTGTGGGACGCGGCGACGGGCAAGCCGCTCGGCGAACCACTCCGCGGGCATGAGGAGTCGGTCCGCAGCGTCGCCTTCAGCCCCGACGGCAAGACGCTCGCCAGCGGGAGCTTTGACATGACGATCCGCTTGTGGGACGCGGCGACGGGCAAGCCGCTCGGCGAACCACTCCGCGGGCATGAGAGCTCTGTCTACAGCATCGCCTTCAGCCCCGACGGGAAGACGCTCGCCAGCGGGAGCTTTGACAAGACCATCCGCCTATGGAGCGGCGTGCCCATGCGCGAACGCGTCGCGCTGTACCGCGCGGCGATGGCCAAGGTCGAACGTGTGCGCTCTCAACTTGAAAGCCGCATCGCCAAGATCGACGATTCGATCGCGGCGGTGCACGCAATCGCCGACGAGATCCGCGCCGATCCGCGCTACACAGGTGACCTGCGCACCGCTGCGCTGATCGTGGTGGGCGAGGTCGACTCGGCGCGGCAGGAGGATCGCGCCCGCAAGCGCGCGGCTCGCCTCGAGCGGCTGAAGCCCCTCGAGGATGCTCTGATGAAGAAGGACTGGGCTCTCGCGCTGCAGCTCGCGGCTGCCGCCAACCCTGATGACTTGGCCACGGCGCCCGCCTCCTTCTGGAACGAACTCGCCTGGCTCGGCCTGACCGAACTCCCGGCCGACTCTCCTGCGCGGAACCTGAAGCAGCTGCTCGCCTGCGCCGAACGCGCTGTCGCGCTCACGGAGCGCAAGGATGGCATGATCATTAACACGCTCGCCCGCGCCCACTGGGAGCTCGGCGACAAGGCGAAGGCCATCGAGGTGCAGCGAGAGGCGATCAAGGTGCTCACCGCACAGATCGCCGCGGCGCCCGCAGGCGCTCCCGCCGAACAGGTACAGCAGCGCAAGACCATGCTGACCGAACTCCAGACCACGCTCGCCATGTACGAGCGGGAGCAGCCGCCGGCGCCGTCTCCGGTCCAGCCCGCGGCGCCTCCGCCCCCCGTCCCCTGATCACACCCCCGCCGCGCGCCGGCACAGGTCGCACAGCTCATCCGCCCGCGCCTCCGTCGCCGCCTCGGCGATCACGCGCACGATCGGCTCGGTGTTGCTTGCGCGCAGGTGCACCCAGCCGTCGGCGAAGTCGACGCGCACGCCGTCGACGTCGCTGATGCGCTCCTTCGCGAACGCCACCTTCACCTTGGCGAGCGCGGGCGCCACCGCCGCCATGCCGCCCACTGCCGCAAGCTCCATCTTGCGCTTGACCATCGCGTAGCGGGGCAGGGCGGCCACCAGCTGCGAGAGGGGCGTGCCCTCGTGCGCCAGGAGTTCGAGCACCAGCGCCATCGCGCTCAGCGAGTCGCGCACCCAGCACACCGGGGGGAAGATCACGCCGCCGTTTCCCTCGCCGCCGAGGATGCCGTTCGCCGGGCGCAGGCCGGCCACCACGTTCGCCTCGCCCACCGCGGTGCGGATGACGCGCGAGCCCGCGAAGCGCGCGGCCACGTCGTCGACCATGCGGCTCGTGGAGAGGTTCGCCGCGAGCGCGCCACCGCCCGTGCGCTGCAGCATGCGCTGCGCGGCCAGCACCAGCGTGCACTCCTCGCCGATGAAGCGGCCGGTCTCGTCGACGATCGCGAGGCGGTCGGCGTCCGGGTCCTGCGCGAAGCCGCACGCGGCGCCCTTGGCGTGGCGCACGGCGTTCGCCAGGTCCACCAGGTTCTCGACGAGCGGCTCGGGGACGTGTCCGAACACGCCCGTCGGCTCGCCGTAGATGTGCTCCACGCGGCAGCCGAGCTCCTCCAGGAGCATCCGCCCGCCCACGCAGCCGCTGCCGTTCACGCTGTCGAGGACGACGTTGAACTTCCTTGCGCGGATCGCCGCCACGTCCACGTTCCTGAGCACGCGGTCCACGTGCACGCGCGCCGCGCCGCCGTCCCGTTCGACGCGGCCCGTCTGGAGCGGTCCGCACCAGTCGATGCGCCGCTCCTTGAAGCGGTCGACGATCTCCTTCGCGATCGCGGGCGGCGGCGCCAGGCCGTCGCCATCGAGGCACTTGATGCCGTTCCACTGGATCGGGTTGTGGCTCGCCGTCACGGTGAGCCCGCCGTCGGCCTTGTGGTGGCCGATCATCACGCCGACCGTGGGCGTCATCGCCACGCCGATGTCGATCACGTCGCAGCCGGTGGCGGTGAGCCCGCCGATCGCGGCGGCAGCAAGGGGCGGTCCGCTGATGCGGCCGTCGAGGCCAACCACGACGCGCGGGCGCGCCTTGCCGGTGGTGGCCTTCAGGAACGAGCCGAACGCGCCGCCGTACGCGGCCGCCACCTCGGGCGTCATGGTCTTGCCCACGATGCCGCGGGCGCCGGAGACGGAGAGCATGAGCGGGGCGTCGGGGGTCTGCATGGAACGCGGAAGGCTATCGGAATCGACTTGTTTCTTCCTATACTTGCGGGGCTATGTACCTCCTCCGGATCGAGCGCACCTTCAGCGCGGCGCATGCCATCTCGATGGCCGGCGTCCAGGAGGAGGTCCACGGCCACGACTGGCGCGTCGAGGCCACCGTGGCGGGGGCCAGCCTCGATGCCGACGGGCTGCTCGTGGACTTCCACGCGCTCGAGCGCTCGCTCGACGGCATCGTCGGGCGGTTCCGCAACCGCAACCTGAACGCGGTGGCCCCCTTCGACCGCGTCAACCCGACCGCCGAGCTGGTGGCGCAGTTCATCGCGACGCGCCTGGCATCCGACCTCCCGCCCGGCGTCCACGTGCAGTCGGTGAGCGTCGGCGAGGCGCCGGGCTGCACCGCCACCTACACCAACCCGTTCGGAGGGGGCTTGCGATGAGCGACTCGGCCATCGGAAGCCCTGGCGCCGCCGGCGCACCCGCGGGCGCGTCGGTCCGTTCGCCGCTCAACGTGGAGGCGAACGACCCGGCCCGCTTCCTGAACCGCGACATCGAGTGGCTCGAGTTCAACGCCCGCGTGCTTGACGTGGCCGCCGACCCGCGCACCCCGCTCCTGGAGCGGCTGCGCTTCCTGGCCATCTACTCCGCGAACCTCGACGAGTTCTTCATGAAGCGCGTCGGCGTGATCCGACGGCAGCTCGAGGCCGGCGTGTCGGGCCCGGTGCCCGACGCGCTCACGCCGCAGCAGCAGCTCGACGGCATCCGCGCGCGCGTGGCCACGCTCGGTCACCGCCAGGCCATCGTCTTCCGCGACCGGGTGATGCCCGTGCTGGCGCCCCACGGCGTGCGGCTCCTTCGCTGGGAGCAGCTCGGCGAGGCGCAGCGCGCCGAGGCCGAGCGCTGGTTCCGCCGCAACCTGTTCCCGATCCTCACGCCGCTTGCCGTCGACCCGGGCCACCGCTTCCCGTTCATCAGCAACATGAGCGTGTCGCTCGGCGTGATGCTGCGCCGGCCGGGCGAGAGCGAGCAGCTCTTCGCGCGGGTCAAGGTGCCCGACGTCCCGTCGCGGCTCTACCGCTTCGAGGGGACGTCCGACTTCATCCTGGTGCAGGAGATCGTGGAGCACAACCTCGACGACCTCTTCCCCGGCATGGAGATCCTGAAGGTGCTCCCGTTCCGCGTCACCCGCAACGCCGAGATCGAGCGCGACAACGAGGACACGGAGGACCTGCTCGAGGCCACGCAGCACCTCCTCAAGGAGCGCCGCTTCGCGCGCGTGGTGCGCCTGGAGATCGGTTCCGGCGCCAACCCGCGCATCCTCAAGTTCCTGATGGAGGAACTGCAGATCGACGAGGACGACATCTACGAGACCGAGGGGCTCGTGGACTACGGCTCGCTGAACGAGGTGGCCGACCTCGACCTCCCCGAGCTCCACTGGCCGCGGATGGCGGCGCTGGCGCCCGCGGGCCTCGAGGAGGACGATGCCGACATCTTCGCGGCGATCCGTGCGGGCGACATCCTGGTGCACCACCCCTACGAGAGCTTCGAGCGCTCCGTGGAGAAGTTCATCGAGGACGCCGCCGCCGACCCGAAGGTGGTCTGCATCAAGCAGAGCCTGTACCGCACTTCCGGCGACAGCCCGTTCATCTCCAGCCTCATCCGCGCCGCCGAGAGCGGCAAGCAGGTCGCGGTGCTGGTCGAGCTGCGCGCGCGCTTCGACGAGGCGCGCAACATCCTGTGGGCGCGCAAGCTGGAGGACGCCGGCGTGCACGTGGCCTACGGCGTGGTCGGCTACAAGACGCACACCAAGACGGCACTGGTGGTGCGCCAGGAGCAGGGCGGCCTGCGCGCCTACGCGCACGTGGGCACCGGCAACTACAACAGCCGCACCGCGCGCGTCTACGAGGACATCGGCCTGCTGACGGCCGATCCCGAGATCACCGACGACCTGGTCAACCTGTTCAACTACATGACCGGCCGCTCGCGGCAGCGCGAGTACCGGCAGCTGCTCGTGGCACCCGTCGCCATGAAGCGGCGCTTCCTGGAGCTGATCGACCGCGAGGCGCAGGTCGCCGCGGCCGGCGGCCGCGGGCGCATCGTGGCAAAGATGAACCAGCTCGAGGACCGCGGCGTGATGGACGCGCTCTACCGCGCCAGCGAGGCGGGCGTGCAGGTCGACCTGGTGGTGCGCGGCTTCTGCTGCCTGCGCCCCGCGATGCCGGGCCTCAGCTCCAACATCCGCATCCGCTCCGTGGTGGGCCGGTTCCTCGAGCACAGCCGCATCTTCTGGTTCGGTGCCGGCAAGGACGACCCGATCGACGGCGACTTCTTCATCGGCAGCGCCGACTGGATGTACCGCAACCTGCAGACGCGCGTGGAGGCCGCCACGCCCGTGCGTGCCCGCGACGCGCGCCGCAGCCTGTGGGACATCCTGCAGATCTGCCTCGAGGACCGGCGCTCGTCGTGGCAGATGCAGTCCGACGGCACGTACCGCCAGCTCGACTGCTCGGACCTTGCGCCCGACGACCCGCGCGCACTCGGCGTCCACGCGCGCCTCGCCGCCTACTACGCCGAGCGCGCCGCCGCCCGCGCCATCGCCGCCCGGGCATCATGACGGACATGCGCGCCGAGGGGCGCGCTCACGTGCCCGCGGGAACCGCGTTCGCCGGCGCCTTGCCCGTTGGTGACCCGCCAGGACCGGCGCCCGCCGCGACGCCCTTGCCGGAGGTGCCGAAGCCGGTGCTGAGCCTGTTGACGCCGAGCTGGTAGAGCAGCTTGTCGAGGGAGCCCGTCGCTCGGTAGCCGAGGCTGCCGCCGATCCGCCACGACGCATCCGCCGGGTCGCCGAGCCCTGCCGGCACCAGCGCCGGCAGCTCGGTACGCATCGTGGCCTTCGGCGGCAGCGTCAGCGCCGCGATCCACTGCCCGGAGTACGCGGTCCGGTCGTTGACCGACACCGAGTAGTCCCAGGACGTGAGTTCCACCGGCGCCTCGTTCGGGTTGTGCAGCTCCAGGACGACATGGATGGCCGTGCCGTCGGCGGACTGGCCGACGCGGCGCGCGGACACCGCCTCGACCGACGGTCCGGCCGCACAGCCGGCGGCGAGCGCCGCGAGAACGAACGGGAGTTTGCGGATGCCCGGGGCGCGCATCGAGGGGAGAATGTATCACCCGAGGCCGTCGACGCGCCGATGACCCGCTTTCCACGACCCATTCCCGTGATCGCCGCGCTGCTGGCCGCGCTTGCGTCCGCGCCGTCGTCCGCGCAGGAACTGGCGGTGGCCGCGGTGGACGATTCCCCGAGCGCGCAGCTTGCCCTGGAGCAGGCCATGGACCAGGCGCGCGCCAACCCCCGCGAGGCGGTGCGCCTCCTCGCGGCCGCGCTCGATGCCGGGCCGTTGCGCCTGGTGCGCGCGGGTGCGGACCCCGACCTCTTCGTCACCGTCTCCCGGAGGGTCCACGGCGTGCTTGCCGCGGATGCGGCGCTGCGCACGGCCTTCCGGCGCGAGCTTGACCCCGACGCGGACGAGCGGCTTGCGCGCGGCGAGCTGGAGTTCCTGGTGGAGCGCCGGCTCGACACGCGTGCCGGCGTGCGCGCGTGCATCGCGCTGGCGGAGCGCGCGCTGGTGCGCGGGCGTTTCTCGGCGGCGCGCGGGCTGCTTGACCGCATCGCCGCGCACGACCTCGTGGACGGCGACCTCGCCGCGCACGTGGCCCGCCTGGCCGGCGAGTGCGCACGCGGCCCGGCCTCCCCCGCGGGGCCCGTGCCGCAGTCGTTCGATCCCTCGTTTGCCTCGGCGCGCTGGGGCGAGACCTGGCGCATCGCCTTCGACGGCGGCGCCGTGCCCGCGGTCGCCGACGAGCGCGCCCGCCCCGGCGATGCGCCGCTCCCGCGCAGCATGCCGGTGACCGACGGCGACCGGGTGTTCGTCTCCGACGGCGGCGCGATCCGTGCGTTCGACCGCCTCGGGGGACGCGCGCTCTGGAGCGTGCCGCTCGACGGCAACGAGGGCCTCGGGTCGCTTCGGATGCTGGGCGCAGGGCCCGGCGGCGTGGTCGGCTTCGCCGTGAACGCCGGCCCGGCGCGCACCGCGCAGCCGCGCGTTGTCTGCATCGACCCGGCAACCGGCGCGGTGCGCGTTGACGCGCGGCTCGACCGCGCCGGCGCTCCCGCCGACCTCGACGGCATCGTGCCGGAGGGAACGCCACTTGAGGTGGATGGGCGCATCATCACCGCCGCGAGGCGGACGTCGCCCCGGCTGGAGACGGTGAGCTGGCTGCTGTCGGTGGATGCCTCGGGCAGCGCATCCGTCCCCTGGGCCCGTGCGCTTGCCACCACGGGCAGCGTCCGCGTGGGCACCTCGCGCATCTCGGAGAGCCCCGTCCTTGCCGGCGGCGTCCTGTACGTGGCCACCGCGACGGGTGCCGTGGCCGCGGTCGACCCGTGGGACGGCTTCATCCGCTGGCTGCGGCGGTTCCCCGTGCCCGTCCGCGATGCGGGCGTGCGCAGCGACTCGCTCGACGTCATCATGCCCGCGGTCGCGGGTGACCGGGTGATTGCACTCACCCCGGACCGCGCGCGCCTGGTGACGCTCTCCGCCGTCGACGGGACGGCGATCTCGGAAATCCCCACCGCTGCGGATGCCGGGCAGTCGCTGCCGACGTCGCTCGTCGGCGACCCCGCCAGCGGGCTGGTGGCCCTGGTCGGCGAACGGCTGGCGTGCGTGCGGGCCGAGGACCCGGGCGTCGCGCTGTGGACGCTGCCCGAAGACGTGCGCGTGCGCGGCCGGATCCGCTTCGCCTCGACCGGTGACCCGGCTTCACCGGTGCTGGTGGTGCCATTGGCGCAGGACCTGCTGTTCATCGACGCGCGGACCGGCGCGGAGCGCCTGCGCCTTGCCGGCGCCGGCGGCGCGAACGTCGCATGCACGGGCAACCAGCTGGTCGCCGCGGGCACCTCGACGCTGTCCGGGTGGATGCCCGTGAGCGAAGCCGAGCGCATCGTCCGTGCCCGCATGGCCGGATCGACCGCCGCGGGCGATGCGCTTGCGCTCGCGGCGCTGGCGCGGCAGGTGCGATCCGGGCCGATGGCCGCCGAAGCCGCGCGCGAGGCAGTGCGCCGTTCGCGCGGCGAGTCGGACGAGGTGCGCGCGGAGGTGCTCGAGGCGCTGCTCTCGCTCGATGCGCTGGAGCTGGCCGAGGGCGCCGACCGGTCGGCGCTCGATGCCGCGGTGGACGCGGCGGCCGTGGCCGCGGGCGAGGAGGTGCGCGGCGGCTTCGTCCGTGCCCAGCGTGCGCTGCGCCGCGGCGATGTGCGTGCCGCCGTTCAGATCGCCGTGCAGACGACCGTCTCGGCCCCGGAGGGCACGCTGGTCCCGCACGTCGACGGTCTCGCATCTCCCGAGGCCGAGTGCCGGCGCATCACCCGCGATGCACGTGCGGCGGATGCCGGTGCCGCAGCCGTCCTCGACTCCGCGGTCTCCGCGGCCGTCGCATCGGCACCTGCGCCCGCGCGCGAGCGCATGGTCCGCATGGCCGCCCGCATCGGTGCCGGCACCGCAGCCGGCGACCGCGCCCTGGCGGCGCTGGTGGCCGCGTCGACGGAGCCGGATGCACGGCGCGCAGCCGCGCGCCTGGCTCGCGAGTGCGCGGTGCTCGGGGCGCGTGCCGACGAATCCGTTGCGCGAGCGCTGGCGCTGCCGGTCTCGGCGCTGCAGCCGCCCGCCGCGCCTGCGGTGCTCTCCGGCGAGCCCATGCGTGCCATCGAGTGCTCGGGCCGGCTGCCGCGCATGGGTGCCGGTGCGGCGCCGATCGGCGGCGGGTTCCTGTCGCTCGACGGCGACCGCCTCGTGATGCGCACGGCGCCTGCCTACTCGCCGCGTTGGCAGGCGCCTGCCGGCGGTCCCGACGTGACCGTGCTCTCGACTTCGCCCGACATCATCGTGTGCGACGATGCCCTCGGCGGCAGCGGTCGGCTCACCTGCATCTCGCCCGACGGCGTGCTTCGCTGGTCCGCGGAGCCCGAGCGGTCCACCGAGGCCGCGCCCGTCGTCGACGACCCGCCTCTCGGCGAGGAGCCGGGTCTCGAGCCGGTGCGTCGCCTGCGCGGCGTGGGAGCCGCCGGCTTCGTCGGCACCGCCACCGTGGCCGTGCTCTCCGGTGACGGCGCGGTCACGGCGTTCGGCCGGGAACGCGGGGACCGGCGCTGGCATCGACCGCCGTTGGGGCTGATCGCGGCCTGGGCGCACGAGGCGTTCGCGATTGCGCTTGCCGAGGAAGTCGATGCGGAGATCCGGATCACGGTGATCGACCCCGACGATGGGCGCCAGATCCTGTCGTGGACGTGTGCGCTCGCCAGCGAGGTCCGCTGGATGCGCTTCGCCGCCGGCGGGCTGCTGGTGGTCGGCACCGACGACGGCATCGAGGCGCGCCGCATCGCCGGGGGCGACGAGGGCTCGCCCTACTGGACCCTCGACTCCGTGGATGCCAGAGAGTCGGCGCGGGGCTGGACGCCGCTCGGCATGGTCGCGGTGCTGGACCGCTTCGATGGCCTGCGCGCGGCCGATGCCTGGTCGGGCCGGTTCCGCGGGGCCGACCTTGCGTCGGCTGCACGGTCGCCGGTGCGCGACGTAGTGGCCGGTGCCGGTTGGATCGCGGGGATCCGCGACGACGGCGTGGACTTCCTCGACGGGACGGGTCGTCCGATCGGCCGCGATGCGCCCGGCGCGGAGCGTTCGCTCGTGGCGGCCGCGGCCTCTGCGGACCGACTCTTCGTGCTCGATGCCGGCGTCGAGGGTTCCGACCCGGTGCCGATGCGCGTCGGCGCGCTGCTGCACTCCCTCGCGGCCGGGGATGGCGGCCGGGAGCCGGAGCCGCCGCTCCTCGTCCGGATGCTCGGGCAGCGGCCGGGTTCGCTCCGCGTGATCGACGGCGGGATGGCCGTCTCCAACGGCATCTCCATCCAGGTCTTCGAATTTTCTCGCCCTTCCGCCGTCCCGGGCCGATGATGGCGGGAACCGTTCCCGGCCCCACCTCCGGGGCCGGGGCTACACTCCCGCCCGACGTGCTGCGTTGAGCCTTCGCCTTCACCCCACGCCGTCCGCGGCACCCCATCACGAGGCAGACCATGAATCCGTCGATCACCGTCCCTGAGCCCGAGCAACCCTGCGCAGAGGACGAGCTGGTCCTGTTCGGCCGTGGCCCATCCACCGCCGTGCTCGCCGCCGACGAGGACGAGGACGACGACTTTGTCTTCGATGACGACGACGAGGACGAGGATGACGACGAAGACGAGGACGAGGACGACGACGAAGACGAGGAAGAGGACGACGAGGAAGAGGACGAAGAAGAAGACGAAGAAGAAGACGAAGAAGACGAAGAAGAAGAGGAAGAAGAAGAGGAAGAAGACGAAGAGGACGAGGAAGAAGACGAGGACGAAGAAGACGACGACGAAGAGGACGAAGAAGAAGAGGAAGAGGAAGACGAGGACTGACCTCGCCTTTCCACGCCTGGAGCCCCCTGCGCCGGCCGCCTTGCGGCCGGCGTTTCACTTCCTGCGGCCCGCGTTTCACTGGGTGATAGAGAGCCGCAGCTCTGCAAACTCCGCGGTCCGGCTGCGGACCCGGAATGCCACGAGGGGCCGGCCGGGCACCGGGGGCGGGCATGCAAACCAGGACTCGGTCGACAGCGTCTCGTCGGTGCCCGTGGATCCAAGCCGGTGCCGCAGCAGGGCGTCGGCGGTGGTGACCAGCACGTTCCCCTCGTCCACGCGCAGCGCGGCCATCGAACCGCGTGGAAGCAGTTCCGGTTCCGCGCCCGGCGCCCACAGTGCGGCGCGTCCGGCATCCGGCAGCCAGAGCGACACTCGGTCCGAGCCCGGCGGAGCGGCGTTCAGGCCTCCCACCGGCGACAGCGCGCGCACGGCCCACGAAAGCCCTCCGCGCACCGTGAGCGGCACGGACGTGCCCGCCGTCCCGCCGCCGTCCTCCGCGGGCAGGCCGTCGTCGCCGAACGGCATCCACGCGAGCGACACCGCATTGCCGTCAAGGCGCAGCGCGAAGAGGCCGTTGCCGTCGCCGGCGAAGACCGGGAGCACCCAGCCCGACCCCTCGGGCGCACGGACCACTGCCTGCCGCCCGGCCACTCGGACCACCAGCTCCCAGTCACCGCCCTCGGGCTGGCGGCGGCTCCATGCCAGCGCACCATCGGGCCGCACCGTGGCGTGCGCGTTGCACCAGCCGTCGTCCGCAATCGGCTCGAGGCCGCCGCTCCAGCCTGCCATGGCGATCCAGCGGCGCCCGTCCGGCCGCGGCCGCTCCACCAGGAAGCCGCGGTCCGTGGCGGCCCGGCCGAGGAGCCACGGACCCTCCAACCGCGAGAGAGGCGCCCCGGGCGTCGCACGATCGAGCGACACGGCCTCGATCTGCGTGTCGAAGCCGGCGGGAGCCAGCGGATCACCCACTCGCTCGGGCCATGTCGCGGTGCTGCGCGCCTCCGTGGCGGCCTTGGTGCCATCGGGAGACACCACCGGGAGCGCGCCGCCGCCCCAGGGGATGCGCGTGAGCGGCTCGAGCGCCACGGTGACCACCGGGACCTGCCGCCCTCGTTCGTCGTCGACCACGGTCCGCGTGGCATTGGGGCCGGGCTGCGACGCCAGGGTCAGCCGCTCCGAGCTGGCCAGGCGCTCGCGGGTGCAGCCCGGGTTCGCCGCCAACAGCACCGCGAGGGCGGCCCATCGGGCCGCCCTCGCGGGTTGAGAACGCTTCTCCTCGGGCAGCTGCCCCATGCTCACTGCGGCTTCTGCTGCTGCGGGGCCGGAGCCGCGGCGGGAGCCGGAGCCGCGGGAGCTGGCGCCTGCTTCTGGTCATCGGGGATGTCGATGGGCTGCAGCGGTTCCTTCGGTCCCGCGTCCACCGTCCCGTCCTCGCTCAGGAGGTCGTGCTTGCGGATCAGGTCCTTCGACATCTCGGCGACCGGCTTCGCCAGCTCGCGCAGGCGCTTGCGCTCCTCGGCGTTGAAGTTGCTGTCGTTGGCGTCGGGGTTGTCCACCACCAGCGGGGTGACGAACACCAGCAGCTCGGTTACGGCCTTCGTCTCGCTGGTGTTGGCGAACACCCAGTCGAGCACGGGGACGTCGCCGAGGAGCGGCACCTTGTTCTTGATCTTGTTCTCCGTCTCCTTGCGGATGCCCGAGAGCACGATCGTCTGCCCGTTCTTCACGGTCGCCGTGGTGTTGGTCTGGCGGCGGTCGATGATGGGGTTGCCGCCCACGCCCTCGGGGCTGGTGACGTTCACGTTCGACAGCAGCACCTCGATCTGCATGTTGACGTTGCGGTCCTTGGTGATGCGCGGCCGCACGTTGAGGCCGATGCCGACCGGGATCTGGTCGAAGTTGGCCTGCACGCCGCCGCCGGTGTTCAGGTTGCTGAGGCTGGAGGCCTGGAAGGGCACGTCCTGGCCCTGGAAGAACTTCGCCTCCTTGTTGTCGCTGGTGAAGACGCGCGGCTGCTGCAGGATGCGCACCGTGGTCTCCTGGGCGAGGGCCTGCAGCACCACGTTGGCGCTCACGTCGAAGGAGAGGGTGCTGGTGCCGAGGTCGGGCGGGAAGATGTCCGTCTTCTCGCCCTTGAAGATCGGGTCACCGGAGATGATGACGGCGTTGTTCGGGTTGGTCGGGGCGACGTTGTTGCCCCACTTCACGCCGAGCTGGAAGTCGTCGCCGAGCTGCACCTCGGCAAGCACCACGCTGATCATGACCTGCCGCCCGGGGCGGTCGAGGTCCTCGACGATCTTGGCGAGGCTCTGCTGGATCTCCGGCGGCGCCAGGATGAGGAGCGAGTTCTGGCCGGCGTTGGGAACGACGCGGCTCTTGCCGACGAGCGCGCTCACCTCCGCCTGGTCCTCGCCCGCGCCGCGTGCCGTGGCCCACGGGAACTGGATGCCCTGTCCCGCGCCGCCCTGCTGCGCGCCGCTGGAGAAGGCGTTGGTGTTCGAGGTCCCGTTCTCGCCGCCGCTGGCGACGTTGAAGTCGATGCCGCTGAGGCCTTCCTCGGGCGCGCGGATGGTGGCGGAAGCGCCGCTCTGCGCCAGCAGGGCGTTGAGGATCTCGGCCAGCTCGATGGCGCTGGCGTGCTTGAGCGGGATGTTCGTGGGAAGCCCGGCATCGAGCGGCCGGTCGATCTCGCCGATCAGCTCGTCGAGCCACTTGAAGTTGTCGGGCGTCTTGCTCACCACGATGAGGCGGTTGGAGTCCGGGTACGCCTCGATGCGGAAGATGTTGGCGATCGCCACGTCGGCGCCGGACTCGCCTCCGCCGCCCCCGCCGATGCCCTGCACGCGCTGGACGCCGGTCTGGCCGCGTGCCCCGGCGCCGCCCGTGCGCCGCGCGCCGCCGCCGCCGCCCTCGAGGAGCGACTGCAGGACCGTCTGCACCTTCAGCGGGTCGGTGAACTTCAGGTCGTAGAGGCGGAAGATCTCGCCCTTGCCGCCCGAGCTCGGCGCATCGAGCACGGAGATCAGCGCCTCGATCTCCTTCATGATGTTGGGCTCGGCGCGGATGGTCATGCTGTTCGTGGCCGGGAGGGTGGTCACGATCAGCTGCTCGCTGGTGCCCACCAGCTCGCCCTGCTGCTGGCCCGGCCCGCGGCCGCGGTTCTGTCCGGGCTGCTGCGGCTGGCCGGCGCGCGCGCTGGTGCTGCCGCCCGACGGCGGGCGCGCCGAGAACAGGTCGGTGATGATCGTCGACATGGTCTGCGCGTCCTGATAGGCCAGCTTGATGGTCTTGGTGCGCACGTCGACGTAGGCGGTCACGTCCAGCAGGTCGATGAGCCGCTGCACGCGCTTGGCCAGCGCGATGTCGCCCTCGAGGATGATCTGGTTCGAGTTGTTGTCGACCTGGATCGTGGAGTAGCTCGGCAGCGTGCCGTCGAGGCGGTCGTAGACCTGCTGCGCCTTGGTGTTCTTGATGCGGAACACCTTGACCACGATGTTGCCGTTCTCGGGCAGGTCGGTGATGTCGACGTCGGGCCCGAGCACCCGGGCCGGCTGCAGCGTGTTCAGCTCGGTCAGGTTGTCGATCAGGATCATGTCGTCCGTCTCGACGACGCCGAGGCCGTTGAGGCGGAACGCCTGGAAGATCAGGTTCAGCGCGTCGCTCTTGGGCATCTTGCGGTCGCTGACGATGGTGATCTTCACCGGGGTCAGCGCCGTCTGCTTCGGGATCACCACCTTGCCGGTCCACAGCGAGATGGTGTCGATGAGCGTCTTGATCTCCTGGTCTCGGAACTGCAGGCCGACCAGTTCCTCGCCCGAGTCGGGCTTGCGGCCGGAGGCGGGGCCGGGGACGGTGTCCTGCGCGGCGGCGGGTTCCGGCGCCGGGGGCGGCAGTTCCATCGGCTGGTTCATCCCGCCGTCGCCCTGCGCCGGTGCGGCGGCGGGGGCCTGGAAGGCGGCGACTGCTGCCGTGCCGACGGGCGCCGCAAGCATCGCGACGAGAAGGGCGATGGAGGAGGGTTGGCAGGTCTTCACAAGGGTTCTCCGGTCGGGTCGCCGGTCCGCGGCGAAGGCCTTTCGGCCACGTGGTCTTATCGGCTCCCGAGGGCCGGCGTTCGCAATCTCCGGCAGGGGTCAGACGCGGGCGGCGGTGCAGCCATTGCCGCAAGCCGTCGGGATGGGAAGGGTTTCGCCCCGGAACGGTCCCGGGATGCCGCTTCAGCGGTTCAGGGCCTCCAGGCGCTTCACCAGCCACTCCTCCTCGGTCTGGAGGCGCTGCATGGTGGCGGCGTCGAGGTCCGTCCGCTCTCGGGCGGCGCTGACGGCCGCCAGCGCGGTCCGCGCGGCGCCGGCGTCCATCCGTCCGACGGCATCCTGGCTCACCGGGCTGGGCGCGGGGGCGCCGGTGCCGGCAGGCACGGCCGGGGACGCGGTCAGGGTCGGCGTGCCGCCGCCCGCGGGTGTGGCTGGGGCTGGCGTGCCGCTGCCGGCGCCGGGGGCGGGTGCCACGGTCACGCCCGAGGGGGGCGTGGCGGTGGTGATCGGCCGGAAGATCGTGTCCACGGGCTTCTGGCCCAGCGCGACGTCGTAGTCCTTGCCCTTGTGATGGATCTTGAGCGCCCACGGCGACACGATCTCCGTGACGGTGGCGCCCTCGAGTTCCTTGCCCACCTCGGTGGTTCGCCCGCCCTCGAAGTAGATGACGGAGCCGAGCATGCCGATCGGTTTGGGCCCCGTGTACTCCGTTGGCGGCGGCGGCGGAGGAGGCGGCGGCGGTGGCGGCGGCGGCGGCGGCGGCGGCGGGACCTTCCGCCTCCAGTCCGGCGGCGCGAAGAAGAGCGATCGGCCCTCGAAGCGGCGCACGTAGAGCCCGTGCGTCTCGTCGTGCTGCGCGAGGAGCGGAGTGGTGACGTCCACTGCCTCCACGTTGCCCGACGGCCGGAACAGGTCGATGAGGAGCGGCACGCCATGCGAGACGATGACCACGGCACCCGCGCCGACGGCGATGACCGCCGCCACCAGCGTGCCCGACCAGCGTGCGCCCGAGGGCAGCCCGAACGGGAGGTTCATCGGCCCCCCCTTCCGCCCGCGGACTGCACCCAGGCCTCGATGGTGGCCTGCACGGTGATCTTCCGCGTCTGCTCGTTCTTGTCGATCCGCAGCGAGGTGATGCCGTCGATGACCGGGTTCGACTCGAGGTCGGCGATGACCTTCGGCAGGTCCTCGGCCTTGGCCTCGAACTTCACCTCGGCCTGGAGGCGATCGATGGCGCTGCCGAGGATGCCTGCATCGGCATCCTTCACGCGCTGCCCGGTGCGGGCCTCGTAGCTGTACCCGCCCACCTTGTGCTTCCGCAGGACGTCGTCGATGGCGCGCGCCAGCTCCTCGCGGCCGTTCGCCGCCGGGCCGGGAAGCGCCACCGGGCCGAACGTCGCCACCGAGCGCCGCAGGTCCGTGGTCACCGTGGACTCGCGGCGCGCGCCGCGGTCGAGCGCCTGCTCGATGCGCTCGCTCTCGGCGGCCCACGCGCGCGCGGGTGCCCAGACGAGCTCGTCGGCCACCAGCCAGCCAAGCACCGCGAGCGTGCCCGCCACCAGCCAGCGCTGGCGCGTGGGCAGCGCGCCGAACCTGCCGCGCATGTCCGCGGCCTGCTCGCGCAGGCCCTTGCGCGCGACCTTGCGCGGGGCCTGTGCGGCGGACCCGGCCGCATCGGCGCCGGAGGCGACGGTCGCATCGACGCCGGAGGCGACGCTCGCATCGACGCCGGAGGCGACGCTCGCATCGACGCCGGAGGCGACGCTCAGATGTGTCGTTGCGTCGTTCATTCCTTCC
>Ga0172367_10005175_pt1 | contig 15848 bp, 14 predicted proteins | sample Lak10m_FD_114542 | JGI IMG/M metagenome (GOLD analysis project Ga0172367, IMG submission 114542) | Freshwater microbial communities from Kabuno Bay, South-Kivu, Congo - kab_022012_10m | ecosystem: Environmental > Aquatic > Freshwater > Lake | place: Democratic Republic of the Congo: South-Kivu...
CGGGGTTGCGAGAATATCGATGATGACTCATTGGGATGGATAAACGGGTTAGAACGTTAACCCTTTCCTACCGCATTTTTCAGCCCTTGACTATTGCACCCTGGTTCTAACTTGCCACCCATCCCCCAGGACAAGTGACGGCTACCCTCAGTCTTTCGCGTCCCTAGGAGATTTCTCAAGACTTTTTTCTGGTCCTTCTAGTTTTGCTAAGGATCGTGAACTAAATAACGTTGGATAGCTGTCCAGCTGTCCCGGCTGACAACGGCCAGGCAAGATACCTGACTTACAAACTGGAGAGTCGGAAGTTCTCCCAAAATTCGGGGCTTGAAGAAGCCTGAAACCCTTCTACCATAGGCATTTGAGTAGTTTCCGTCTTTGTTGGCAGTCCGAAGCCTGAAACCCTGATGAAATCTCACTTTCTCGGAGAACTTCCCACTGTCCAGTTACAAAAATTACAGCTTAAAAAATCCGCGTTCCTAAGGGTGGCACAGGCAAGACGGGGCATGTTAAAATAATGACCAGGAATTAAGCTAATGAAAAGCTTTTGAAAACTTCTGAGAGGGAAGTTAAGGTGAATTTTTGGGGCATCTGGAAAGAAGCCTCAGTTTTTCCTGGGGCTAAAGTTTTTAACTGAAGTCTTGGGTTGATAAGTTCAGCCTTGAGAAGTCTGAGAAAGCTGAGAGGGTTAGGTAGAGCTCCGACAGAATCTTTCTTCGGTGCAGTCTTTAAAACCAGATAAGTTCGAAGGGACGTGCTTGTCGCTGGTGCAAGCTAGCTTTCAGGTATTTCCTTTAGTACTTTGTCCTATAGCTGTGTAGTTACCGCAAGGCGATCAGTCTTGGTGACGTCAGCGCCCAGGTTATGGGTTTCAGCTCATAGGAAAATCGGGCACCGTTCAGTCCCAGCCTGATTAGTAGCTGCTATAGCTTCTCGCCAGGGGGCTACTGGGGTTTTACGTTATCACCTCGGATAACTGCCCGGTTAGTCAGCTAGTCCGCCCCAAGGGCAGGATAGTCTGGCGATATCAACCTTAACTGTGGATAGTTGTGGTTAAGGGTTGGTTCACACCTGATATGACTGGCGACCCATAGGTCTGACGGCTTTTGATGGCAGGAGCCTAATTTGCTCCATTGTCACGGATTCACGTTCTGCCTTCGCGCTGCTGATAATTCCTGACCTACCTAGTGTTTGTTCTATTTCGTTCCCTCACCACTGCGGCCCTGCCATGTCTACCAACCTATCCCTGATCATCCCAGCTCTGGCGGTTACTTACCTACTGTTAGTTTATGCGGGGCTCTCCTGGTGGATCAGGAGAGCGGGTGACTCCGGTCGGACCCAGGGCTAGAAAGAACCTTGCCCTGAATCAAAGACTTATGGATAACCTGTCGGCAGACCAGGAATCGGCGATACCTGAAGTGATGCCCCAGGCTAATTATTCTTATTCCCTTACCGACTGTTCAGTCAGTTGGCCAGTCCTAGCGGGTCATGGCCAGAGCGGGTAGCTGAATTTGACTGACCTGGGGTTGATGCCCTAGCCACTGGTAGGCCAGTTGTTTAAATGGACCGGTGGGGCCGCTCACGCAAAATTTCGTTGACCAGGCTGGGCGTGTGCTCCGCAGACCGAGGAGGTCCAATTCCTGGACCGCTGCCGCTACCATCGAGACCGCTGGGTTAACGTAATGGGTATGGGTGGGTAAGATCCGCTGAAGGACGGGAGCCAGGTGGGGATAGTGGGTGCAGCCGTAGATCAGGGTATCAATTTCCCTGGTGACCAGGGAGTGCAGGTAGGTGGCCGCCACCTGTTGGGAGGAGGGATGGTGAATTTGGTTCCCCTCCACAATGGAGACAAATTCAGGACAACTGACCTGCCAGACCTGGCGATCGGGAGCCAGTTCCTGAATAGCGTTTTTGTAGGCGTTACTTTGGACCGTGGCCTCCGTAGCAATTACCCCGATACGTTGGCCGATGCTGGCGGCGGCCTTAGCCCCAGGGCGAATTAGGCCTAAAATTGGAAAGGCAAACTCTGCCTGGACAATGTCAAGGGCCAGGGCGGAGCTGGTGTTACAGGCCATCATCACCATCTTCACCCGCTGGGAAGCCATCCAGGTCAGAATCTGACGGACAAAGTAGAGAATTTCCTCTGGCGATCTCGACCCGTAGGGCAGCCGAGCTGTATCGCCGAAGTAGAGAACGGACTCCTGGGGCAGTTGTCGGTAGATCTCGCTGAGTACGGTCAATCCGCCCACACCACTATCAAAAATGCCGATGCGGTCAGGAGAATTGCTGGTTACCTGGGAGCTAGAGATCCCATCCTTCATAAGTAATTATGCCTAACTAACTTCACAGATCTTCAAGAGTTTAGCCCGTTTAGAGGCACTTTGAAAAGTCTGCTGGCCAATCTTAACCCAGGCTGAAGGGAGAACCTGCCAATTCTAAGTTAAGGTTATTTAACTCAATGGCCCTTAAAGAGCGATCAGCCCCTGCCCCTTTCTGTACAGGAGGTAGTCTGGTTAGGACCCAGGCGACTACACAAACATTCTGTGGGACAGGGAAGGCATCTGGCGCCGCACCTGGGAAAGTCGGTGGGGGTTGATGTCAGCGATCGCTGCCCCCTGGGCCACCCCAGCATCCGCCAGCACAATGCCCCAGGGGTCTACTATCATGGCATGACCGTGGGACTGGCGCCGGCTATTATGGAAGCCGGTTTGGGCGGGGGCAATCACATAGCAGGTATTTTCAATGGCGCGGGCCTGGAGTAACACCTGCCAATGGTCTTTTCCAGTAAACTCGGTAAAAGCCGCAGGAATCACTAAAATCTCCGCCCCCTGGTTGGAAAGATGGCGATAGAGCTCGGGAAACCGCACATCGTAGCACACCGATAGCCCCAGAATGCCAAACTCCTTAGAGGGAAAGACATCTGGTAGCAATTGTCCGGAAATGACAATATTAGACTCCCGGTAGGTGTTGCCATCCGGCAGGTTGACGTCAAACAGGTGTACCTTTTCATAGCGCATCAGCTCCTCCCCCTCCGGGGAAACCAGGAGAGCGGTATTAAACACCTTACCCTCCTTAGCCGGAACCGGGTAACCCCCGCCAATTAAGGTCACCTGATAGCGCTGGGCCATAGTTTTGAGAAAGTGCTCGCTAGCCTGACAAATCCGTTCAGCCTGGGCAATCTTAGCCGCCTCATCCCCCAGGAAGGAAAAGTTTTCCGGTAGGGTAACCAGTTCTGCCCCTTGCCGTACAGCTAGATCGATTAATTCCTCAGCCTGGGCTAGATTTTTGTCTAGATCTGGCACACTGGTCATTTGTAAGGCGGCTACCCGGTACGCTCTCATAGAATCTGGTTAAAACTAACGGATTAACCTTTTATTCTAGGCCGTTAGGGGAGCCGCAACCCGATCACCCTAGGATAACTTCAAGACCGCCATAAAGGCTTCCTGGGGCACATCCACTGTGCCGATCGCCTTCAGCCGTTTCTTCCCCTTGGCTTGCTTCTGCAGAAGTTTCTTCTTGCGGGAAATATCCCCGCCGTAGCACTTGGCCAGCACATCCTTACGCAGGGCAGGAATACTCTCGCTGGCAATCACCCGACTGCCAATGGCGGCCTGGATAGGAATCTTAAACTGATGACGGGGAATCAGTTCCTTGAGTTTTTCCACCAGGGCTTTGCCGACGTAGTAGGCCTTATCACGGTGCACAATGGAGGCCAGGGAGTCTACCTGATCACCGTTAATCAACACGTCTAACCGCACCAGGGGGTTGGCCCGATAGCCAATCAGGTGGTACTCCATACTGGCGTAGCCCTTAGTGCGGGACTTCATCTGGTCAAAGAAATCCGTCACTACCTCCGCCAGGGGCACCTCGTAGATTAGGGTGGTGCGCCCCTGGGTGAGGTACCGCATGTCTTTAAAGTCCCCCCGGCGGGACTGGCACAACTCCATCAGGGGGCCGACGTACTCCTCAGGGGTAATAATATCCAGCTGGACGTAGGGCTCCTCGATTTTTTCCCGGGCCTGGGGGTCGGGCAGGGTGCTGGGGTTGTCAATCTCCAGCACCTCCCCCGTCAGGGTGGTAACCCGGTAGATCACCGAGGGAGCGGTGGTAATCAGATCCAGGTTATATTCCCGTTCCAGCCGCTCCTGAACAATTTCCATGTGCAGCAGCCCCAGGAAGCCGCAGCGGAAGCCAAAGCCCATGGCACTGGAGGTTTCGGGCTCGTAGTTCAGGGCCGCATCACTGAGGCGTAACTTTTCCAGGGCTTCCCGCAGTTCCTCGAACTGGTCTGAGACGGTGGGGAAGAGGCCGCAGAATACCATGGGTTTGGCCTCGACGTAGCCTGGCAGCGGTGTCGAAGCAGGGTTTTGTACCAGGGTGATGGTATCTCCCACCCGAGCGTCCTCCACCGCCTTGATGGAGGCGGCCAGGTAGCCCACTTCGCCAGCATGGAGTTGGTCTACCTTAACTTGGTGGGGAGCTAGCACCCCCAGTTCGTCAATGTCGTACTCCTTACCAGAGGCCATCAGCCGCACCTTGTCCTTGTGGCGTAGGGTACCGTCTACCACCCGAAAGTAGACAATCACCCCCCGATAGCTGTCGTAGTAGCTATCAAAAATTAGAGCCCGGAGGGGTTCTTCCACCGTGTCCTGGGGTGGAGGCACCAGGTAGACAATCGACTCCAGAATTTCGTCAATCCCCACCCCCTCCTTGGCGGAGGCTAGAATTGCATTGCTGCAGTCGAGGCCAATGATTTCTTCGATTTCCTGTTTAATCCGCTCCGGGTCAGCCCCGGGTAGGTCAATTTTGTTTAAGACCGGAATGATTTCCAGGTCATTTTCTAAGGCCAGGTAAACGTTAGCCAGGGTTTGGGCCTCCACCCCCTGGGAGGCATCCACCACCAGGAGGGCCCCTTCGCAGGCGATCAGCGATCGGGAGACCTCGTAGGAAAAGTCCACATGGCCCGGGGTGTCGATCAGGTTCAGAATGTAGTCCTTACCATCCTGGGCGTGGTAGTTCATCCGCGCTGCCTGCAACTTAATGGTGATACCCCGCTCCCGCTCCAGATCCATACTGTCGAGGAACTGGGCCTTCATGTCACGATCGCTAACGGTGCCGGTGCGCTGCAATAACCTATCCGCCAGGGTCGATTTACCGTGATCGATGTGGGCGATGATGCAAAAGTTACGAATCTGGGAAACGGGGACCTCGGTCATACCAGGGTTACCAGAAAGGATAGGGGGAATCAATTACCTGCCCATATTGTAATGGTTCCCCTGAGGGAATGCTGACACCCAACCTCCAGGCTGTGTCCTGGGGCGCAAACAGGCAGGCCCCAGCGGGTTAAACTAGGTATTGTAATCACTCCATTCCCCCAGCCCCTATGGATGAAGTTGCCGCTCTCCCTATAGATGATCACGGTTCCACCCCAGATAAGGTGGAACTCTCTGTTCAAATTGATCGGGAACTCCTTAATCAGGTTAACCATCTGACCTCCGACCCCGCTAAGGTGATCGAGGTTGCCCTGCGCCAGTGGCTGCGCGGCGATCGCCGCCCTGAAGAGGATTTGATCCGTCATCTACCCCGCAATCCCACCGTTCCCCCCAAGGGCGAATGGAATGACTAGCGCCTGATCGGGCTCAGCATTGGCCAACCCCCTCCCTATGCACCCTGCTTCTCCCTACTCTGGTTTATCGGCTTCGGCCTTGCCTGGTCCGCCGACAAAAGTTGACTACGGCTGGATGGTCTTACTCAGCCCCACCGGTCGGGTGGAGTCGGTCCAGCCCCTACCCCATACCCCCACCCCCCCAATTGGCGCCATCGACAGCTGGGTGGGGCGGCAGCTCTCAGAACTAGTTGCCTTTGCCAACCCCGATGCCCTCAGCCAGGGCTTGGCCTCCCTGACCACTTACCACCGCCCCCTGTCCTTAGCGGGCCGCTGCCCCATGGGCTCCCATAGCCTGGATATGGTCTGGGTGTTCCATCCCCTGTTTAACCCTGATGGGAAACTTTACCGGCTAGCGGCCCTGGGTTACTGGTTGAATGGGCCAGAGCTCGGCACCGATCAACCCCGGTCGACACTGGTCTCAACCTGGTCTAGGCCAGGACATTCGACTGCAGATATAGCCACCCCATGGCAGACCTATTCCCCTCGCCTCACCCAGATTACCCGAAATGTCCGTTGGACCCTGGACCTGGATATCATCCAACAACAAACCGTAGAGGGCCTGGGGGAGTTATTTGGTCTGCATCGCTGCCTGGTCTGCGATCTACCCGCCGATAGAAGCCCACTGGTGGCCGCCGAGTACCTGGGCCAAATTCAGGGGGAACCTTCCCCCGCCAGTTGGCTACACCAGCCCCTACCCCCCTCTGAGCAGGGCCATGGCCAGGCCGCCATTAACTATCCCGGAGCGCTATTGGTGGGCAAGGCTGAGCCGGATGATCCAGTAATCGTCAGTGTAGCTACCCGTTACCAAAGTCAGGTGAACGGGTTGATCTTGCTCTACAGCCCGGCAAACCGGGTCTGGACTGAGGTGGAGTTGGCTTTGATCACTGATCTGGCGGACCAGGTGGGCACGGCGATCGCCCATGCCAAGGTGTTTTCCGAGAGCCATACCCTGGCGCGTCAACTGCAGCAGGCCAACGCTAGCCTCCTGGAACGACAACGGGAGTCTGAAGAGGCTCACCGCCAGACCGAAGAGGCACGCCGCCAGGCGGAGGAGGCCTCTCGCTTGAAAAGTGAGTTTCTGGCCAATACCTCCCATGAACTGAGAACCCCCTTGAACGGCATGATTGGTTTCCTCAAGCTGGTGCTGGATGGCATGGCGGATGATCCGGCAGAGCAGCAGGAATTTATCGAGGAAGCCCATAAATCGGCCCTCCACCTCCTCAACCTGATCAATGATGTGCTAGATCTGGCCAAAATTGAGGCCGGCAAAATGCAGATTGACATGGGCCCTGTCAATCTGCGGGAATTACTGGGGGACCTAGAAAACTTTGCCCGTCCCCAAGCTGAACACAAGGGCCTCTACTTTAAAACTCTGCTACCCGCCACCCGCGACGCCATCACCGTAAATGGCAATTACCAGCGTTTACTCCAGGTGCTGTTAAACCTGGTCGGTAACGCTAATAAGTTTACCCATGAGGGGGGCGTCACCATTAGTGCCGAGGTAAAAACCCAAAAGGTCGAGTACCAGGATAAGCTATGGCCCGGCAGCGTCAAGGTAAGCGTGGCGGATACCGGCATAGGGGTTTCCCTGGAAAAGCAGGACCGCCTGTTTCAAACCTTCAGCCAAGTGGACGGGGAACGGACCCGCCAGTACGGCGGCAGCGGGCTGGGGTTAGCGATTTCCCAGCGGCTAATTGAGGCCATGGGGGGCACGATGCACTTTATCAGTATGGGGGAAGGGCTGGGGTCCACCGTAACCTTTACCACCCTGTTGTACCAGGAACCGGTGATGATTGATAAGGACCCTATTTATTCGCCTTCCTAAACCACCGCAATCCCATGAAGCTTGCTTTTATTACCGCTACTCCTCAAAACGTCAGGTTAGGAAGTGGTACCTTTGTAGGAACAGCCTACCTGATTGACCATCTCAGATCCCTGGGACATCGGGTTGATATCCACGCCCCTAGCCGATCCTCTGGGATGATGGGCTACACGGCTCATCGCTTTGCCTGGAACCTGAGTCTTAATCCCCGTGATTTCAACTCCTACGATGTGGTGGTGGGGCTGGATATGGATGGTTATACCATTGCTGATCGCCTCCAGAACCCCTTTGTCGCCTATATCCATGGCATTATTGCCGACGAAGCCCAATTTGAGCGGGGTTGGGTGCGCCTATCCCTGGAGTTAATGGCCAAGGCAGAACGGCTGAGTGTCCACCGGGCCAACCAGGTAATCACCGTCAGTACTTACTCCTGTAAACGTCTCGGTCAGCTCTATCAGTACTCCCAGCCAATTGCCCGGGTACCACCCCCCTTCGATCTCCAGGGTTGGGATCGGGCTCTAGCGGCGGCGGCGGAAGAACTCCCCGATCAACGACCCACTGTGCTGTGTGTGGGGGTACAGTATCCCCGCAAAAATGTCCTTACCCTGATTCAGGCCGCCGCTATTTTGCGAAATCATGTGCCCACGGTAGAGGTACGAATTGCCAGCCAGGGGCCCGAGTGGCCCCACCTGTGCCGCCTGGCCAAGCAACTACAGTTGCAACAGACCGTCACCTTTCTGGGCTATCTTGCCTATCCAGACCTGGTCAGGGAATACATCAACTGTCAGGTTTTTTGTTTACCCAGCCTGCAGGAGGGGTTTGGTCTGGTCTTCGCCGAGGCCATGGCAACAGCAAAGCCCATCGTCGCCAGTCGATCATCCTCAACGCCTGAATTGATTGAAGATGGCATCCAGGGACTATTGGCGACGCCCCTGGATGCAGAGGATTTAGCGGAGAAACTGGCCACCATTCTGCTGTCTCCTGATCGGGGAACGGCCATGGGTAAGGCTGGACGATCCAGGGTAGGAGAGTTTGAGGTGTCCGCCATCGCCAATCAATTTATTCAGGTCTTAGAGAGTTTGTAAATCATCAAGTGGCATCAGGTGAAAATATCCTAAGTCCCTCAGGCGATGGTGGTCAGCCATCAATGTATGAGGTCTAAAGCTAGTAAACTATAGGTTAGGTTGTAGCCATTTACGATGGTATTCGAACTGTTGCAGTACAACCATGGCTAGTTTCCTAATCAGGCCCTTTTTTACTGCTTTGATTCCTCCCCTTACAGACCGCTATAGCGGATTCACTCGGGTGAAGTGGGATGTTATTACCCCCCTGCCCCCTTGATAAGGGGGTAGGACTAAGCAATTGGGTGTCTGACTTTATCGAAAACTGCTATGGTTCCGGACGCTGAGCAAAACTTGGATATAAGCCCATGAAAAATGGCATCACAGGATTGCTCTAGTCGGAGAAAAAACCACTATAGCCTTTTCTTGTATATGCTTCTATTAACTGCTGCTCAAAGTCTGGGAAATTTCGGAAAACTAATGGAAAAACGTCTAACCAAGATCGAACTATTTAAAGAAAGAATGGGTTTTTCTGCCGGTCACTTTACCATATTTTCTGAGACGGAACGGGAAAATTTACATGGGCATCGTTTCTCAGTGTACGTCGCGATCGAGGCGGAGGTACTAGAAAATGGTATGACCTTTGACTATGGTAACTACAAAAAAGCCATCATCGAACTTTGCGACTCCCTGGACGAAGTGGTTTTGATCGCCGCTGATAATCCTGCCATCAAGATCGAAGAAACTAAAGACTATATTTATATTCTGTTTGACCACGGTAAAGAAAAAATCCCCTTTCTCAGGCGAGATATAAAACTACTTTCACTACGTAATATCACAGTCGAAGAACTATCCTATTGGTTCTTACAAAACCTGATCACCTATATAGAAACTCGACCTCAAGATTGTATTTATTCTATAGAGGTTAAGGTGTTTTCAGGCTTAGGACAGTCGGGTAGTAGTTTTTGGAAAAAGTCATGAGTATAGGTCAACTAGTGATAACCGGCGGTAGTAGCGGCATTGGATTAGCTACGGTAGAGCTTTTCCAGCAGCAGGGTTGGGATATTGTGAATATCTCCAGAAGTCTATGCCCTTTTGATGGAGTATTGACTATTCAAGCGGACCTCAGCCAACCAGGTTCTGAAGCCCTGCTTAAAAGTCAGCTCCTTCCCCATTTAAAGGCTTCTGTGGTCACTGTGCTAGTTCACAATGCGGCTAATCTTAGCAAGGATGATCTGCAAACCGTTGATGCCGATAATTTTAGAAAGGTACTCGAGGTGGCGGTAATAGTCCCTAGTATCCTTAATCAAATGCTGATGCCTTTTATGGCCGATGGTTCTGCCATCATCTACCTGGGCTCTACCCTATCGGAGAAAGCGGTTGCTGGTGCGTTGAGTTATGTGGTTTCTAAGCATGCTGTGGCGGGGTTGATGCGAGCCACCTGTCAGGACCTGGGCGATCGCCAAATTCATACCGCCTGCGTATGCCCTGGCTTCACTGACACGCCCATGTTAATGACTCACCTCAACCATGATCAGGAAGTTATCCAGGCTATCAAAGCCATGAACGCCCAAAACCGTTTAATCGATCCCCAGGAAATTGCTGAGGTGATTTACTTTGCGGCCACCCATGCAGTTCTGAATGGAGCTATGATTCATGCCAACTTGGGGCAGCTAGAAAGATAAACCCAGCCTGAATTAAAAACCTATCCAACCGACCTGATAACCAGTAAATACCGGGGTTAATCCAATGGTTTTGGCGTAGTCAGCAACATACTTACCTTTCCCTGATATTTCGGGTTCCATGATCAGACCCAGGCCCCCTGCTGATTGCACGAAGAAACCCTGAAGGGGTGCATCGTCAACAACAACTAAAGTCTCCGCACTGATCAGGTTGGCGGCGGCCATGAGCTCTTTCATATGATGCAGTGCACTGATATGGGGGTCATTAAACTCCACATCATAGGAATCCAAATAGAGGAGATCAAGATATTCAAAATTTGCAGGTCGATTGGCAGCCAGATTTCTCAGAAAGGGAACACTATCACTAGTATGAACCTGTAGGGCTGAACTAACCAGGGTCTTGCATAGGCTAGTAGCATCTGGATTGATATCTACACTGTAAGCCTGGGATCCTGACCATTCCATACAGAATCTATCAAATAGTAGGCTACTTTGTCCTTCACCTTCCCAGGTGTCTTCTCGACGAACACAGCCCGTCTCCGCCAGGAAAACAGGGCGATTCTTCCTATCTAAATATTCAAAAATATATCTAAAGCTTTCTTTCCTTCTTGCCAGTCTAGGATAGGCTTGCTCATCAAAAAATTTCCAGAAGTTAGGTGTATTCATTTACGCCCTATAGTGAAATTTGCAACAACACCAGAATAGTATTTAAGGTGTATCCATGGTTGGAGAGTAGATGGCTTTCGCCCCCCTCAGTCCTCAGAAAATATCTGGATGCCCAGGGGGCGCGGGGTTTGTGTTTTGTTCAATCAGCAGCCACTGGCCCTGAGGGTCACCTCGTTGTAGGTAGATCTCAAAGGGGTGGGATTTATGTTGACGTTGCCAGCCCCTACCTGATAGTCGATAGGTACCCTGTACCCGTACCACTGGCTGCTGATCAACCCTAGCCCAGTGCTCCTCAGTGATCCTTACCTGGCTGACCTTGACTGCGGTCTCCGGCTGACCCGATAACCCTAGTTGATCCGATAGGAGGGCCTGGGTTTGGTTGAGTTTGCTGGCGATCGCTGATGCTACCGCAGATCGAGGGGGATGGGGATAGATCAGACCACAGCCTCCCAGGTAAATACAAAGCACACCCACTAACAGTAGCCCTAGGGGGTTAACGGATCGCCATTGCGCCATCTCCTATCCTCAGCCCGATCAACTTCCCCTCTAGATTAGGACTTTAGGGTACGGGGGTCGAGGGCATCCCGCAGTCCATCCCCCAGTAGGTTAAAGGCTAGGGAGGTGATCACGATTAAAATGGCTGGAGGCCAGACCAACCAGGGCTGGAGGACTAAAATGGAAGCATTGGTAGCCAGGGTTAGCATATTACCCCAGGACGCATCGGGCTGTTGAATCCCCAACCCGATAAAACTGAGTACCGCCTCCGCCAGAATGAAACCAGGAATTGCCAGAGTTGCAGCAATAATGCCATAGGTAGCCGTCTGGGGCAACACGTGACGGAGGATGGTATAGAGGCCCCCCCCTCCCATCACCTGGCTGGCCTGAACAAAGTTTTGCTCCTTAATGGCTAGCACCTGACCCCGAATCACCCGGGCTAGTCCAGCCCAACCCACCAGGGAGGTGATGAGGACGATCAGCAAAAACCGTTGTGCGCTAGTTAACCCCGGCGGTAAAACCGCGGCCAGGGCCACCAGTAGATAAATGCTGGGAATCGTCATCAACACCTCTACAAAACGCATCAGTAGGGCATCAACCCCACCGCCAAAGTATCCCGCGACACCGCCAATCACCATACCCAGGGGAAAGGAAATGGCAATGCCAATCAGACCGACACTGAGGCTGACCCGACTGCCGTGGAGCAAGCGACTAAACTGATCCCGACTTTGTTCATCGGTACCCAGCAGGTTTATTCTGGCGGGCCCAGCGCTATCAAATAGGTGTAAGTGTCCCTCTGGATCCCGATGGAACACCCGTAGGGCTGAGGGTTGGCTGTAATCCACCTGAATCTGGCGCTCCCCCGTTTCCAGATTGACTGGGCCCTGGGTCGTGGGATAAACGTGGGGGAAAAACCTACCGGTCTTGGCATCATGCCAGTAGACCTGGGTGGGTGGCAGTAGGGACCCATTGATCTGGGTGTCGTAGGGGCTGTAGGGGGCGAAAAAATTAGCGCCTAGAGCTACGCCATAAAGGCAAATGAGTAGGACAGCCCCCAAGCGAGCTAAGGGATTCAGACGCAGCTTACGCCACCAGTTCATGGCAATTCTCAACTGTATAGCAGGGTTTTTTCATTTTCTACCATAAACACATTAGAGTGCAGGTTGGCAATCACCTGCTTACCTTGCTGGGTAAAGGAGAGATAGCGCAATCCATCCTGGATATAGGGGTGTACCCGCTGCCAGTAAAACTGGGGGTAGTTGGCCCGTAAATCACCGGGAGTCTTGTACCCCAGGTGCTGATTCAAGCCAGTTTCTTCAAACTCGTAAAAAATTGCTGCGGTTTTCTTGAGATAGCGAGGATCGCTGAGCTGGCCAATCAGGTCGGCCGCCCTTACCAGCCCTGGAAAATTTTGGGTATCCTGGTGGTCTTCTTGAGAGGGCACAGGGAAACGGGTGAGCTCAATGTTGTGTTTGATGCGCTCTGCGTTGATCAGTTTGTTTCCACCAAAACGCTCCTCAATAAACTGTTTGCCCCGATCGACATGGTAGGGCATGAGGGCGGCGTCAGAGTTGCCGGGCAACAGCATCACCATTTCCTCCCCCTGCCCCGTGCTGTAGAGGTGATTACTCTCCTGGTCATGGCGACAGACTCCCTTGACGTAGCCAATATCATGGCACACCAGGGAAATAATTACGTGCAACCAGTCCTCAACAGTGATACCACCCTCACGCATGTGCTTGCCCCGCAAAATTTCCTGCCCCACCAGGGTCACCAAGATAGTATGCTCAACGTTGTGATATAAAGCATCACTATTGGCAATGTTTTCTAGGGCCATACTACCGACCCAGCCAATAATATCCTCGTACTGAGGGTTTTGACTGCCGTAGGTGCGTCGATAGCCAGATTGAAGATGGTTCACAAATTCATCAACCAAAACCTCTGTCGCATTAAACATGGCCACCTCCCATGGGCAAAGGGTCAACCTGTACCAGAGTGACGAGTTGAAGGCGGAGCATAGGCTAAAATTAAGATTTTTAAAGTAGAACAATAAAACAGATTTAAATAGCCAGGCCAGCCTGGGACTAACTTTTCCGATCGCGAATCTGTCTTTATTACATCAGACCTCACTGGCCAGGGGTGTGACTCAGGTCAGTACAGTCGGTAAAAGATGACACCAGTATGGAGTCCTGCTGGAAGGTTCAGCTTTACGTCATAATAAGAAAAGTAATAATTCGCCATGTTTCTCCTCCCCCTAAGGATGCTGCCGTGCAAGACCTTCACCCGCCCCAATCTCTGGAGATAGATGATGATTCCCCTCAGTCTAATGGCGCGGTCATGACCTACAGCCAGGGGCGACGACCCCTAATTTGGCCCAGCCTGCTGTTGGGCATGTTGGCCGGAGTGGGGCTAACCTTGGTGGTTACCCAGTTCTTAGTCCGCAAACCCGCTCCACCGGAGGCCGTTCAGACGACGATCTCGCCCCCAGCTAGCCAAACCGTGACCATCGCCCAGGTCACCTCTGGTGCTGTGGCTGAGACTCTGGCGGTGAATGGGACGGTAAAAGCCACGGATTTGCTGTCCATCGCCCCCCAGGTTAGTGGTCTACAAATTCGTCAGGTGCTGGTGCGGGAAGGGGATGGGGTGGCGGCAGGCCAGGTGTTAGCTGAACTAGATGACACGACCCTCCAGGCTGATCTACGCCAAGCGGAGGCTCAGCTAGCGGTGGCCCAGGCCCAGGTGACCCAGCGGCAAGCCGCCCTGGCCCAAAGCCGGGCTAGCTTGATGGAGGCACAACAAAACCTGAGACGCAGTGAGGCCCTGGCGAGTCGGGGGGCGATCAGCGATCAGGAATTAACCCGTCAGCGCATCCAGTTACTAACGGCCCAGGAGGCGGTGGGGTTAGCCGGGGCAGAGGTGGAAAGCGCCCGATCTGCGGTGAGGGCCCAGCAGGCTGCCCTGGAGCGGTTGCAAACCCAACTCACCCAAACGGCGGTGCGGGCTCCGGTAGCGGGCATTGTGGCCGAACGACGGGCCACGGTGGGGGATATTTCCTCTCCCGCTGTGGCGGTGGTTACCCTGATTCAGAACAACGAGTTGAGACTGGTGGCCGAGGTCCCTCAATCCCAGCTGGATCAAGTCACCCCAGGGGCGGCCGTGCTGATTACTTCCAACACTGACAGTCGTTTGCAACTGCGAGGGATTGTGCAATCCATCGATCCGGTGGTGAATGTTACCACGCGCACGGCGCTGGTTAACATTACCCTGCCCGCCAATGACCTGTTAAAGGTGGGGATGTTTTTACGGGCGGAGATTACCACTGCTTCACGCCAGGGGTTGATGATTCCGGCGGCGGCGGTGCAATCCCAGGCGGACGGCACTAGTCAGTTGTTTCTGCTGGGTCCGGATAACCAGGTCACTGCCCGCACCCTGGAATTGGGCAGTCGGCTGCCGGCCAGAGGCGACCAACCGCCCCTGGTGGAGGTGAGGCAAGGACTGCAAGCCGGGGATCAGGTAGTGACCAGTGGAGTGGGGTTTCTCCAGGATGGGGATAGGGTTACCGTTAGCCCCTAGCGGTAGGCTAGAAACGCTAATATACAGGTTGGTTGCCACCCTGGAGGACCCTATGCCTACCCAAATCCCTTCCCTATCAACGGCCCCGGAGCCCGTCATCTGGCGACAGGCTCGGGTCAGCCGCACAACCGGGGAAACCGATGTGCAGGTTAGTCTAAACCTGGATGGTACGGGGCAATGCGTCGCTAATACGGGGATTCCCTTTCTCGATCATATGCTGCACCAGATTGCCTCCCATGGGTTGGTGGATCTGGAGGTGCAAGCCCGGGGGGATATCCACATCGATGATCACCACACCAATGAGGATGTGGGCATTACCCTGGGCATGGCCCTGCACCAGGCCCTGGGCGATCGCAAGGGAATTACCCGCTTTGGTCACTTTCTCGCCCCCCTGGATGAAGCTCTGGTTCAGGTGGTTCTGGATTTTTCTGGTCGGCCTCACCTCAGCTATGGTCTGCAGATTCCTGGCCAGCGGGTGGGGCAATACGATACTGAGTTGGTGCGGGAGTTTTTCGTGGCGGTGGTTAACCACAGCCAGATGACCCTGCACCTACGCCAGCTAGACGGCCTTAACTCCCACCATATTATTGAGGCAGGGTTCAAGGCCTTCGCCCGGGCCCTGCGGATGGCGGTGGAGATTGATCCCCGGCGAGCCCATTTGATTCCCAGTTCCAAGGGGGTGTTGTAGGGGGGGCAATTCACCACGATCGCGGCTGAAACTCTGCATCATTAGCCAGGGTAACGGTGTCGCCAGTTTGCTTAATCACCCACAGCCCTCGCTGATAGGCGTAGCGGTCGACGCCGCGATCGATTTCAATGGCGGCGACGGCCCCGTAGATGCGGTAATCGGTGTAGTGGGGAAAGGCCAGACGAAAGCGGCTGAG
>Ga0172367_10005176_pt1 | contig 15846 bp, 14 predicted proteins | sample Lak10m_FD_114542 | JGI IMG/M metagenome (GOLD analysis project Ga0172367, IMG submission 114542) | Freshwater microbial communities from Kabuno Bay, South-Kivu, Congo - kab_022012_10m | ecosystem: Environmental > Aquatic > Freshwater > Lake | place: Democratic Republic of the Congo: South-Kivu...
AAAGTTCAATATCTTTAGATGAGTCTAATATAGGTAACAAAATTCATCAATTCCTAATATTTTGAGAATATTTATCTTTAAATGGTTCAAATGATTTTGATACTGAAACTACGCTACTAAACAATGGTTTTCACTTAATCTGCATAGGTAATGGCTCTTCCAATATGTTTATTTTTCAAGCTCACTTTATAATTCTAAGAAGTATCTTATTATTGAAAGAAGGCAAATATGGTAAGTAGTTTGATTTTCAATTTACAACCATATTATTTGAATTATAATCTTTCGTAATAGACTTTTCTATATTTCAAGTAATAAAAGCAATATAAGTTCATCATTTATCCAAAACGGCTCATATCTGATAATATTTTTTATCTTTTGTAACTGAATAAGAAAAACATTTTTTATTTTCTCAAGTTGAAAATCTTGCATCAAAATTACTACTATTAAACTCTTTAGAATCAGTTTCTACTCAACAAGTAGTTCATTGTATAACATATAAATTATTCACTCTTTCCAATGGTAATGTTTTATCTTCCAAATGAATTTGCGATAAATTATTATCCAACAATATGAGATCTCAAGCAGGATATGGATAATTGTCTTTATAAAATATATTAAGATAGTTAGAAATCTGGGAAATATTATTTAAATTATTTTTATTTATATCTTGTTGTTTCCTATAATCAAAAAATCAAAATATAAAAGCCAAGATTATAATTAACAATCAAAATATAACTACTCAAGCAGTAACATATACCCAGTTATTCTTTTTCATTTTAATTTTTTAGAAAATAATTAAACAAATTATAATAATAAACAAATAAGTTTCAAGAAAATAAAAAACCGCACAGATGCGGTAAATATATTATAATTTTAGTCTTCTAGAAAGTTTTTCAACAAAAGTCTGGTCATAATCAGATAATAAAGGAGCATATTCAGAAAGATTCATAACAAATTCTTTAATATTATCAGGATCATCTTTTAATGTATGAATATACTTAATATTTCAAATTACAAAAACAATATTCTTCAAAGTTTGTGTTTTATTATCAATCTCTAAAACAAATCCGTTTACTGAATTCCAAGGGAAAAATTTATCTCAAAATTTAAGTCATTCTGATGCTATAGAGATTCTAATCTTTTGTAAATTAGTAAGTCAAAACAATATATATCATCATAATAATAAAAATAACAATATTGCTCATACAAAATTTTTTGTAAACAAAGATATAATTATCATAAAAGCAAAAAAGGTTATAAAAATTATATACCACCATTTTCCTCTTTCATGTAACTCTCAATTATATACGTAGATTTCCATACTATAATTATTATTTTTAAAATTATGATATCCATTAAGAACCAAAACAAATCAAAAATGAAATATGTTATAACTGTATCGAATAAAATTACAATAAAATTTTGATTAATAAAATGTAGTTACAGTTTGATGATGGAAAGTTTTTGAATTATCAGTTTTAGATAAAAGCCAAATTATATTTGAAATTTCCATATTTGATTTAACTACTATTTTTTCTGATATTAAATCAATTACCTTACAAGCATTTGATCTAATTTCTATTTCAAAAACGGATCATTTCTCAACATTAAATCAGTTATCAACAATATCACTAAGTTCTCTCTCATATTTCAATATTCACAAATTTCTTAAAAATCGTGGAATTTTATAATCAGCTCATCAAATAAGTATATTCATATTTTTGAGTCACTTAGCAGAAAATTTTAAATATTCGTTTATCTCGGCAAGTAAAACCTGTCATAATTTAAAGAAGTTTACACTACATCACTCATACAAAGAAGTATCATTAAAATTAATAAAATTTTGACTTAATCATAACAAAAGTTTTAACAGATCAAAATCGTTTTGTAATAAAAAATTGTAAAAACTTCATTCATAGCTTTTTAATAATATTTCAGAATTGTTTCTTAAAATATTCACTCTTTCTTCAAATAAAGGAATAATAATATCAGATTCTCAAACAAAAACATCCTTAAATTCTTTCTCCGATAATTTCAAAATAAACATTGGATTATATAATTCAAATCATTTATCTATTGCCTTTAAAAAGGAAGCTATAACTCAATAAGTTCAACTAAATATTTTATCTTTATAGGGTATCAACCATTTAGGTTTTTGCCAAAAACAAAAGTTTAAACTATAAATAAAAAACAATAAATTAATAGATTGCTCATCACTTAATTTTGATGGAAAGATAAGTTCATTTGGATAAGATGATTCCAAGTGAAATGCAGCTATTTGAGGCAATAGTTTATCTATTTGTTGAAAATCAATTTTTACGTGCTTTGAATTTTGTACAATATAATCTATTCAAGAAAAAATTGAATGCATTTGAATATATTTAATTATAAAACGATCATATCATATATAGCGATCAAAATACTACATACAATATATTAGGATTTTTCTTTGCCAAAAGCTTAATTTCTTCTGCATTTTTTATTTCATAATTTATTGAATAACCAATAATAGTCTTAATTTCATTAGATTTATACAACAAATTATGACTAGACTCAACTATAATATATTTTCATTTACTTCAAAATTTATCTATAATTAAGTTTTTTATATCTTTTCAATTTTTAGCGGAAATACAATAGATAATTTCTTTCCAACTTCATTCTATAGATTTTAAATACTCAAATAAACTATTTAATCATTGTTCATTATGAGCTCAGTCAATCAATAAATTATTTGTTAAATATTCCAATCTACCACTATGTTGAACTTGTTTTAATCAATCCAAAATTATATTTTCTGGAACTCAAAGATATTTAGTAATTTCATAAGCTAAAGCTGCATTTTTCTTTTGATAATCTCAAATCAAATTAGTTTGGATTAACCTATCAGTATAAATTAAATCGGAAAGTTTTTCTTTGGCAACATTTTCAATTATCTCATTATGGAAATTCATAAATACTGGCGCTTGGTTTTTAATTATTCAAGATTTATGAAAAGCAATATCATCTAAAGTTGGTCAAAGAAGATCTATATGATCATAACCTATCGTAGTTATAGTCACAGCCTTTGGATTTAAAATATTTGTGGCATCATACATTCATCCACAACCAACTTCAACAATTGCATATTCACATCCAATTTGAGAAAAATACTCAAAAGATATCAATGTACATTTTTCAAAGTAAGACAAACTCATATCCAAAGAAATTATTTTATTTACAATATTTATAAGTTGATCGCATGAAATAAGTCATTCATTGGATTTGAATCTTTCTTTGATATCAATCAAATGAGGAGAGGTAAAAACTCATACTTTCTTTCACCGATTTTTTATAACAGAAAAACACATGTTACAAACACTTCATTTTCAATTAGTACCTGTAACATGTATTATTTTATAATTATTTTGAGGATTTCATAACTTTTCAGCTGCTAATTTAATTCTTTCCAAGCTATAATCCCTAGTTTGCTCAAAATCAAATATATATTCTAAAGCTGACTCATAAGAAATTATCATTTATAATCACATTATTTTAAATTCTTTTCCATTACATTTGCAAAAGCAAAAATTTTATCTTCGTTCCATTGATTGGCTACTATATGTAATCAAACTGGCATATTTTCTCCTTGATCTTCGGCAAAGCCCACAGGTAATGACATACCAGGCAATCATGCAAGATTTACAGAAATTGTATAAATATCAGCCAAATAATCCTTTATTGGATCATCTATAATTTGTCATATCTTCCATGCAACAGTTGGACTTACAGGTCAGATTATCAAATCGTAATCAGCAAATACTCTATCAAACTCCATTTTTATTTTTTTTCTAACTTTTTGAGCTCTTACATAGTATGCATCATAATATCAAGCACTCAATACATAAGTTCAAATCATAATTCTTCTTTTTGCTTCATCACCAAATCCTTTAGCTCTTATATTTGCGTAATAATCATATATTTTATCATAATCAAAAGTATCTTCTTGATAACCAAATCTTATACCATCAAATCTAGAAAGATTAGTACTTACTTCTGCAGGTACTACAATATAATAAACTGCTAAAGCATATTTCAAGATAGGCATATCTATCCAGTCTACTTGTGCTCAAAGTGACTTAGCTTTTTCAATACTTTCCAAAATCACTTTTTTAACATTTTCATCAATTCATTCTTCAAAATACTGTTTAGGTACGGCTATTTTGAAATTTTTCAAATCTTTAGTTTCCAAAGACTCATCCCATTTTTTATAGTCGTCTATTTTGATACTTGTAGCGTCATTATCGTCATGTCATGAAATTGATTGTAACATTATTTTTGAATCTTCTACTGTTTTTGCAAAAACTCAAACCTGATCAAGTGAAGAAGCCATAGCTTGCACACCAAATCTAGAAACTCTACCATAAGTAGGTTTGATTCAAACTACTCAACAAAGACTAGCTGGTTGACGAATACTTCATCATGTATCAGTTCAAAGAGCTGCTATACAAAGATCAGCTGCTACTGCAGCAGCACTACCAGAAGAAGATCAACCTGAAATTCTATTTGTACCATGAGGATTTTTTGTAGGACCAAAAGCTGATTTTTCACCGCTTCAACCCATAGCAAACTCATCCATATTTGCTTTACCTATCATAAGTCATCAAGCATTTTCAAGATTTTGAAAACATGTTGCACTATATGGTGGAACATAATCTTCAAGCATTTTTGAAGCACAACTAGAAACATATCATTTAGTCAAAATAATATCTTTGATAGCTATAGGAGCTGCTTTCAATGGTCTATTTTTAAAATCATTAATATTTTTTTCTATATAATCTTCATGAAATCTTAAGTAAGCATTCAGATTAGGATTTTCTTGTTTCGCCTTATTTAGATAACTTTCAACAACATTCTCAATTTTTAATTCTCAGTTCTCAATTTTATTCAAGTATTGTTTTAAAGTAAGATTCATTTATTTTTCTTGTAACAAATAAAAAATGACTTTATAATATATTTTTACTAAATGTTTTCAATGGAAAGATAAAATATGAATTAAACAAGCTTAGGCAAAAATTCAATATCCATCCAATATTTTTTATAATTATTTCAGTCTACATAAACATTAACTGTATCTCAAATTTTTACATATTTTTCAATATCATACCAAATATAATCACTTTTGAATAAGTAAACTTTATTTGTAATTTGATCTAAATATTGAGCCTGAATAAAATACGGAGATTCTCAATTAACTCTATAGTTTAAATTTCTACCAACAAAATCTACTTTTAGATTGAGAATAATTCAATTTGATTTTATGTAAGATATAAACTTTTTTCTATTGATTTTGTATATATAAATAAACACAGGAATAATAAAGATTATTAATCAAAAAAATAAAAAAAATAGACCAAAATATTTATCCATAAATGAGTTAATAAGAAATTTCTCTGGCTCAATAGCTGAACAATATACTTCAATTTTTTCTCAAACCTTTGGATAAAAAGATCAATGTAAATAAGATTGTTTTTCTATATCATTTCCAGCACAATTATACTTAACAATTGGAGCATAAGTAATTGATCATTTTGAATCTACAGATTTATCAACTCATACTACTTCTCATAATATCAAGTTTCAATTCAATATTAAATACAAATTAGGAATAAACAAAAAAAATCAGATTCAGGAAAAAACTCAACCAAAAACAAATAAGAACAAATTAAGAAATAAATTTCTTCACTTTCCCATAAAAATTTAAAAACTATATAAAAATTATCCTCTCAATATCATTAATTCTATAAACTGATTCCTTTTGTTATGAGCTCAAATAATTTCCGTCCTAATAGGTCATTCAAATCATAGATCTATAAGTGGAGAACTTATATGTCTAGATCAATATTGATAAACTCATTCTTCTATTACTCAAACAACATTTTTGGGTAATTTTACATAACTAGTTTCTCATATTTCAAACATAAACTTTTCTACTCAATCCAACTCAGAAAAAGGAGTCAAAACTTTTACTAAATCTTTTTTTGAAGAAACCTGTACAGTAGCAGTTGTAAAAGGTAAATAACTATTCCCTGTAAGAGGTAATACTAATCTTTCAGCATTATAATAATCATTTTCAGAAAGTATATTTCAATCAATATCCATTAACTGCCAATCCTTTCAGTACTTTCAATCTATAAAAAATTCTCAAGATTTTATTAAGTCATATAATTCTTTTCACCTAACAGTATTTTTAACACGATTTATCCAATAAAACCTAAAAAATCACTCTCATTCTCATATAAATATATCAGCACATCAACGATTGGTTACATAAATTTCTAATTCTATATCATCTCATTGATCCAAAGAAGACAAATGTTTGTCATTCATAAATCTTATAGGATGATCAAATATATGAACTCAAGACTGAGCAAAACAGCTTCTAGTTGACACATTTAATATTTTTAAAAATCATTTATTAGATTTAAATCCTTGAAAATCAGGTAAATTATTTCTTTTAATAATAACTTTCAATGGAATTGTTGAGCTTGCACTTACAACAATTGACTGAGAAACAACAACATCTATTCATCACCAAAAACATGGAAAATTCTCATGTCAATAATTTAATGCATCTGACCACTGTAGAGTATCCAAAAAAGATTGTTCAAAATTTTTATCATCGACAGATTTTCAAATCAAAAACCAAGAAGATGTTCAATCCATATAAATATATTATTACTTTTGTATAAAACCTTTAATTAATTTGAATATATCACTATCCAATACATATTTTGAATTATTTTTCATAGATTCTTCCAATACTTTAAGTTGCTCTTTCAAAACTGCATTATCTTTAAAAAAACTAGATGCTGCAACAGATTCAACCTCCAATGCTTTTGCTTTAGCTGAAGCTAATCTTTCTATAGCTTGAGCTTCTCACTCTGCTTCTAAAACTTGCTTTTGTTTGAATCATTCTGCTTCTATAATCTGTTTTTCTCTAAGTCATTCCGCTTCTCTAATAGCTGCTTCTTTAAGTCATTCTGCCCTAAGAATTTGAGCTCTTTTTTCCTGTTCAGCTTTTTTTTGCTCTTGCATAGATTTTGTAAGATCTGCAGGTGGCTCTATTCTCTGAATTTCAACTTTGGTTACTTTTAATCACCATTTTGCTGTTTCTTCTGACAAATGAGTTTGTACAAAAGCATTTATTCTTGCTCTTTCTGATAAAGATTCATCCAAAGTAAGTTGACCAATCATAGATCTAAGATTAGCCATAGCTATTTGTAAAACAGCATTAAATGGATCATTAATTTCATAAACAGCTTTATAAGGATCTACAATCTGAGTATATACTACTGCATCTACTGTTACGACTGCATTATCTTTTGTAATCATTTCATGAGAAGGCGTTGTCATAACACGTTCTCTCATATCAATCTTTTTTACACTATCCAAAAAAGGAATAATAAAATGCCATCATTGTCACAAAGTACCATAAAATTTAGATAATCTTTCAAGTAGTCATTTCTCATTAGGAGAAATTTTCACAAGAGATGAAAAAACCACAATAATTGCAAATAGAATAATCAATATAGCTAAAAATCCCATCTTATTTTTTGGTTAATTTATAAATTACGTATTTGAGTATAAGCAAAAGAATAACAAGTTCAATAAGTATTAGCCAAAATATCATATCCGATAAAAAAAACAGCAATATCCCAACAAATGCTCAGAGAAATAGCAATATCGCTAAATTATGATTTTTCATAATCAAAAACTATTTAATTAAATAATCATTTCACAAAATAATAGTAAGATCATTACCATAATCACTGCTACCAGTAAGTTGATTTGGTGCATTTACAAATATTTTCAATAAATCTAGTGTTGTTGAATAATCTCAAGTTCAGTTAATATATATCAAAGAATTCTCATAAGGATTTTGTGTTTTACCAATATCCTCTACATTAAATCAATATTTTTTAAGATCTATGGCCAATGTATTTGCTACAGTAGAAACATTCCCCTTATATGCCTTTTTCATAGATTTTTTATCAATTCAGTTTAATATTCTAATTTTAGCATTTTCCAACAAAAATTTTTGATTGTAAACAACATAAAATGCAAAGTCACGCATTTTTTTATAAAACTCTACATTTTCTGGAGAAGATCAACTTGGTAATATCACAGATGCACCACCAAACCATGCTCTAGGAGCATAATAAAGTAAACATCAAGGATTAGTTGTAGAAAAATAACGCAAATCACAATCACTACTATATACATAAGAAAAAAACTTTTTAGGTTTATCAATATATCTAGCCATTCAAAGCATTTCTTTGAAACTAATATTTGTATAAACTATTTTGTTATATTCTCAATAAATTTGTTTAATTTTATCTACACTAGTAATATTTTCTACTTTTAGAAAATTGTTAACAATTGCTTCTATAATTTGTTGCTGTCTCAAAGCACGAGAAAAATCAGAAGTAGAATGTCTAGATCTAGCATATTTTAAAGCCGTTTCTCAATCCAAATGTTGCATTCATTTTGTAACTTTAAAAGTAGTATATCATCAATCCTTAGTAGGATATTGAGAATCCACCAAATCATATGGTACATCTACATCTACTCATCACAATTTATCTATAAGTCATTCGAAACCTTGAAAATCTATCAAAGCATAATAATCCAATGGAATTCAAGTTATATCTTTAAGTTTTTTTGAAAGTGTAGCAGCCGCAGAATCCAAACTTTTTGAATTATAATAATCATTAGCAAAAACTGTATTTATTCTACCATAATGTCATCCAGAATATTTAACATAAAGATCTCTAGGTATTGAAAGAAAAGTAACAGTTCAAAGCTGAGGATTAAAAGATGCTATCATCATAGTATCTGAAAGGTATCATCATTGATGAGTTTCTCAACCATATCAAACAAGCAAAACATTGATTTGCCCAAGTTCATCTTTTTTCATTTCATCACCAACTGCATGACTTACTATATTGATTCAAGCAAATGAAATAGATTTAATTACTGATTTACCTAATTGAAAAGCAAAACCAGAATAGTAAATAATTACTCACGCAAAAAATACTACTAAAACAGTTTTCCAAAGAAACAAAAATGAAAAAGCAGATTTCAATATATCCCAAAAAGTTCAATATTGCTTAAAATTTCCTAACTTATTTATTTTAAACTTCATCAAATACAAAAACTAAACTATCTAAAAAAGATTTTTTAAATCTATAAAGTCAGCAGGTGATTTTACTTCCTCAGACAATCAATCTACTAAGTTTTCTACTTTTTCTGTTATATTCATATTAAATTTAAACATATCAACATTTCAATTTATTTTTACATTAACATCTGAATTTTTATCATCTATTTTTGTATCAAAAGACATAGAAACATTTCATAAATTCATATCATTTTCATAAAAAATCAATGAAACTAATATATTATTTCACTTAGTTTTTATTGATAAAACTATTTTAGAAGACTTTGAGTTAGCATTCAAAAAAGTAAATAATAGTCAACTTTCTTCTCAAGACTTATAAATATCTCAAGAAAAAACTACATCTGGCAATGAAATCTGATCAAAACTGAAAACTATATCGTTTTTATTTTTTATTTTCAATTTTCATGTAAGTTTAGATCAAGACAAAACTTCTCTCAAATCTTTCTCTGAAGATTGTATAGTTGCTTCATCTATACCATAAACACCAGAAACAAATTTAGAAGAAACTATTTGTTTATAAAATTTAATTATATTATCATTATCTATATCTGTATTATAAACAGTATAAGCTCAATCTTTGTAAGAACCTCCTATCTGTTTTTGAAAAGGATATTTTTTAAATCAGTCAAACATATCAAAGATAAATGTATAAACATCTTTTGTTTGAAAAGAATTTATTCAACTAGAACTCAATCATTCAACATTTAGATAATCAAGCAATAAAATCCACTTAGATAGATATGGTTGAACAAATCCAGCATATCATTGAATCATCGGATTTGTAGACGAAATATTGAAGTTTAATATATTTCAAAAAATCTTTCATTCATTGAATATAAAATTTAAGTTTCAACTAAATATAGTAGGTAAAAGTTCTCATCAAAGTCATGACACTGATCAATCCAACTTCAAATCATATTTTCATTTTGAATCTGAAATTTTCTCATTATTTGAATAAACTCAATTTAGATTTATATTAGCTTCTCAAGTGATTAAGCCAAAACTTCAGTCAAAGTTAATATCTATATTTTCTTTAATATCCTTGTAATTTGATAATAATTTTAGATCTGATAAAGATCACTTTGTAAATCAATCTACCAAATTAGAATAAGCATCGTTAAAAGATAAATTTGAAGATCCATTAAAAACTTTAGAAACAATTAAATCTTTAAAATAAAATCACAAAACTCATCATCATATAAGCAAGATTAAAGAAAGCAAAACTATAATTTTCTTTTTAAGATTCATAATAAATTATTAAATTTATAAAATATTAAACTAATATAAATTAGTTATTTATGGTCGAAATATTACAAAAAATAGCCATAAAATCAATATTAAAAATTACGTTTTCTAGAAACAAGTATTATTCATCAAACAATAAAAAATAGCATAATAAATTGTGTTTTTGTAAAAATACTATAATAGTCTGTATAAGGATGATATCTAAGAAATTCTAAAAAAAATCTAAATACTCAATAAAACAAAAGGAATAGTCAGCTAATCAATCATGGAATAAAAACTAAAGAAATATATTTTTTTATAAATACTATAAACAATCATATAAAAAGTAAAAATCACTCAAAAAAGCTTTCCAAAAAATTAGTATTAATTCTATAATTATTATCAAAATTTTTATAGATACGAACTATATCAAATTTTTTAAGAAATCATTCTAAAATATCATTTCACAAAATTGGAAACATTTTAACTGCTGATTCAAACTTTCTACCAAACAGTTCTTGATTTAAATAATTTCAAATCCTACCCAACATTATTCATATTGGTAAAACTAATACTATTAAATCCATAAGTAATAGAAATTCATTCCAAGAAAGTTTAAAAAGTTTTTTTATTATATAAATTCAAAATATTACTCATAAAACTCATCATACAAAGCTCATTCATCATTGCCATATAGCAAAAATCTCTAATGGATTTTGTAAAAAATATTTAAAATCATATATGAAAACATATCAAAGTCTTCATCATAATAAAACTCAGATTGCAACTGCTATCACTAAATCATCTATTCAATGTTCCAAAAGATTTTGTAAATTTATATAATTTTTAAAAAACTTTTTTTTGGCAACAAACCATAAAAACAAATATCAAAGCAAAAATGCTAATAAATAAAATATTCAATACCAATAAATTTTAAATCAAAATAACTCAAAAGCTATCATAAGTAATTGCAAAAAATAATCTAAATAAATATAATAGGTCAATTAATACAATTAAAAATATAGTTAAAAATGAGATTATTTCAAACACAGATGTCAGATAAAGAAGAAAAAATAGGTATTAGTTGATGAATTAAACATATAATTTGATTCAAATTAATAAAAACACTATGTTATGATAAAAAGATTCCTAAATTATCTATTTTATGATATATTTTTGAATTTTTATGATATAATAATATAGCATTGGATCTATATCAACTAGAACTTAATGCGTTAATTACTAAAGAAAGATCAAGATTGTTCGAGATATATATAAATTTCAGCAAATGACTAATAAGACTTGAATATATACCATTGATGAATCCATATAAAATAAAATGACCTGCATTCAATAATCCCGAAATAGAAAAATTAAGAAAAAAAGTCCAAAATTTGACAAAAAAATAACTTTTAGATAAAATTTAGATATTATTTATTTAAATAAAAATAAAAAAAATGAGTAACGAAAAATTGACTACATTAGAACAACTAATGAAAGAAATGGTAAATGCTTGAGTTATTAAATCAACAAGTTGAGATTTGGTAAACACACTAAATTTTTTTGATAATCTAGATTCAGAAAAAGTAGAAGCACTAAAAAATACTCTTAAAGAAAAATGAATGTTTGACGAACTAATTTTGTTAAATCAACAAATTCTAAGAGGACTAGTGAGACAATATAATATGGAAATCATTTGAAACAAAAAAATATTTGATGGATCAGAATTTGATAAAATGGTGGATACCTCATCAATTAGTACTCCTGATGCAGATAAATTGAAAGCCGAAATAAAGGAAGCACAAAAAGCTAAAGCAAATAAATTAGTAGAAGAATGAAAATTTGATGAAGCTACTAGTCTTATTAACTGAGTAATTATGGAATTAGTTTTCCAACAAAACCAATATATAAATAGTAAAGTTTATTGAAAAGATTGATTAAGAAAATTATACCCTAAAAAGGATCATGGTTATTGATATGTTGATCAAGATTCAATTGATACACCTGAAAGTATAGAATGGAAAGAAGAGATTAAAAAATTACAAAAAGCAAATTTTAGAAGACTCATATCAGAATGAAAATTTGATGAAGCTATTATGTTTGCTAATAATGTAATAATTATGATACAAATGCAAGTTATTAGAGAATCAGAAAAACTCACTTCAAAAGGATATAACGACATAATAAATACAGAGCCTCAAAAAAAGAAAATAAAATTGGAATATATTCCTTGAGTTTGAGAATGGCAAGAATTAATAGAAATAGCATATATAGCAGCATTTGATGAAGCTATTAAAACATGAGATTATGATAAAGCAAAAAAGATAGCTATGAAAAAGTTTATAGAAGAATTTATTACTAATAACTGAGAAGAAGACACATCAAACGTATTAAGTGGTTTTAAAAAGATCAATTTAAATCACAGAAAAGATGAATCTAATGACCAATCATCAGATACTAGTTGGATTTGAAGATTAAATAAAGTAAATAGATTACTTAACAAATGATCTCGGTAAGAATTTAGGCTTTATTTTAAAAGTTAAATAAATCAAGTAATATTATTAGTCATTTAATAAAATATAGTATGGACCAGTTCCATACTTTTTTATACTAATTTTTTGCACCGAACTTGCTTATATATGCTGTAAACATATTTTCTACAAAATTTGGTAACTGCTCTTCCAAATTATCAATAATCGTTCTAATTTTTTCTCTATTTGATTTTTTAGAAATTATACAATCAGCATAAAGTGGAACAATTCATTTTACATTACAATATTTTATAATATCGGCTTCTCTAAGATAGGTCATTGGTCTAATAATAGAGAAATCTCACTTTCTCATAGGATTTACTGGAAGCATAATATCCATTTTCTTTCAAGTATGAATATTCATAAACAGCGTATCTATAATATCATCCATATGATGTCAGTATGCAATTTTAGTTGCTCAAATTTTTTCAGCTAATTTAAAAAGATTAATTCTTCTAGTGTAACTACACCACTGACAAGTATCAGCTGCTTCTATTCATTTTTTAAGATCTGATCATTCAGGAATATTTAAAGGACTAATTATATATTCAACTCAATATCATTCAAATATTTTTACTAATTTATCAGATAACACTATGATTCAAGGAATTTCAGGAACTACATATACAGCTATCAACTCAAACTTTAAATCACTATGTTTTTGTATAGCAACAAGCATATCTAGCATAGCTAAACTATCTTTGCCACCAGAAATAGCAACAATTATTTTATCTCAATTTTGAATCATATCAAAATCCTTTATTCAAGCATATGTTCTTTTTTTAAGTTTTTCTACTATCGACATTAGAAATTTTCATGAAATAAAAAATTAGTTATAAAGTTAAAAAGTTATTCATCAATTATTAGTTTCACCTATTACCTATTACCTTTTCCCTTTCTACTTTCACCTATTTATCGTTTCCTATCATAATTTATTCAATTTTCTGATCAACTTTGTTTAAAATCTTCTCAATTTCACAAAAATTCTTTAAACAATGACTTAATATAATCACTTGAGTTATATGTTCATGATCATTTAATCTCCTGCATTTGCTCTATCCATTGAGTAGATTTACGCTTAACATTGTCTATTATTTGTTGAGATTGAGTTGGATCTATCTTTTGATGTTGAGGTTTATTTACTGATTTTTTATCATCATCGTTATTCTGAGAATCTTTGTCTCAATCCTGATCTTGATTAGACTGATTATCAGATTTTTGTTGATTTTGATTTACGATTTTATCCAAATTTTCCATTCATTTGTTAAGTTTATCACTAGCCTCTTCTCAAGATTTTCAACCTCAACCAGGATTTTTACAAATCATTTGTAATCAATCTATATCTTGTTTTTCAATTATCTCTCATATAGACTGCTGCATTTGAATAAATTGTTCCAACGCTGATTTTATATCTCAAATACTACTATTTATACCATCAATAACTTCGATTTTTTTTTCAAAACAATTAAGCTTTTCATCAACTGAATCAGATATTCTATTAGGAATTGATATCTTTGTTGCAGATAGGAAATCCTTCACTTTCAAAAGTCAAACATAAGAATCAGTTAAATTCTTTTTGTACTCATCCAAACATTTTATCAACTCAGAATCAGTTAATCATAACTTAAATTTATCTATTTCTTGTATTTTTTGATCAAATCAACTCAACTGTTCATCTATAGATATAGATATTTTATCTAATGAAGTTACAAGTCAGCTAAAAATATTGGTACACAATTTTACATTCAAAAGATAAAGGAAAGTTTTTATAACAGAGAAATTATAATTAAACTCTTTTTCAAATTTTTCATTATGTCATGTAATCAAAACTTGGCCTATTTGTTCATAACTATATAAACTATCTTTTAGATAAGAATATCAACTTAACAAATCCAATACATTATCCCCAGAAGAAAATTGCAGAGATTTAAAAAAATATATGTTTCATTGATTAAAAAAATAATTTACATCATAGCCATTTAGGTTTGAAAAAGATTTATCAATCTCTCAATTTAAGAAGTCACTATTTGATTGAAAATTTTTAATAATTTCATCTATTTTTTTATCACTAGATAGAGTCGGATAAAAGTTAGTATCTATATTGTCTACTCTTTTCTCGGGTAAATTTAGTCATATGATATCCAAAACATTATTATAAAATTTTGATATCTGAGAAAAACTAGTTTCAAACGAATGAAATTTATAATTATTTTTAAAGTAATAATTTCATAATATAAAAAAAATAACTAACAAAAAAAACAATAATATCAAATATTTATATATGAGTCTTTTATAATTATTAATTTGTATATCAAATTGATTCATAAACAAAAAACTTAGTATTTAAACAACTAATCATTTCCCTCTAATCACTTTAATTGATCTCTTATCATTGCAGCTTTTTCAAACTCCCAATTTTTAATTGCATCATCGAGCTGAATTCTAAGATCTTTTTGAATTATTTCTTTTTCTCTTTTTGTTAGCTTTTTAAGTTTTTTAACTCTTCATCTAGTAACAATTGGTTGAAAATCTATGGCCTCATCTGTTCTAACTACATCCAATGATTTAACATTTGAAACTGCCTTTTGAGGTGATATACCATGGGAAGTATTATAATCTTGTTGTATATGTCTTCTACGATATGTTTCCCAAAGAGATTTTATTATAGACTTAGTAAAACTATCAGCATATAAAACTACCTCTGAATCAGGATTTCTAGCTGCTCTTCAGATAATTTGAATTAAAGAAGTTGTAGATCTCAAAAATCACTCTTTATCAGCATCCAATATAGCAATAAATGTTACTTCTGGTAAATCTATTCATTCTCTCAAAAGATTAACTCAAACCAAGATATCTATTTCTCAAGTT
>Ga0172367_10005177_pt1 | contig 15846 bp, 9 predicted proteins | sample Lak10m_FD_114542 | JGI IMG/M metagenome (GOLD analysis project Ga0172367, IMG submission 114542) | Freshwater microbial communities from Kabuno Bay, South-Kivu, Congo - kab_022012_10m | ecosystem: Environmental > Aquatic > Freshwater > Lake | place: Democratic Republic of the Congo: South-Kivu...
AACATTTTGCTTTAAAATATCTATAGCAAAAGTACCTTTTTGTAAATTATAAAATAATAAAAAAAAACCAAGAAAAATTGTAGTAAAGACGAATTTACCTTTATTGAAATAACGGCTTTCAACTTCTAAACCAATAATTTTTGCAATGCCATCAAAATTAGAACCTAAATCCGATTTATTCTCGTTGAACATTTTATTTAAACAGTTTAATATAATTAAGAACCGTATAAAATTAAGAAAGCTAACATTAAACCAAAGAAAGCTGTAGCTTCACATAGAGCAAAACCTAAGATAGTATAAGTAAATAATTGGTTACCTAATTCAGGAGTACGTGAATAAGAAGCAATTAATGATGAAAAAATTAGACCGATACCAATACCGGGACCTGCAACAGAAATAGTAGCTAAACCAGCACCTAAAACTTTAGCAGCTTCAAACACTTTATTTATAAATTGGGAGCGATGGGATTCGAACCCATGAAGACTGAATGTCAACCGATTTACAGTCGGCCCAGATTGACCACTAGCTGCACACTCCCACAGCTAAATTACCATGCTATTTAGATTTCATTAAATATATATACTTTTTGTATTTATTAAATAAATATTTTAGTTTTGCTAAAATTAAAACATAATCAAACATAAATTTGTTCTTGCTTACAATTAAGCATTTATAGTAATATCTTTTATAATTTGTTTTCTCCAGCTACAGCTTCCGCTACAACAACCTTGTTACGACTTCGCCCCAATTATCAACTCTATCAGCATTCCTATAAACTACCTAAACAATAATAGATAATTTAGTGAAGAATTTACGACCTAACCGATTCTCGGGCCGTGACGGGCAGTGTGTACAAAGCTTCGATTCCTCTTCACCGTAACGTTCTGATCTACGATTACTAGCGATTCCTACTTCAAAATCCCGAATTTCAGAGATTTATCCGAACTAAAAAAATTTTTAAAGATTTGCTCCAGCATATAAAAAATAAAATTTACTTTTGCGTCTCTTTGTAATTTTTATTGCGGCACGTCTGTAGCCCAATTCAAAGAGGCCGTACTGACTTTACGTCGTCCTTATTTGGATTTACCGTTAAATATAGCAAAAACTATATTACAGGGTTCCGCCGGTTAATTGAAATTAATCAAAAGATCTCACGACACCAGCTGACGACAGCCATGCAGCACCACATTAAATATCTTTTCAGATACTTTAGAATTGGTAAGGTTTTATGCGGGTCATCATATTAAACAACATACTTCACCGCGCGGTGAAACTTCCGTCAATTCCTTAGAATTTAATTCTTGCGAACATACTCTCCAGGCGGAGTATTTAACGCGATAGCTACGGTACTAAAAACTCTAATACCTAATACTCATCGTTTTCTGCGTAGACTACTAGGATGACTACCCCTATTTGATCCCTACGCCTTCACACCTCATTGTCAGTTTGTTACACGATTATCGCCTTCGCTTCTGGTATTCCAATCAGTATCATAGGATTCTATCCCTTCTCTGATTGTTCTAAAATCGCCATCACAACTCAAGATTTTCTGCAATAATACAGCACTAAAATATTTACTTTTAGTATTTAATATTATCCTATAAAAATCCAACTACGTGTCCTTTTCGCCCAGTAATGATGAATAACGTTTGCTCCTTGTGTATTCCCGCGGCTGCTGGCACACAATTCACCGGAACTTCTTTTGTGCTTGACGTCATTATCGTACACACAGAAACGGCTTTACATTCAAAATTAATCGAAGTTCTTCACCGTTGCGAGATTGCTGGGTCAAGCTTTCGCTCATTGCCCAAGATTCCACACTGCTGCCCTCCGTGGAAGTTTGGGTCGTGTCTCAGACCCAATGTGGCTGTCCGTGCTCCCACACCAGCTAAAGGTCGTCGGCTTGGTAGGCTTTTACCCTATCAACTACCTGATCTTTTTTCAGCTTACTTTTAAGCGGTTTTACCTTTTGTATATTTGATATTCTTTGTTATTCAGGTAACAAGTATCTCAATCTTAAAAATAAATTCCAAAATATTACGCACCCGTTCGCTACTAAAAAATAATTTTTCGTTCAACTCGTCATGTGTAAAGCATCTCTCAAACGTTCATTCTGAGCTAGGATCGAACTCCTATATTATAATTATTATTTTTAATAAAATTAAAAATGAAATGATTGTAGAATTAAATGTGAATTCACATAATATATTCTACAAAACAACAATGCCCTGAGAAAGATTCGAACTTTCATTCCTGGATTTTAAGTCCAGTGTTCTAACCGTTGAACTATCAGGGCGAATTAAGTTTAAGTCATTTTATTTTTTTGTATCAACAAAAATATGTGTAATACTTGCAAAACTAACAAAAGTTGTTAATAATAGAGTTGTTAATAAAATTTGGTTTTGAACAATATCCACATAAGGCGACATTGCTGGCATGTGACCCCAATGCATTAAGTTAAACCAAATTAAAACATCAACAAAAAAACCACCATAGCGGGTTAAATAACTTTTTGAATAAATAGGAGCAGCAAATAAAATAATAGCAGCAAACATTGCAGCTAAACCACCTAACTTATTAGGTACAGATCTTAAAATAGCATAATAAGGTAAAAAATACCACTCAGGAACTAATTTTTCTGGAGTAACTAAACTGTCTGCAGGAATATAATTATCTGGATGACCTAAAGCGTTAGGATAAAAGAAAATAGTAAAAGCAAACGCACCTCCAACAAGTAAAATACCTTTTAAATCTTTTAATAAAAAATAAGGAGTAAAAACAATTTTATCTACAGTTTTTTCAGCCATAACAACATTTGAAGAACCTGCTAAATGTAAAAAATGTAAATGTGCTAAAGCTACAGCAGCAATAACAAAAGGCATTAAAAAATGTAAACTAAAAAAACGGTTTAATGTAGGATTATCTACCGAAAAACCACCCCATAACCATAAAGTAATATCTTGACCAACAACAGGGATAGCAGTCAATAAATTAGTAATAACAGTTGCACCCCAAAAACTCATTTGACCCCAAGGTAAAACATAACCCATAAAAGCAGTAGCTATCATTAAAAAGAAAATAATAAAACCAGTTAACCAAACAAACGGGCGTGTTGCACCACTCTCATAAAAAAAACCACGAAAAATATGAACCCAAACGACAATAAAAAAAAACGATGCACCATTTGAATGCATGTAACGTAATAACCAACCATCATTAACATCACGCATAATATGCTCAACAGAAAAAAAAGCCATATCTACATGTGGAGTGTAATGCATTGCTAATAAAATACCAGACAATAACTGAACACCTAAAAAAATACCTGATAAAAATCCAAAATTCCAAGCTAAATGGATGTTTATAGGAGTAGGATAATAAATTAAATGATTCATAACTAAATTTAAAGTACCTTTAGTACGCATAATTTTTAACATTTTATATTTTAAAAATTTAAACGCGAAACTAAATTTAAAGAAGTATTTTTAAATAAACGGTCTAATATTAAAACAAAACTTAAACCAACAGCAGTATCCACAGTTATTAGTACAAGCATTAAAAGCGTATAAACTTGACCTTGCGTTTCGTTTAACAAAGAAGAAGCCAACGTAAAGTTATAGCAAGCACTTAACATGCCTAAATCAATAAGTAATAAAAATAAAATATAATTTTTGACACAAATTAAACCAAACATAGATAAAAAAAATAAAACAGGACCTAAGTATATATAAATAGAGGTATCATAAGATAATATATTATAAACAGAAATTGTAGTTATCACTTTATTAAAATCGGAGCGGCCAGACTTGAACTGACATCGCCTGCACCCAAAACAGATATGTTGCCGTTACACTACGCTCCGAAAAACCAATCAATAAATATGGACGAGGAGAGAATCGAACTCTCGTCTCCGCATTGCAAGTGCGATATAATACCATTATACTACTCGCCCGAAAAATTATCAAAGCCTAGACCTGGAATCGAACCAGAAAGCAAATTTTGCAGATTTACCCCTACACCCGTAGGACACTAGGCAAAAATGAGAGAGGTGAGATTTGCACTCACATCATTGATTTTGGAGATCAATATTCTAACTATTAAAATACCCTCTCATAATATAAAATAAACGCCGCGAGAAGGAATCGAACCTCCAACGATCGGTTAACAGCCGATTGTTTTACCGTTAAACTATCACGGCCAAAAAGACATTTGTGCGTAATGCAAATAAAATTATTGGAGCGATAGGAATTGAACCCATATTTTCAGATTCAAAATCTGACGTTCTACCATTTAACTACGCCCCAGATAAAAACTAAACTTTTGGACTCAATAGGACTCGAACCTATATCTCACCCGTTATGAGCGGAGAATTTTACCTTAAACTATAAGTCCATAAATATAAATAATTTCGATTGTCTTTTTGTAAATTAACAAATACTCAATCGAGATAAATGAATAAAGAGCAACACGAGATTTATTCAAAAAAATATTGGAGTGTACATTATATTGGCTGGTACCAAAAATTTGTTAAACAAAAATAAGTACTCAAAAAATAAAACAATTAAATTATCTAAATAACTTACATTAATTATAATTTTTATGTTTTAAAATATTCTTTAAAATTTCAAATAAAATTAAAAGTAGAAATTCGCACTTAACATGCTTTCAGCGCTTATTTCGTCTAAAGTAACTATATAGCCTACTTGACATAATACAAATAACTATAAATAAGTGTTTAATATTATGTGGTCCTCTCGTACTGAAGTCAGAACCTTTTAATTTTTATATTGCGGTAGATAGGGACCGAACTGTTTCACAACGTTCTAAACCCAGCTCACGTACCACTTTAACCGGCGAACAGCCGGACCCTTGATACCTTCTTCAGCATCAGGATGTGATGAGCCGACATCGAGGTGCCAACCGACTCCTTCAATAAGAACTCTCAGGAGACATCAGCCTGTTATCCCCGGCGTACCTTTTATCCGCTGATCGATAATCTTTCCATACAGAATTACCGGGTCACTATGACTGTCTAATATTATTAGACCTAAAAAAACATGTCAGTTTTTTTATCAGATTTTTATATACCATTACGCTCTACAAAAAGTTTAAACTTTTTTGAAAAAATCTTTGCGCGTCTTCGTTACACTTTAGAAGACAACCGCCCCAGTCAAACTCCCAAGCATCAACTGTCATTTGTTGAGATTTTCAACAGAATTAAAGCTAAAAAATATATATAGAATGGGATCTCACTTTTAACTCCACAGACCCTAACGAATCTACTTCAACATTTTCCATTTATACTGAACAAATATATTTTTATATGCAATAAAAGCTTAGAGTAAAGGTGCACGGGGTCTTTCCGTCTAGCCGCAATTACATTGCATCTTCACAACGAATTCAATTTCACTGAGTCATTATTGGAGACAGTATAGCAGTCGTTATACCTTTCAACACGTCGGAACTTGCCCGACAAGATATTTTGCTACCTTAGGACCGTCAGAGTTACAGCCGCCGCTAGCTAGTGGTTATATTCAATGCAAAACGCATCTCCTTTTTACATACTAGCGCTGGGCAGGTATCAAACCCCATAAATCATTTTACAATTTCACGGAGTTTTGTGTTTTTATTAAACAGTCGCTGCTACGCGATTCTGTGCCACCTAAATTAGTAATATTTATACTAATATCAAAAAGTATTTTAAACACTATAATAGTTTCAATAACTTTTTCAACATATTTTAATATATACTTTAAAACAAAAATAAACAAAAGTTTAAGCAAACTTTTACTTTAATCAAAATTTCTGTTTTATATATAAACTATATTAATGAATATGTTTATCCTTGGATGATAAAACCTTTAATATTAAAGAATTAAAAATTTTTTTATAGTTACAAATAAAACTATTAGGTAATCCTTGTTCCGAAGGTACAGATTCCATTTGCAGAGTTCCTTCAATAACGTTATCTCACTGACCTTTGTATTCTCTACTTGTCCACCAGTGTCGGTTTACGGTACGGTTTATAAAATAAAATTTAAAAAAATAGTTTTTTGAATAAAAAAATTATTGCAGATTTTAATGACTTTTGAATTAACATACATTAATAATAATAAATTCAAAATAAAAATCAAACAAAATGAAATAAATTTTAATATATACATATTAATTATAATATAAAATTATAATGTTATATGATAAAATTTAAATTAATTTTTTTCCACTATTTTTTATTATTTTAGTAATTATATCATCAAGTACAACTTTCGTTTTCCTCTTAGACACCGTTTTAATTTTCTGCAGAACTACTTTACAGAACATTCCTTGGACTTACGGTCAAAATTTTTCACTTATTTTTTTACGTTACTCATGTCCGCATATTCATTTTTGATGTCTTCAAAAAATCTATCGATTTTTCTTTTGCAACATACAAAACGTTTTGCTACCACATACTTTAAATATGTTTAAAACGTCGGTAAGAAATTTAGCCCCACTTAATCTTCGGTATAAATAAATTGACCTTACTGATCTTTTACGATTTCTCTTAGAGATAGCAGCTTCTATGCTCACTCTTAATATTGTCTTAATTCATTCGCCCCTTGGTCACTTAATTTCTTTTGAGAACCTTATTTTTTAATCTGGGCTGTTGCCCTCTTGACAATAAACCTTATCGCTTATTGTCTGTTTACTCTATAAAATTCAAATTTAAAATTATAGTATTTGAAGTTTCACTAAAAATCCAACGATTTTTAACAGTTAACTCTACCCCTATAATTTTTCAGAGTACTATACTAACATATATTTCGCAAAAAACCAGCTATCACGTAATTTGATTAGCCTTTCACCCCTAACGACAACTCATCCCAATCTTTTGCAACAGAAACGAGTTAGATCCTCCAGAAATTTTTCCTTCAATCTGGTCATCGTTAGATCATTACGCTTCGGGTGTCTTTATAACAACTTTCAACATAAATTACTTAAGACTACATAATATTATTTAATCTTGCTATAATAAAGAACTTGCTGACCCATTATACAAAAGGTACATTGTTCTGACAAAATCAATTGCTATATATAAATAATTTCAACTTCTTTTTCAATTTAACCTTTTAAGGGTGTCATTTCACCTTTCCCTTACGGTACTCTGCACTGTCGTTTAATTAAACATATTAAAAACTAGAAGATAGGACTCCTATTTTCTAACAGCCTAAGCCAACCGTTATAATTCATAAAAAAAAATATATTAAAATTTATAAGGATTATCACCTTTTTTAATGCTCATTCCATGATAGGACGTGTAGATAATAAACTACACCCACAATCAAACATATTTTTAGATTCCAATGTCGCTCACCACTACTAACAGAATCTCTTTTTGATTGCTTTTCTTATTGTTACTATGATGTTTCACTTCACAAAATTAACCAAATTTAAAAAATAACTTTTAAAAATTAAAAGTTTTTACCTACCAGACATAATAGTATAAAATTTCTTTACACTATTAATTACAAAAATTTTCTGTCTGTTTTTTAATTAACTAGGTATTCATTATTTATAAAAATGTGTACGTTACAATTTATTAAAATACAATATATTAAAATAAAGCAGCTACAATAGGCAATGATTTATAAAACGCACGATCAATAAAAGGAACAACATTGCGTTTTTTATTAATAAAATCAGAGACATTAGGGTATCTAAAAGCAGAAACCGCTAAAATACGCTTATTTACTTCTAAAAAATGTGGTACTTTTGATTTACGTTTTATACGAACATCAAATAAATTTGATGTAATAATTAAACCTAAAAATAATTGACGTTTACCAATACGAACAATATCAAACAAATTAACCTGTGAATAAGGATTTAAAACAAGAGCGTTGTTTACTAATAAAAACCCATAACGCGCTAAATGATTTGCTGTGTGTATATTCGGGATATATTTCGAACGAGTAAATAGAATGTTAATACTTCGTTCCATATGCCATAAAAAACGATTGACAAAAATAGAAACCGAGTTTACATCAAGGCGCGTTTTCAGTTTGTTATACAGACCTAATGGTTTACTATTAACAAAACCATAAATATTTTTTAAAAAAACCGTTCGAAGATTATGCAATAAACGGAAGGAGTCTTGACGGCGAAAATGACCATAAGTTAACGAACGTTGGACAAATTTTTTTACTAAATATTGTTTTTTGTTTAACTTAGTAAACTTCCAATTTTTTTTCCAAACTTTATTTCTATTATTCATAATTGTACGAAATACAAATTTCGTTAATTTATATTTTTTGACTGGATATACGAGTGGACGTATAATGCTACGTGTAACTCTCTTTGTACCTACTTTCATAAATCTATAACGAAAACCACTTATTGGAGAAACTTTTTGAGTCCAATACACACTTTTTTTGTGCCCCTTCAGGATGTTTTCGAAAAAAGCACGGCGTTCAGAGAATATTTTGTTTTGTAGAGAGTAGTACAATTTAGTACGAAATCTAGGCTTTAACTGTTTATAACTTTTTAATAAAGGTTTAAAAGGCATATATATCGTCTCTTTCAGCATAGAAGGATTGTCTCTTTCTAGATCTCTTAAAGCTGAAAACGGAAAAGTTACTTTTCCAAACAGGCTACGGATATATTTTCGATTTAATATGTTTTTTCTAAAATGTTTCTCAGATAAATAACGATGCCACGGACGTACACGATTTTTAAAACGTTTTAGTATATTAAAACGTGAATCTAATGAAGCTTCTGTATCTAAAGTAAAATTAATACCATTAAATAAAAAATTATTGGTTGTTAATAACAATTGTTTTTTCATTAACTTTTTTGAAACACTTTTTACAAGAGAAGCCTTTCTTGAAGCAATACTGTTTATAAAAACATTATTAGTAAAAATATTACTGCCGGAAGGCGAAATAATACTTTTTTTAAAACCATGAATTTTATTAAATGATTTTGGAATAATAACACCTTTGGAAACACGTTTAATAAATAGAGTAGAAAAAAAATTAGACAATTTTGTACGTCTTTTTAATAACTTTGCTTTTTTTTTAATATTTCGTACTTTTATTTTACTTTTTTGCAAACGTAAAACTGTTGGATATATTTTTAAAATAAATAGTTTGTGAAAATAATTATATAAATTATAACTTGAAGTGTGTGGGGTTTTTAGCGCTTTTGTTGTTTTTTTATGAGATTTTGCAAAAATTTTCATAAACAGAAAAGGCGCTACAATATAGCTGGAATAATTGAAATAATTTAAAGGTTTTAAAAAGCGATATGATAAATAGGGAACTCTTGAGCCCAATCTTGGAAAGAGCAGCGAGTTTATTGGTATTCTTTGTCTTTTTAGTTGCTTGAAAAAAAAATTTGAAAATTGTGTTTTCGCTACTAGACGCTTTGTTGCTAAGCGTGTGTATCTCAGGTACTTAATAATATTATTCGTAGGTTTTTGTGAAAAAAAATAGCTGTTTTTTAATTTTTCAATACGCTTTATAATTTTTGGGTAGTTTTTTGTTTTAAAAAAAACAGTGCGCTTTAGCCACATACGTGCTGTATTTTGCTTTTTATTAATAAAATTGCGTGAAATTTTTAACTTTTTACGTACTTTAAAAAAAGGATTGCTCTCCTTTTTAGGTACGGTAGTTACAGCGTAAAAATTTGTTAAATTAAAAGTTTTAAAATGTTTTTTAAAATTATAATATTTTCTTAAGTCAGAAAAACAATTTTTTAATTTTGTATCAAATTTCTCTATTTTACTGCTAAGCGCTAACATTTTTTTTAAGTCTAAATCGTTATTTTGTTTATAATTAAATTTGGAAGGAACATTATTTTTAAAATAGCGGAAAGATTTTCTATTAGAACGGTATTTTATATCTCTTTTTTTATAAGATGACATTTTATAAAAATTTACGCTTTTAGAGTTGATAAAATAGTTGTTAACATAAATTCTAATTCAATATCTAACATTTCACGACTATATACATCAGCTTCATCTAAAAGAATATCAATTATAGAAAGAACATTAGAGCTAGAAGAGTCACCATTTTCAATTGCGTTACGAACTAAATCTTTAAAACGCGCGATATCTTTAGTTGATACATTATCAAGGAAACCATTTAAAGCCGCGTATAACATAATAACTTGTGAAACAACGTAGATAGGCGAATATGGTTCTTGTTTTAATAATTCAACTAAACGTAGACCGCGGTCAATAGTACGACGAGTAACTACATCAATTTCATCAGAACCATAAGAAGCAAAGTATTCAACTTCTTTGAATTGTGCTAATTGTAGTTTTAACGAACCGGCAAAAGCTTTCATTTTTTTAATTTGCGCAGCAGAACCTACACGACTAACCGATAAACCGACATTAATAGCTGGACGAACACCACTAAAGAATAACTTAGTATCTAAGAAAATTTGACCATCGGTGATCGAAATAACGTTGGTTGGAATGTAACCAGAAACATCACCTGCTTTGGTTTCAATGATAGGTAAAGAAGTTAAAGAACCACCACCATACTCATCTGCTAATTTTGCGGCACGTTCTAATAAACGTGAGTGAATATAGAAAACATCACCTGGGTAAGCTTCACGTCCTGGAGGGCGTTTTAATAATAGAGCCATTTGACGATAAGCAACTGCATGTTTACTTAAATCGTCATAAATAACTAAAGCGTGCATACCATTATCTCTAAAGTATTCACCTAAAGTACAAGCAGAATACGGGGCTAAATATTGAACTGGTGCAGGATCAGACGCGAAAGATGCTATTACTGCAGTATAGTTCATACTATTATGTTGACGTAATTTTGCAACAATATTTAGTAACGTTGAACGTTTCATACCAATAGCAGTAAAGATACAAAATAAATCATTTGCATCTCCTGAATTTAAATATGACTGATTAATAATAGTATCAATAGCAATCGTAGTTTTACCAGTATTTCTATCCCCTAGAATAAGTTCACGTTGTCCGCGTCCAATAGGAATCATACCATCAATGGCAGTAATACCTGTTAAAATAGGTTCACTAACCGGCTGTCTTTCTATAATACCTGGGGCTTTAAGCTCTATAGGTCTATACAAGTAACTAACGTATTTACTTAAAAAAGAACCCCCTTAATCCCCAAAATATTATAATACTGTTAGCTAGTAAACTACATTTTATTTTTAGCTTTTTAATTCAGCTTCAATATCAAATTCTTCTTCTGAAACGGATAATGGACTTAAATTAACTTTCATAATATCTCCAAAGAAAACAGCTTTAAAATCATCACCAGAAACGACATTAACATGAATTGGCATATAGGCATGGTTTACACCACATAACTCGCTACATTGTCCAAAATAAGTACCAATATAAGGAACATATAAGATTGTAGTATTAATACGGCCCGGGATAGCATCTAATTTTAAACCAAAAGAAGGAACTGTCCAGCTATGAATTACATCATCTGCAGTGATTTTTAGTTTTACAAATTTTTTAGTAGGAATAACTAATGGCTCAGTTGTTTGTAATAAACGTAATGCTTCAGAGCTATCTAACTCATCAGTAGGAGTCATGTAACTTTCAAAGACAGCAATTTTTACTAAATTTTCTTGAAATAAAGGAACTACATCTTCATAAAAATAAACCCAGTACCATTGACGACCAACCGCGGTAACTGATAAGTCAGTTTCAACACAGTTATTGATTTCTTCTAATGCAAAAAGTAAACTAAATGAAGGTAAACCAATAACAATTAATAATAGAGTTGGTATCATAGTCCAAACGAACTCGATTAATTGAACAGTTTTTGACGATTTAATGTTCCAATTATCTGCAATAATTTTAATTTCATTTTTTTGAAAATTAATGAAACAAAAAATAACATAAGTAAATAATGAAACAACTAACGATAAAATTAAAATTAAATAAATAAAAATTTCACCATGTGCATCAATAATACCTTCCATTATGGGTGTTGCAGGGGCTTGGAAAGAAATTTGCCATGACGCAGGGCGTCCTTCAAGACCTGTAAAATAAAATAGGCTGCTAATAAATGATAACATTTTATAATTAATTTTTAAAGAATAATAAAAACTAAAATAAGGGCTTTTGAGTTAAAAAGAGATTTTTTTTTATTTTTTTTTTTTTTTTTTTAGTTTTTTTCTTAGTGATTTTTTTATTCTCATACAGTGAGCCCACACCAGTTTATTATTGTTAAAGGTTGTTATTTGATAACTAATTAAAACGAGGATGATGAGAATCGAACTCATATTTCAAGTTTAGCAAACTCACGTTCTAACCGTTGAACTACATCCTCTAAACAACTTAATATATTTTATTTATTAAAACTTATAAATGATGTTCAAATTCTTCTAAATACGAACTTAATAATACAGCAAAAACATAGGTTTGTAAAAACGATACTAAAAATTCTAATGCTAAAATTGCAACAAAAAAAGCAATTACAACAATGCTTAAAATATTAAAAGAAGAAATTAATTTTAATAAAACAAAACCAAATAAGCTTAATAAAACATGACCTGCAGTCATATTAGCAAATAAACGAACGGCTAAACTAACTAAACGTGCTAAAATTGAAATTGTCTCAATTAAAACTAAAAAAGGTAAAATTAATAAAGGAACACCTTGTAAAACAAAAATTGAAAAAAAACGTAATTTTGTCTGGTGTATATATTTTAAAGCCATAGTAATTATACATATAAACGACAGAGTAAAATTAATAATCATGTGCGCGGTAGCTGTTTCCCCAGTAGGAATTATTAAACTTAAAAAATTTGACAATAAAATAATCATAAAAACAGATGTAATAATAACACCATATTTAATTGTTTGTACAGTATTGTTAGTAAAAAAACTATTTAATAAATTGTTTAAAAAAATACGAATATGTTCAAATAAACTTAAAATAACATTATTATTGGCAATTTTTATGTTACCATAATAATTCATAATTAATATAATAAATAAAGTAACACTTATATTTGCAGAAATTTGGTCTGAAGTTTCAGGCCAAGTAAAAAAGGAAATATAATTAGAAAGTGTTTTATCCATACCAGTTACATCAAATTGTTCTAAAGGATCTTGTAAATAAACTGTGGTTAAAAAATTACGTAACATTTTATGATATAATACAGGTTAATAAAAAACAAATAGATGCATAAAATGTGTCGATAAACTCATTTGTCCAAATACCTATAATAAAGTTAAAAACAATTAAAGGTATTAAACTAAAAAATTCTTTTCGCGATAAATCTGAAAATTTTCTAAAATATTGTTCTTTAATATCCCCAAACATACTTTTACTCCACAACCATATTGTACACAGAGCACCAATCGCGCTACCAATAGCCGCAAATAAAGTTATAACTAAACTTTTTTGACCAACACCTATTAAAATTAATAATTCACCAACAAAATTAGATGTACCAGGCATATTCATATTACCTAAAGTTAATATAAAAAATAAAAGTGCAAAAACTGGCATAATTCTTGTCAACCCACCATAATATGAAATTAAACGAGTATGATAACGTTTATATAAAATACCAACAGATATAAAGAAACCAGCCGCAATAATACCATGAGCTATCATTAATAAAAGACTACCTATTAAACCGTCTATATTTTCTGAAAATTGTCCTAAAACACAAAAATTCATATGACTAACAGATAAATAAGCAACAGTACGTTTTATATCTAACTGACGAATTGCAGCTAAAGCCGCATATATAACACCTATAACACTTAAACAATAAACAATCGGAGTAAAATAAGTATTAGCATATGGAAACATTGGCAATACAAAACGAAATAAACCATAACCTCCAGTTTTTAATAATAAGCTTGCTAATATAACGGACCCAAAGGTAGGTGCTTCAACATGGGCTTCAGGTAACCATGTGTGTAACGGGTATAATGGTATTTTAATAGCAAAAGCGGTAAACAATAAAAACCATAAAAATTTTTGTTTTTCAATTGAAAATCCTGAAATACTATAATTTAAAATTGCAAAAAAATTTGTACTACCTACTTCTAAATAAACAGTAAAAATTGCAAGCGTAAAAACGAAAGAAGATAATAATGTATAAAAAAATAACATATTAGCTGCTTTAATTTTTCGTTCACTACTACCCCAAAATAAAATACTTACATATAAAGGAATTAATAAGCCTTCAAATACTATAAAAAATAAAAATAAATCTAATGCGGTAAAAGTTAATAAAGTGAATATAGAAGATAATAAAATATTAATGATTAATAATTTTACATTATTTGTTAAATACCAACTACTTAAAATTAATATAGGAGTTATTAAAGTTGTTAAAATAACAAAAAATAATGAAATACCATCAATACCAAAAATAATATCCGTATTCAAAAAATACATATTTCCTAAATTACAAATATACTGGAATTTAGGTGTACTTCTATCAAAAAAAACCCATAGGAATAAACTTAAAAAATATGTAAAACTAGTAATAACAAAACTTGAAAAACGTATTAAATTTTTCATTTCGTGAGGAATACAACTAACTATTAAGACAGAAGTAACTAATAGTACAATAATAACAAAAAATAAATTAGTTGTTAATAATGTAATAAAGCCTTCATTAACAAATAATAAATATATAACAAACAAGAATAAAAAATTTAAAATTGTTTTTTTATATAATTTAACATTGTTATCAAAATAAGATAACATAGAATTTATATAATATAAACGAGTATCTTGTTTTTGTACAAATAAATTTTTTAAAAAACTGGTTTTTTTATCAAAGCTCGAAGCGTTTTTAAATAAAAAAAACATGGAAAAAAATGAAAAAATATAAGTCATAGTATAGGAGTTAATAATTTTTATAATAGGAAAAAATTTACTTAATATTTTGTAGATAAAATTAAACATTTTATATTAACATTATTCTAATGGATTTAAGAAAATGTCAGAAATACGGCCTAATGAATCAAAAGAACAATAAACCTCTAATTCTTGACCAGTACCCCAAACTAAATCACCTTCATAAATACTTGTAGTTTGTGTTAATAAAGGCGCTTGAATATATTCACGTTCTAACCCCATAACTAATAAAAGAGTTTTAGAAATTGTTTCCTCCTCTTCATTGTCATCTAAAACATCTTCAATTTCCTCTTCATTAATAAAATCATCTTCTTCAGAATCATCATAATCGATATCATCATCAGATAATTCTTCTTCAATAATATCTGCATTATCTGGATTTAATAATGAAACACTATTAGAATATGCTAAAGTTTGAGATAAAACGCTTAAATAGTTAATAGAAGCTTGAGATAATTTAGAAGCAACTTCTAACGAAATAATATTTTCAGATTTCGCTTTTTCAATAAAAGCTAAAATAATTTCTAGAACCATAGTGGTATATGCAAAAGAAAAATCAACATTATTATTGATTTCCTCATCTGTATTAAGATTTTCAATAATTTCATTAGAAATATTTAATAATTCAGATTCTTCTAAAAAATCGGAAATATTATTTAAAATATTAACATCAACATTAATACTAGTGCTGTTTTCACTAGAAAAAACATCGCTTTGTAAGTTAAAAAAAGTATTTAAATCACCTTCAACATCAGAGACTTCAAGATCAACCGATAAAGGATCAACATTTAAATTTAAAAAATGGTTAAACATATCTTTATTGTTTAACAAAATAATAGGTAATAATAAATCATGTAAAGAACGTAAAGTAATACTTGTAGCGTTTGGTAATTCTTCAGAACTGACAACATCAGTTGCTTCAGAGTCAATGCTATCATTTATGCTAGTATTAGTATTAATATTAAATAAT
>Ga0172367_10005178_pt1 | contig 15845 bp, 21 predicted proteins | sample Lak10m_FD_114542 | JGI IMG/M metagenome (GOLD analysis project Ga0172367, IMG submission 114542) | Freshwater microbial communities from Kabuno Bay, South-Kivu, Congo - kab_022012_10m | ecosystem: Environmental > Aquatic > Freshwater > Lake | place: Democratic Republic of the Congo: South-Kivu...
GCTCCAGTTCGAGTGGTCTTCAAGGGTGACTTCAACATCCTCGCCGACCGTCAGCGGGCCGGCAGAGTAGGCGTTGTAGCCGGCGGGGACAGTCAGGTCGTCGGTGATCGTGGAGGGGTTCATGCGCACCGATGGATTGAGGTCGGGGTTGGCGGCCAGGGCGGCGGTCCATGCGGCCTGAGCCTCATCAGCCGAGGCGGCAGCGGCAGTGGCTTGAGTGGTGGCGGTCGCCGCGCTGGTTGCCGCAGAGACTGCCGAAGCGGCAGCGGCCGTCTGCGCGGCTTGCACAGCGGTAAGTGATCCGTAGATTGCTATTGAGTTGGCGTAGGCAAGCTCGGCGGCGTTCTCGGAAGCCAGGGCGGCGGCAGCGGATGCGGCGGCATTAGTCTCTGCCGTCTCGGCATTGGTTTCCGCCGTCTCCGCATTCGTCTCGGCGGTCTGAGCAGCAAGCGCGGACGCGGCGGCATCGCTGGCGGCGGATTGCACGGCAGCGATGGAGCCGTAGATCGCCAGTGCATCAGTTAGGGCTGTCTCGGCATTCGTCTCGGCGGTTTCCGCGTTGGTTTCGGCGGTCTGTGCCGCGATGGCAGATGTCGCGGCATTGCTTGCCGACGTCGCGGCATTCGTCGCCGAGGTCGATGCGTTGCCGGCCTGCGTCGAAGCCGTCGACGCCGACGTGGATGCGGCGCTGGCGGACGTTGCCGCAGCAGATGCAGAGGTCGCAGCAGCAGCAGCAGAGCCAGCGGCGGCAGTTGCATCAGCGGCAGAATTCGGGGCTAGATGGAAGTACCCGGTCGCCGTGCTGTACCGAAGGTCAATCGGGATTCCAGCCACAATATCCCCGGCACTGATGGCCAGGCCGTCGATTCCGCGAATCGACTTGACTCCGAGACCGTCGACGTTGATGGTCGATGCGCCTGAGTTGCTGTTGGCTGGCCGCATCGTCACCAGCAGACCGTCGGTGTAACTTGCCGGCGTTTGCGACAGCGAAACTAGATAAGTGTTCGCTGTTCCGGTATCGACGGCAAAGTTCACTGTTCCGGCATCTAGCCTAGCTACGTCAGGCAGCAGATCGAACCCCGCTCCAACCTCATCGCGCAGCGTATTAACGTCAGCGGCCCGCGCTGTCAGGCCATCGCTGATGCGATTCCCGCTCGCGTCAAAGTAATCGCTCATCGCGCCCTACCCCTTCTCGAATAGTGAATATTCACGCCGTTGATGGTGTGCGGCCGGTCATAGGTGGTTGCCGACCGGATCAGCATGCCGAGATTCACGCCATCGCCGTCGATGCAGCCCTCGGCGGTACCGACCACCTGGGCGCCCCAGACGAATTCCGACCAGACCGCGCTTCCCCACTGGCCGCCACCGCTTTGCACGTCGATGTCTTGCGTCGATCCAAGCGGGGTTTCTGGGTCGCCGTAATTCAACCCATGGGTGAAGGTGAGCACCGTTCCGCCCGGCGCATCCATGTCCAGCACGGCCTTGTAGAAGTGCTTGTTCTGCTGCGGCGACTTCATGTGCCCGAATGGCAGACGCAGATAGCCAACAACCTCTTCGCCATCGAATGACGTGCCGGCGTCCATTTCATAGACATAGCCATCATCCGACCCGAGCAACAGCACTTCCCGGCCCGTGGTGTCCTCGACCGAGCAGGCGCAGCGCACGACGATGCCGTAGTTGATGCGCGTGAATTCCGTTCCATTGGGGCGAAACTTGGCGATCACGCCCGTGCCGTCGGCGAAGAACACGCGATACTGGTCTTTGGTGCGCACGCGAACCGAGGCCGTCACCGATGAATCGCGCAGCTTGGCATCCAGCAGCGGCTGCACCCTCTGGCTGAAGGTCGAAGCCGCAAAGTCGCCGAAGTTCTGCACGGCGTCCAGGCTGGTCATTCCCCGGTCATCGATGTAGCGCGGCGCTCCGATCGACTGTATCGACCACTCGATCGCGCCGGAATCCTCGGCGTGCTGCCGGAAGTCCCAATCGGCGATGCTGGAACCGTAGAGCAGGTAGGTCTGGTTGCGGTTGAACACGGCCAGCACGCCACCCGGCACCAGCGAGAAGCCGGTGATTTCGTCGCCGGTGGCAATCTCCGACGCCCCGACTACCGCATCCCATACCAGCGGCTCGCCGGGCGCCGAGTGCTGCACGGAACCCTTGCGGAATGCCAGGAACAACTGCTTCTTGTGCTCGGTAATGTGGATCGGCGTGTCGTCCGTCATGCCCGTGGTGATCGGGCAGTACGTGGTGCCGTCGAACTCGAATGCCTTGTTGACGCCGTCGCAGCCGTACATGCGCCGCGTCGCCGTCGACCCGTAGAAGTTCTTGTTGATGAACTCGTAGCGGCCGCTGGGCAGCAGCGTCTGCGCCGCGCTGTCGCCACCAATGGTGGCCAGGTTCAGGCTGGCGCCGACGTTCAGGTTCTCGGCCTGGAACGTGCCGGTCTGGCTGGCAAAGACGAAATAGCCGGCAGCCGTACCACCAGCCCAGTCGCCCGACGTCACAACCACGCGCTTGACGGTCGCCGTCGCTCCCGAAACGGCCCCGGTGATTACGTCGTTTTCGGCGATGGGTGTCACACCGCCCGACGTGAAATCCAGCTTGCGGCCAAGAGATACCGTCGTCCATCCCGAGACCGACGACTTGAACATCACGGCCGCCGTGCCGCCGGCGTTGTTGCGGAATGCGTACTTGGTGCCGCTGTAGAGCCACGCGCCGAGAATGCGGCCAGACCCCGGAACGGTCTGAATGTCGGTGCGCGTTGCCTCGATCGCCGCCTGCAGCCAGGTGGAGTCATCCGTGTCGTTCGTGGCGCCGCGCTCATTGGCTGCGCCATTGGCCACAGCCGCGCCGCCGGCTGCCGTGATTGCCTCGTTGTCCTGGAAGGTGCCGCTGACGTTGAACAGGACCAGCTTGCCGGCGGCATTCCCGCCGCCCCAGGTGCCCGATGTCACGGTGACCACCAGAACCTCGCCGGTGGCAGCCGATGTCCCGCCGGTGATGATGTCGCCGACGGCAAAGTCGGCGCTGCCGCCGTCGAAGTTGAGGGTCCAGTACGAGGCATCCGACGGCCTCGGCCTTCCATCAGCTCGCTCGAAGCCATCGACGCGCCGGTAGCCATAGACGATGCCGGGTTCGTAGTTCTCCGAGAACATCAGCGCGCCCGGATTGATGCTCAACGCCGGGGAAACCAGATCCTCACCGCCCAGCAGCGGCACATAGGCGGTCTGAACCGACTCCGCCGTGCGCGCCTTCGGGCGCTTGGATGGAACAGCCCTCATTCTGAGCGAACCACCATCATGCCGGGATCCGCCTGGCGCCTACCCTGCTGATTCGGCAGGTACTTGGATTCCAGCTTGTCCAGCAGATCGTCGAACTCGATCTGGGCCGACATAAGCACTTCCGGAGCGCCCTGGTCTTCCGCATAGGCGATCTTGGCGCGGGCGACGATGATGCGCTCGTACTCTTCCGGGATCGGCGACGTGTCGGAGTTTGCCGTCATCTTGGCCGGGCGCTTCCAGTAGTCGGCCGTCAGCGCATAGACGTCATCCGGCGGCGACTCCAGGCGCAGCGACTGGTCGGGAAGGATGATCACGCTGTCCGGCTGCTGGTTGGTTTTCACCCCCTGCCGGAGATCCCGCCGCCACACCTTGTAGTCGATCACGGTCAGTTGCTTGTGGTCGGCCGTGCTGTAGTCCAGGTAGAAGGACTCGCGATCCCAGACGCCGAGATCGGATGGCGCCGCCACGGTCGCCGTGCCGGCGATGGTGTTGTGGCTCCAGATCGAAACGTGGAGAAAGTTCCAGTCCGTCCAGCGTCCCTGAATCTCGACATCGGCGTCGGCGACCCAATTGACGACCTTCTCCAGCACCCCGGTCTGGCTGGTGACGGCCGCCGGGCCCGTGCCGCTGATCCCGCATTCGCGGCGGGTCTTCTGGCACAACTGGAGGAAGGTCGACTTCGCCACGACTTACGCCTTCCCTACGACGTCGCCGGCGTTGTTGAAGTACAGACCGCCCTGCACGAAGCGGGCGCCGGGAGACTCGGGAATGTCGCCGGAAATCTCGCCATAGGGCTTGCGGCGGTCGAACCTCGGCGCCGGCGCGGGTTCCTCGACGGCTGGGGCGGCATCGGCCGGCGGTGGATCGATGGCAGCCGGATCAGCAGGCGGCGGGTCGCCGGCGGCGGGATCGGTCGGCTGGTTCGCATCCGGATCAGCGGCAAGCGGATGATCGGCAGCAGGCGGCTGCAACTTCGCCAATTCCTCGATCGCCTGATCCTTGCTCTTGAACTCCAGACCGGCGTCTTCCATCATCTTCTTCAGCGTCTGCCAGTGCAGGCCCTTCAGCGTGTCGATGTCCATGTTCGTGTTCCCCGTGGTTGGTGGTTACAGCGGTTGGCGAACAATCAGGCCGGTCTCGGCGGGCTTGTTCGTGGTGGCCTGCTTCTCATCGGCGCAGCAGACAGGGCGATTGCCTTCCATGCCCCAGTCGCGCGGATGGGTGAATTTCGTCGGCAGAGGCTTCTCGTAGACCAAGAACGGGCTCTGCATTTCTTCGGATCGCTTGGACATTCCGTGCCCTCCGTGAAAGTAAAAAGGGCGGCCCCGCGAGAGGCCGCCCTGATCTCGTTGCAGTCCGACCGGATTACTTGGTCGGGAAGGTGCCGCGATCGGACTTCACCGGCGTCTTGTCGGCCAGCGGGCGCTGTTCCTGCTCGTTGGTTTCGGGGCGCGGCGACTTCTGCACGTCGAACTTCTGCTGCTCGGACAAGCCGAGGTCTTCCTTGCTCTTGGTTTCCATGGCGGTTCTCCTTGCTGGGTTAAGCGAACCAGGCGACAACCACGAAGGCCGAAGCGATACCGGCCGGCGTGCCGCCCGTCGGGGCGATGAACGCGACTTCGATCTGGGTGCTATCGATGTCGGCCTCGATGATGGCGTCGGTGTCGTTCTGGGTGTTGTAGGTGTCGGTCGCCGCCGCCACACCACAGTCCAGTTGCGCGTAGGCATCGGCGTCGCCGGCGGTGCCGACACGGACATAGCCCGGGGTCGTGGCGTTGGTGAAGGTCTCGGTGATGTCCATCAGACCGACGTCGAGAATGCGGCCCTTCGAGTAGCCATTCGGCGCCTTGAAGGAACTCGCACCCGCGCCGGCGCCGAAGTCATGCGAGGCGAACTTGTAGGTGACGACATGGGGATTGCTGTAGCTCATGGTGCTTCTCCTTGAAGAGGGTTGTCACCGGACCGCCGAAGCGGCCCGGAACGGGATCAGGCCGCCGATTAGGCTGCCGTCGCCCACTTGACGATGCGGGACTGCGCGGCCGCGGTATGCACGATGGCGAAGCCTTCGAGCGCGTACCAGGCCACACCCTTGTCGCGGCCGAAGTCCTGCGGGATCTTGCCGCGGATCTCCGGCGGGCAAACGATAGCCTCGATCACGGTGTCCTCGCCGAAGAAGAACGCCTCGTCCGACTTGGCGTTGCTCCAGGCCTGCGACGCGATCACCGTCTGCTCGAAGAAGCGGATGCCCTCGTAGCTGCGGCCGACTTCGCCGTTGAGGATCATGCGGAAACCCTCGCTGACGTAGCTGTGCACCGACTCCAGACCGTCCTTGAAGGCGCGGAAGGTGCTCGGGCGACCGATGCAGCGGTAGTTGCCGTCCGAGTAGATGGGGATGTTGCGTTCCTTCATCTGGTCGGAGATCAGCTTGACGTGGGTGGTGTTCATCGCCAAGTTGTTGGTCGCCGTCGCCGTGCCGGTGGTTTCCAGCGTGATGGCGGTCGCGCTGTCGCCGCTGGTCGGCGTGACGGTCAGCTTGGTGGCGGCGAACTGCGCGCGCGCCTCTGCCTCGAAGGCCTTGTTGGCGTCGTTCTTCAGTGCCTTGTGGATGATCTGCTTGATCGGGTGCGCAGACAGGTCATCGAGCTTGCCGGAGTACGGCACGCTGTTGCCGAACTCATACACGACCCCGGTACCCTGGGTGATCGTGAAAGAGGTTTCCGGCATCTTCTGGGTTTCGTCCAGCCGGCCGCCCTGGTTGGCCACGTCGCTGTAGATGTTCCAGTTGAACGCTTCGCCCTTGTTCAGCCCCTTGTCGGTGAAGTCGTCGGCATCGCAATGCTGCTGGAAGCGCGACATCGGCTGCAGGGCGTTGCGAAGGACGGTCGAAAGCTGGTCGGAATACATGTATCCGCCGGCGGCATCGGTTTCCCACACTTGCATGATGAATCTCCTTGGTTACACGTCCAGACCGCGCTGCTTGCGCAAGTCAGAGACGTAACTGGCTCTGGTTTGAGGGACCGGACCGGGCAGCGGTGCGGCGCGGGCGGATCCCCCGTTGATTTGCGTCCGCGACCGCTTGGCGTCCAGCTTGGCGCTGGTCGTCGTCGGCGTCGAAACGCTCTTGATCAGGTTCCTGACGCGCGTTGCCGCCTCATCGATGATCGCCGCGGCAGGCCAATCGGGATGCTCGCGGTGGACTTCGAGGGTTTTGGCATCGACCATCCCGAACGCATCGGGATTGCTCGCCAGATCCTTGTGCTTCACGGAAAACTCGGAGACGGCCGCCTGACGATCGGCCTCGAATCGCTGGGCCGCTTCACGTCGTTGGTCTGCCGTCAATTCTTCCCTGGCACGCTGCACGGCACGCTGCGCAATCTCGTCCGGATTGATCGCGGTAGCCGTCTTTTGCGCCGCGTTGATCTGGAGTAGCAGCTCGTCGGCCTTGTCGATGTCGCCGTCGAGCATTGCGTCGTGGTACTGCCTTGCCATGGACTTCAGAGCGCCGGCGTCGGCCGGTAGCTCGGTGGATGGCGTCGGCTTTTCTGCCGCCGCCTGCTGCAATCGTTGTTCGCGTTCAGCGATGTCTCGCTCTCGAATTGCCAGTGCATCCGCCTGCTCGCGCACCCGCCGCGCCTCGGCGCTGGCCTGGTTGAGCATTTCGGATGCCGCCGCATTCTTTTGGTACGCCTCGATGCCGCCGGCCGCGTCGATCTTCGATCGCGCTACCTGGCGTTCGCGGCCATTGACCTTGACCGTGATCTGTTCTTCCGGGTCCAGCTCCGGCGGGGTTGCTGCTCCCAGCTCTGCCTTGCGCTGCTCGGCGTGCTTCGCGTAGATGCCGGCGCGAACGTCATCAACCGGCTGCTCGACGTCAGTGCCAGTGATCTGGTCGCTGACCTGCGTGGCGGCCGGATCGACGATTTGTGACCGGTTGCCGTCCTGTTCATCGGCAACGGCGGAATCTGCTGCAACTGCATCGGCTGCTGTGGTCATGCTCTGCTCTCCTTGCCGTCCCGTGGGATAGGCGAAAAAAAGCCCGCACACGGCGGGCTGGTTGTGAAACCTTGAAACTGTCTGGCCTAGCGGTTGCTGCGGGCCAGTTCGTCCATTTCCTGCAACTGGGCATGCGCGGAGCGCCCGGCGTTGATCGCGTCGCGGATCCAGACCAGGAACATGCGGGAAACGTGGATCTGGTTGCGCAGCTCGCGATTCACCTTGGCGTCTTCCGGATCGGCATCCACCAGGGCCGCCAGTGCATCGGCTTCCTCGGCCATGGCCTTGCTCTCCAAGAACTTGCCGAGCGGCGTTCTCATGAAGACCTCGGCATCGATGCCCGTGCGGGCGATCTGCACGAAATGGTCGGTGTCCTCGCTCATCCCACGGCCCCGGGAATCTGGTTGAAGCGATCATTGGCCAGTACCGTGCTCATGGCGCCTGTCGGGTTCGACATCAGCCGGTCATTAGCAAGCTCTTCGCGCCGGGTCTGCATCTGGTTCAGCAGCGCCGCGCGCTCGTTCTGCAGGCGGCCGACCTCGATCTGGTTGCGCTGCCCTTCCAGTTGCTTGTCGATGGCGTCGAGCGATGCCTGGATGCGTGCCAGCTCGAAATCGGCGATGGCTTCCTGCCGGCTGATCGCCAACATACCGGCCTGGCGCCGGTCTTCCTGCTGCAATCGGCCATCTTTGTTGATCTGTGCGACCTTGATGCGGCCCTCGACCTCCATCTGCTTGCCTTGCAGAGCCTGCTGAAGCTGCTGCACCATCTGCTTGAGTTGAGCAACCTGCGGATCCTCGCCCTGCCCCAGCTTCGGAAAGAACCGATCGGCGCCCTTGTAGCCCAGCGCGCCGAAGACCTCGGTAATCACTTCCTTGGGGTCAAGTTCCTGAATCACAGCAGGCAGGAAGTTGCCAACCGTGCTCAGGCCCAGCGCCAGCTTCTCGATGCGCGCCTGGGGATTGGTTGAGCCAAACCCGGCATTCACGCGCACCGTGACCATGCCCTGCAGCAGCGCGTCGGTGACTTCATCGATGCCGAACTTCTGGAACAGTTGCGCCTTCTGCCCGGCAATGGCCAGCACCTTGGCGTCTGTCTCGTAGGCCTGCTCCAGCCGCACCAGTTGCTTCAGCACTGGCTCCACCCACGTTTCGGCCAGCACGCGAAGCTGGTACTCCGTGACCACATTGGCGTCGCCGTTCAGCAGCTTCATGCCGCCGACGGTCTCGTTCAGTTGCCGATTGCTTTGCACCGACCCCGGAGAGAACGTACCGGCCAGCTCGTCGTAGTCCAGGCTGACGCGATCCTGCTCCTGATAGCTCGATCCCGTGACATCGCCCGGGCTGTCCCACTTCAGATCGGTGTTGATGTCGTCCATCAACGTGATCGAGCCCGGCACGTTGCGGGTCAGACTGCGGTAATCGATATTGGCCGTGCGGCGCGCGAAGTAGCGCTTGTTCATCACCAGGCTGACGTTATCCCGGCGCTGGTTCTGGATCTCGTTCGCCTCTTCCTGCAGGCCGAAGCTCAGTTCGTTGAGGCCGGCTTTGTAGGCCTTGTGCGTCTCGATCAGGCAGGAGCCCATCACATAGGGCCGCTCGCCGGGCGCCAGATTGCGGTATTCCTCGCGCAGCGGCACCGGATCGGACAGGCGCAAATGCGTGCCCAGCGTGTAGAAAATCACGTCCTCGCCGTTGTGGCGGATGATGTTTCGATGCACCCAGACCGTATCGAACGCCGTTGTCGCGTGCCGCACGTCCTTGGCGTCGGTCCGCTTGGTGCCATCACGCGCCGCGCGCACGCTGTCGTATTGCGTCTGGGCGGCGCCGGCAATCTCGCCGTCGCTGTACTCGATCCAGCGCCCGGCAACCATTTCGGTTTTCACGTCGCCGATGAACATCGGGATCATTTCGACCACATAGGGCGACGAGTTGATCGGGTCCGTCCAGTCGGCCGCCGGCGAGATCCGGAAGTTCTCGATCGCCACCAGCGTTACGCGCGGCTTGTCGGCCAGCGCCTCGGCTTCATCGATCATCGCCGGGTTGCCGGCCATGTCCATCACGCCAGTGCCGGCCGGCACCTTGCGCGTGATCTCATGGAAATGCCAGTCCTGATGCGAAATCACCACGCCGGTATTCAGCGCGTCCTGGTAGGCACCAATCAGGATCAGGAACCACGGGATTGAATCGTCCAGGCGGTAGTTCAGCAGCTCGCCGAGAATCTGCGCCGTGACCAATTGCCCCTCGTCGACCTCGTTCTCGGCGGCGATGGTCACCATGTCCTGCGTGCTGAAGAACGCTACGGCCGCCGCCGCCTCGTTGCGCCGGATGGTGGAGCGCGTCTTGGGGCGGAAACCCTTGTGCCGGTACTTGTAGCTGTCGGTGTGGTACTTCGACCCCGGCGCGTGCCTGTTGGCAAAGTGCGCCATCGCTTTCTCGATCGTCGGCCGCAGGCTGGCATCGAACCAGTCGGTCGACTGCTGGTGCGCATCGCGCGCCATCTGCAGCCAGGTGTCGGACTGGGGCGATTCCGGCGCCGTATCGACTGCCGCGTCGGCGTTGCTCGGGTTCTGATCAGCCATGCTCTGCCACCAGATCGCCGCGGAAGTTGCGCGGTTGCTCGATTACCTGCTCCATGAGCTTGCTCACGGCGCCAGCGCGGGCGATTCGATAGCGCTCCAGCAGCTCCCCGCCGGCTCGCACCACCTTGCGCCCCTCGGGATCGATGTTCTTGGTGTGCATCAGAAAGCCCATGCGCCCGGACAGCATCATGTTGGTGACCTCGACCGTGCCACCGACCTCATTGACGCAGACCCGCCAGGCGCCGGTAAATGCCGGGTAGGCCTGCTCCAGCCGCGCGATCAGGTTGTTCGCCAGCGTCTGCGAGGCGCCGGACAGCGGCACGCCGGCGCTATCGGTGATGATCTGCGGCAGGATGAGATTCATTCTGCGGGAGCCTCCGGCACGTCGGATTGGTAGGGAATGAGCGGCGCCTTGAACTCGCGGCCATTCGAGAATCGGTACTCGGTCGGCTTTTCCAGCAGCGCCGGCCCTTCGTGGGCGCGCACCAGGCCCGCCCAGTCGTAGTTCTTGCTCGTCGGTTCAGTCATCACGCCACCTCCGGATATAGATCGGCCTCACTCGGCACTTCGGCCTTCGTGAAGCCCGTCGCCCCCGTCCGCAGGGCGTCGCTGCCGTGACTTGCCCAGTTGTGCAGCGGTCCCTTCTTCCAGGTGCCGGCCACGTCGTCCCACTCCTTCTGGTAGTTGTCCAGCGCGCGAATGCCTTCCGCGCAACTCACTTCATCGATCCAGCATGTCGCCAGAAACGCGCGCACCGCCTCGATCCCGTCCAGGATTTCCTCGACGTTCTTCGGCCGCGTGACCTTGTGAATAGGCCGGATACCCAGCCCCTCGGCCACTTCCTTGCGCGACTTGCCGTTGTTGCCCAGCTCGCGCACCGCGATGTCGTGCGGCATGTAGTGCTGGCCGTAGAAGTAGCCTTTGTCCTTGAGGATCTTCGCGTAGTGCTGAAGCCCCTCGCCGCTGTTCTGGTAGTAGTCGATCAACCGATTCGACGCGCCGACGCGCTGGTGGAACCAGATCGTCATCGAATCGTTCATGCCCAGATCCCAGAAGGTCTGTACCGGCAGGCTAGGCTCCCACGGGACTTCCGTCAGGCGCCCGCGGTTGCGCAGGTAAGTCATCTGCGTACCGTAGAACGCGCCTTCGATTGCCACTTCAAACGCCTCGTCGGGCGTGCTGGGGAACTCCTGCTTCATTTCATCCCCCTGCTCTTCCGATTTCTTCGCGTACCAGGCGCGCTGCTCCGGATCCAACTTAATGCCGTGCTTGGTCAGCAGCTCGAAAAAATACTTCGCCATCCCGTCGGTAATCACGACGCCCGCCGGCGACCGGCGGTAGCGCTGATCCTTCCACCACGGGAAGAAATGGAACTTGTAGTCCATGTCCGTCAGCGGGCGCCCCGACTCGTCCAGCTTCTTGGCGTCCTGCGTCATGTCGTAGAAGTCGCCATCCCGGCCCTCGGCCGTGCTCTCCACGAACACGAACTGCCCGGCATGCACCGCGTTGAATGCGCCGGTCCGGATCTCCTTCGCCTTGTCCGGGTACTTGCGGCAAATCTTCCCGTACTCCGACACATGCAGGTATTGCAGCGTGCCTGAGCGCATCGACGTTCCGACCCGGATGCTGCTGTTGTTCGACAGCAGCAGCTCGCCCGAGTCGTTCTTTACCGCCCAGCGCTCCGCCTTCAACCAGTCCGGCAGGTTGTCGTAGGCGAACTTGATCTTGTCGCGGAAGAACACATAGGCGTCTTCCTTGTTGTGGGCGATCACGCCGGCCCGCACGTTGCTGTTGAACAGGCACCGGTCGAGCATGAAAATCTGAATGAACGTTGTCATGCCCAACTGCCGGGCCTTCAGGATCACGTTCAGGAACCACATTTCGTCCAGCAGCTTGGACTGCGCCCAGTTCAGGCAAAAGCGGACGCGCTGCCCCTTCTCGTTGGTGATCCAGTAGAGATTGTTCAGTCGCCATCGCGCGCTGCCCAGCCTCTTCCGTACCGCCTCAATCTCTTCCGGGGAGGCCTGTGTCTTTTCCATCCAGGTCCGCCAGCACTTCCGCCAGTGCGCTCGCTTTCTGGCGATTGTCCTTCTCGTACAGGCCCAGGTGCTTCATGGCCTTCTCGATCGCGCTGTTCTTGTCCCAGAAACGGACCTTCTTCGTGTAGCCGATGAACTTGCGATCCTTGCCATTCCCCTCGAACAGCTCATCGGTTTCCACCGATGCCACCACGGCGGCCATGTCATCCGGCCAGTCCTGCATCGGCAGCATCTTGTTGTCGTCGCCAAACAGCCGGCGAGGATCCGCGTGCACGATCTTTGACAGTTCCGCGATCACGGCTTCCGACGTCAGCTCGAACTTGCGCGCCAGTTTCGCGCGGCGCTCGGCCAGTGATTTGACGACGTTCGGACGTTTCAGCAGGGTTTGCGCTCTGGCTTTGGCGCCACTCGATGCGTAGCCGGCGGCGCGCGCTGCCTTGGCACCATCGCCACCATTGGCGATGTAGGCCTCGATAAACAGGCGCTCGCGTTCAGCCATGGCAGCAGCCGACCGGCCGACACCACGGCCGACACTGGCCTTCTTCTTCGGTTTCATTGGGTCTTCCTTTCAGCGCCCTCGCGGGTAGCCGGACGATCCCGGGCGGGATCGCCGTGTTGCGGGTTACTTCAGAAAGGCGACAACGCTCAGGCCGGTTATCACGGCGCTGGTAAGCGAGGCGACAACGGTGCGAATGATGGCGTCGCGCGCCGCCCGCTTGTCCGCCTTGGCGTCTTCTACCGCGGTCTTCGCGGCATCCTTCTCGTCGCGCATCCTCTGCTCCGCCCAGGTGCAGGCATCGGCGCAGTTCGATCCCATGCGCTCGCGGATCCAGCGGCGCTCTTCCGCAGCCGCCTCGCGGTGCTGGAACAGCAGCCCTACGAATTCATGGTCGCGGTCGTGGTTCTCGGCGTGTCCGTTCAGCACCGCCTCGCGCAGCCCCTTCTCGTCGGCCGCTATGGCGTCGATCTTGCCGCCCAGCTCCTCAAGAACCCCAAGCAGCAGCAGCAGGATCGTCTTCAGGTTCTGGTCCTGGGTTTCGGCGATCGCCTTCATGATCCCGGATTTCGCGTCGAAGCTCATCACTTCACCCCGCCCTTCCACCGATCGAGGCTGCGGAAGCCGATGTAGGCCATCGACGGAGCCAGAATGATCATGGCCAACTCGACCACAGCACCTGTCTTGACGACATCAAACGCCTTCAGGATCTCCATCGCGACGATGTAGCCGGCGCCGGCGTACCAGCTTTGCCGGGCCATCGTCGGCCTGGTGCGCCGCACGTACTCGTCGGTCGCGTTGTCGCCGCTGCGGATGGTCTCCTGCTGCTGGCGGTGCGCCTCCTGCTCATCCTTCAGCCGCGCCTCTTCCTGCAACCGAATGTGCTGGCGGATGCTGTCGGCGTCGCGGTAGGCCAGTTCCTTCAGCTTGATCATCGCCTCGGGATTGCTTTGCAGCGCGTGCAGCGCCTGGTCGGGGTCCGTGGTGCCCGTGGCGCTACTCACCAGGGACACGCCCGCGGCGATGGCGCCGGGAAGATTGCCGGAGAGCAGAGATCCAACCAGGGCGACGCCTGGGCCGGCATTCTTCGATAGCCAGTCGCCGACATCAGACCATTTCATCGCAGCAATCCTCTAACTTGACCTGGAAGCTGGGCAGATGCCCGACCTTCTGCATGAACTCGCCGAAGCCCTGACCGCTATGCGCAATGGCGAGGCGGCCGTCAAGCATCGCAAAGCCCTCGCCGATGCCAACGCAGCCTTCGAGATCCGTTTCCCAGTTGGCTTTATGGAACAGCAGCCTGGAATGTCCATCGACGCCGGTAATCTCGAACGTCGGGTAGCCGCCCTTGTGGTACCGCGTCGCCACGCAGGCATAGACGCCGGCCGGGATGATCGGCTGGTTGTCGAGGAAGGAATGCTCCAGCGTCACGGCGAACGGCACGCCCAGGTGGAGCATGGCGCCGAACACGCCTTCATCCAGCCGGGCGACGCGCTTGACCGTGATCAGTGCGGACATTCGGACCTCATGAAAGAAAAAGCCCGCCGTGGTGGTGGCGGGCGAAGACGGTCGCTTTCGCAACCGAGGAGGAGTCTTGCCGGTTGCAGCGGCCGGCGCCGTGTTCAAAGCCCCTGCTTGCAGTCAGGGCCGGCTGATTACCTGCGCAAAAGCAGAAGCCCGCGAGGCTTTCACCTGGCGGGCTTCGGAATCTCTGGGCGCACCTGTGGCGCCGGTCGGGATTATGCGGTTATCGATTAATCAAAGTCAATAGCGGAATTGAATAGGTTTCCCGCCCCAATTCCTCGGCCGGGTGTTTGGTCGCCGCTTGATCTTGTGCTTGAATGGGCCGGCGGGCTTCATCCCAAGGTGGCGCATGCACTTGGCGATGGAGAGTGACTTTTCCTCGAACCAGACCATCGTCACGGCAAATCCCTCTTCTGCCCCTGCACCCAGAACAGCCGCGCCGCCTCAAGCACGGTCGCCTCAAAGTTGCCACGCGGGAATTTCCACACAGCCGACTCGTACAGGTTCGATATGGCGATCCGGTGCGCGATCGACATTTCCCCAATTATCGCGTCCGAGACTTCCGCCCAATACCCCAGCTCGCGCTCATAGACGTGATCGGATGCGTCTGGGCTTGCGCATCCTCCCATGTTTTCCAAACAGGTCGAGTGCGATGAATGCCCGCGCACGCCGAAGTAGCCGCGACGCCATGATCCCCAGTTTGAAAGATGGAAGTCCGGGCGCTCCGGAATCAGCCGGCGGATTCGCTGGAATTCATCGAGGTCAGACACGCCGCACCTACCTGCCGTAGAGGCGCTGACCGATCTGCTCGATGACCTGGCGCTCCATCCAGTTGATGCGCGTATCGTCGGCGCCAACGACAAGGATCCTGTGATCATGCCAAGCGTCCTCTTTCAGTTTTTCCACATCCATCTGCGTCGGAACAAACCGCGCCAGCGTGCAGCGCGGCCCTTGTGGGGCGTTCATACCGCCTCCAGGATCTGCTTGCATACCTCCGGCGACTTTCCGAAGGCGCCATCGATCACGCCGCGCGAGCGCTCCGGCGTCGTGGCCAGCAACCGCTCATAGCCTCCCAACATCGCCGCCAGCGCCAGTCGCATCGCATCGATGTCGGTCCGGATCCCAACTGCCTTGGTTTTCGCCATCAACGAGTCGCGCGCCTCTTGGGCCTCGGCGTTGCGCGTGCGCGCCAGCTCGTGCAGCGTGTGCCAGTGACCGGCCGGGCATTCCTTGCGCCACGATCCCTGCCCGTTGCGCTGCCTCGGTGAGCCCGTAAATCCAACACCGCACGTCGGGCAGGTCTCGATGATCGGGGTACCGCGCGCCATCAGATCAGGCTCCCCTGCGGAGATTCCGGCAGGCCGATGCGTCGCGCGGTGACCACAACGCGCGCCTCGCCGTCGGGCTCCATGCGCTCGGCGGAGTCTTTGCGAATCCACTTGTCGTCGTCGAACACCACGCCCTTGAGCGCGTCGTAAAGCACCTTGCGGGCGTTGTCGAGATCGAGGCAGCGCACATCATCATCCCAGCTCAGCGGGTTCTTCGCGGCGCGCTTTGCCCAATCCTGCGGACGCTGCGGGTACAGCCTGACATCAACGGCCACGCGACCCGTGATCGGCTTCCTCACGCCGGCCGCCTTCGCCAGCCATCCAACCTCCTGCTTGTACGCCTTCGCCTCGTCGGACAGCGTGACGATGGCGCGCTGGTGGCCACGCGGAACGAAGGACCGCCAGTAGCGATTTGCCGACACCGGCCACGGCAGCACCAGCGTGATCTCCTGCGCATCGGGGGCTTTCCTCATCGCTTCGGCTTCGAGCTCCACCGCTCCCGCACCATCGCCTCGACCCGGGCCGCGATAACCGGGCCGTAGTGCTCGCGCCAGTGCTCCAGGCATCGTCGGCGGTAATCCTTCATCCCCTGATCGCGCATCA
>Ga0172367_10005179_pt1 | contig 15845 bp, 15 predicted proteins | sample Lak10m_FD_114542 | JGI IMG/M metagenome (GOLD analysis project Ga0172367, IMG submission 114542) | Freshwater microbial communities from Kabuno Bay, South-Kivu, Congo - kab_022012_10m | ecosystem: Environmental > Aquatic > Freshwater > Lake | place: Democratic Republic of the Congo: South-Kivu...
GACTGCTACCCAACCAAAGACGAACAAGGCGTAGAGCTGGATGACGTTGTATACAACATCCACTGGCGCTTAACTGGAACCGAAGAGTCTGGCGGCAAGACCTACTCTGCTACCGTAATCGGTACGCAAGTTGTTACTGCTGACGACATCGACCCAGCTACCTTTATCCCATTCGACGAGCTTACCAACGAAATCGCTACTGGCTGGTGCACTGCCGCTATGGGCGAGGAGCAGGTGGCAAGCCTCGAGACCTCTGTGGCGAATCAAATCGCAGGACAAATCAACCCGACGTCTATCACGTTGGTCATTGGTCAGCCTGTGCCTCCAGTTCCCGCACCCGAGGTGACTGAGCCCGAAGTAACCGAGCCGGAAGCTGAATAATCCCTACTAACCTAAACTTTAATTAAAATGGCGAAAGTCAAAGAAGAGCTGCTCAACGCAGTAAAGGAAGCACAAAAGAATATGCAAGCCATCCAGATGGAACTGGGTGTCATTATGCTCGCTGAGCTGCGCAAGGACGCCCTCTTGAAGGCGTACGAAGAGCAGCAGGCCGAGATTAAGAAGGCTACCGATGCCATCCAAGCCGAACACGGTGATGGCAACGTAGACCTTGAGACCGGAGAGTTCACTCCAGCTCCTGCTCCCGAGGCAGAGGTTGTAGAATAATACTGACGAGCGCCACAGCGTTGAACGGAACGCTTAGGAATGCTGGTTGACAAGCCCCCGCCCCCGGGGGCTTGTCTATTTGTAACTATTTTTGTTGCATGAAGGAGTGGGTGACCAAGCTATTCGCTGTTGGAGATGAAGTGTCTTCCAAAAGAGTTATAGGTGTACTCGGCGCACTGGTGCTGTTCTCTATGCTTATAGCCAACACCTTCAGTCCGAAAGACATTGCTCCAAGTAAAGAGCTTGTTGAAGCCGTCGAATATCTTACCATCGCCATGTTCTTTGGAACAGCGATAGAAAAGTTTGCCAAGAAATAAAGACCTAAAACACGACTCTTAAAATGAGCCACGAAGACGTAAAACTAGCAGCAATCAACGGAGGAACAATGTTGCTTTCGTTTACAAACATTGAGCAAACTCTCAAGATTGTACTGTTGGTTGCCTCAATTGTCTACACGGCATACAAGATTTACGAGCTACACGAAAGCCGCAAGGTCAAGAAGTAATGAGACCACTCAAGCGAATCATCCTACACTGCACTGCTACACCAGAGGGTAAGCACTTTGATGTAGCCACCATCCGCAAGTGGCATAAAGCTCAGGGATGGAAAGACATTGGGTACCATTATGTAATTTACATCGACGGCTCTGTCCATGAGGGAAGACCCGTTGAGCAAATAGGGTCGCACGCAAAGGGCCACAACAGCGATTCAATTGGTATCGTATATGTGGGCGGATGTGATGCCAATATGAAGGCTAAGGATACGCTCAACGAAGCTCAAGAGACAGCGATGGTAAACCTTATCAAGGTACTGCGCGAGGAGCATGGAGAGATGAGCCTACACGGCCATAATGAGTTTGCCGCTAAGGCGTGCCCAAGCTTTAAAGTCAAAGACAAATTCGGTTGGCTATTATGAAACCAGAAGCTCTAAAGAATATGCTAAAGCGTTACGGCCTCTCTGCTGTAAACAAAGCTAAGCGTACACCAGACCACCCAAAGAAGTCGCACATCGTTGCAGCTAAAGAAGGGGACAAGATAAAAATCATTCGCTTCGGTGAGCAGGGTGCGGATACGGTAACGGAGAGCAACCCTACTGGAGCAAGAGCAAAGAAGCAGGCGAGCTTCAAGGCTCGCCATGCGAAGAACATAGCCAAAGGAAAGATGAGCGCTGCATACTGGGCAGATAAAGTCAAGTGGTAAGATGTCAACAGCGAAGAAGGCCAACCCGGCACTATGGAAGCGTATCGTAGCCCGCGTTAAGGCGGGCTCGAAAGGCGGCGACACAGGTGAATGGAGTGCCCGCAAGGCACAGCTCGCTGTTGCTCAATACAAAAAATCTGGAGGAAGCTACTCTGGTCCCAAGAAGGAAACAAGCTTGTCTAAGTGGACAAAGCAGAACTGGAGAACTAAGTCTGGCAAGCCATCCAAGGAAACAGGCGAGCGTTACTTACCCGAAAAAGCCATTAAGAATCTGAGTGCAGCTGAGTATGCGGCCACAAGTAAGGCCAAGCGCGAAGGCACGAAGGAAGGAAAACAATTTGTACCACAACCAAAATCAGTGCGGGAGAAGACACGAAAATACCGCACGTGATTTTATATTATCTTTGACTCATTATGATGAACCAAGACAAACTCAAGCAGATGTATGCCGAAGGCGGATTGCTCAAGGCATTGCTTAAAGACCCTGCTCAGCGCGAGATGGCCCGCAAAATGCTGACCATGGAAGAGGGCGGAATGATGAAGAAGTACCGCATGGGAGGCTCAATGAATTACTCTGAGGGCGGAGAAATGGACGAGATGGAGCCACCACGCGGCACCCGCATGGCTGGTGAATTCGTTTCTATTCAGGAACCAGATTTGTACGAGGCATACTCTTCTTTCGCGTACCCAAACCAATATGGACCAATGCGTGAGGGTCTTGCCAAACTTAGCGAGTCAGAGCGTAAGGCTGTTATTAAGCGTGCCTCCAATGTGGCCGCTGAGCGTTTTGCTCGGGAAGCTGAAGGAGCCGAAGACAAGATGGAGTTCATGCGTGAGGCTTACGAGTCTGGACGCTACGAGCCTGGAAAGTCTTTCCGCCCCGCAGACGCTAGCCCAATGGGTGCTCCGGCTGAAAGAGAAATGAACCTCGCCACTAAGCGTGCGGTACTTATGTCTGAGCGCTTGTCGCCTGAACTAAAGAGAATGTTCGGACTGTAATAAGTCGTACATAAAAAAGAAAGGGGGCCCTAAAGCCCCCTTTTTGTTTTACCAGCAGTTACACCGTTCTTGTTGTGAGCGAATGTATTCATTACTTGCCCACCCACCTTGTTCTTTGTACGCACAGATTGAGATGACGTAGTAGTTATTTGGGAACGACAATGGTACAGCCATTACAAGAGAACCATCTCTACTGATGTAGTACTTGTATTCATCGCCACCAATGTAACCTTGGTCGATATAGTAGTAGGCCCTCAATCCAGTAACTCTATCCCCAGAGTACACGATGTCACGGACATCATCAAAGCTCATGGCGTACACGGCCGCTGTTGCTCTGCTGTCCAAGAAGTCGGGTCCAGCTGGGAATCGAGGGAATGATTGTGCGCTACTTAGTAACGGGGTGCTGAGCAAAAAAGCAACAGCGAGTGATGTGATTGTTTTCATTTTGATACGGATTTGGTTTCACGTCCTCAAACGTAGTGCAGATATTTTAGATTTGCAACAAGAATTGTAAAATTTATTTCAAATGAGCATAGAAGCCAACATGGAACAAGCTCTGCAAGACGCTGGATTTCAAATCTCCAGTGGCATGCCGGCCGAGTTCGCACCACAAGCAGATGCTTCGGCACCTGCGCCAGATTACGCGGAGCCGCAGGCCCCAGTTCAACAGACTGAGCCAGCGCCCGTAGAAACACAGGCTCCCGCCCCTGTGCAAGAGCCGGCACCTCAAGAGCCGGCTCAAGTAGAAAGCGGTAGTTCTTTGACAGATGACGCATCGTCGTCATTCTTGGGATTCTTGGAGGCGCTGTCGAGCGAAACGCAAACGACAGAACCCCAGCCGCAGGCAACTGCAACTCAAGAACCGATTGATGCAGAACCTGCGTTTGAATTCGACCCGAGAGTAAAAGTCATCGCTGACTTCGTAGCGAAGACCGGACGCTCGCCGGAAGATTGGTTCCGCTATCAGGCACTGGACCCGTCTGAAATGGACGACCACACTGTAATGCGTGTACATCTTGCGAGCGAGTACCCATCACTTGGTAATGATGAGATTGACTTATTGTTGGGCTCAAAGTACCGTGTAGATGATTCGGTCTATGGCGAAGAAGAAGTGAGGCTTGGAAAACTCCAGTTGAAAATAGACGCACAGAATGCTCGCAAGTCGCTTGATGAACTCCGTAGTGAGTACACCATGCCGATTACCGAGCAGTCACAGAATAACGTTACTCAAGAAATTGAGAACCCGTTTGATGAACAATGGTTCGAGGGTAGTCGCTCTTCGCTGGATGGTTTAGAAAAAATATCATTTGACCTTCCAGGTGGAAAAGAGTTTAACTACGGCGTGCCAAAGGAATATCGAGGCGAGCTCTTAAAATCGAACAGTAACATGTCCGAGTATTTTGATAAGTACGTAGACGACAAAGGGAACTGGGACCACGACCTCTGGAATATGCACCGCATTGTCACCGACAATCTGCCTAACATTCTTCAGAGCGTGTACCGTCAGGGCATGAGCGATGGTCAACGTACGATAGTCGAAAAGGCTGCCAACATTGACCCACAGATGCCACAGTCGCCTGCACAAAGTCAAGACAACTCACTCGCACAACAAGTGCTCGACGCACTTGGAAGGCAATCAACCCTAACTTTCAAAATCTAAACCTGAAATAAGATGGCAACTGCATCTGCACCTCCCGTTTATAATGACAGCAAAGCTGCTGTATTTCGTCGCCTCGACCCGACCAAGTACACCTCACTTGCTGACTTCATCGACGAAATCAACAAGCCCGACAACCGCGACCAACTGGTTAAAACCTACGGTTACCAGCAAATCAGCGGTGGTCTTACGGGGTTTCTAAACCTTACCGGAGCCGTACGCGCAAGCGGTACCGCCGATGAGGTACAATACTGGGAAGAAACTCGTCTGCACCAGTTCGCAACTGTAGCTCCTACGGCTTCTGCTGCTGCTGCTGCAACTGCGTTCGTAGCTCAGAAGGCTACCAGCGACGCTTCTGTCCTTCGTTTGAACGACGTAGTTCTCGTTGGCGGACAAGACCGCTTCATCGTTACGGCTATCAGCCCAACCGGAGAAGTTTCTCAAACCGCTACTGCTAACTACACGCTCCAGTCTTTGTCTAGCGCTGGCTTGACCGCTTCTGTAAGCACGGCTTCTGTTAACCTTCCGGTTATCGGTAACCTGTTTGCTCAAGGTTCAGACCAGAACACTGGCTACTTGGAGTCTAACGTTATCAAGCGCACCAATGCTTACAGCATCATCAAAGAAGTATTCAAGGTTACTGGTTCTCAAGCCACCAACATCGGCTGGGTTAACGTTGGTAACGGCGACTACCGCTGGTACGTTAAAGGAGAGATGGACACTCGTGCCCGCTTCCTTGACAAGCGCGAGATGATGTTGCTCTTGGGTCAGAACATCACCAACACGTTGACGACTACCAATATCGGAGGTCTTCCAACGTCTGGCGAAGGTTACTTCTCTGCTATCGAGAACCGCGGTATCGTTCAGTCTGGTCAAATTGATGACTTCACTGAGTTCGACATCCTCGTTACTGAACTCGACAAGCAAGGAGCTGCACCTGAGTACGCTATGTACGTCAACACTGCTCAAGCTCTCGCCATCGACAACATGGTAGCTTCACTTAATGGTGCCGCAGGATTCGCTTCTGCAACCATCGGTGTTACTGCCTTCGGTGGTAAAGAGGGAGAAGCTGCTAAGCTTGGCTTCCAGTCATTCGTTCGCGGTGGCTACACGTTCCACAAGCACTCTTGGAAGTTGCTGAACGACCCGACCTTGTTGGGTATCGCCAGCCCCAAGTACTTGGGAGCTATGATTCCGATGACTACTGTTGTTGACCCCAAGACTGGCAACCGTGCCGCTGCCTTGGAACTCAACTACAAGGACACCAACGGATACAGCCGCGAAATGGAGCACTGGATGACCGGTTCTATCTTGGGCGTAAACAACACGAACGTGGACTCTTTGCAGTTCAACTACCGTTCTGAGTGCGCTCTGATTACCCGTGCCGCCAACCAGCACATCCTTATCAAAGCCTAAAGGCTAAGGGAGGGGAGGGGTGTTTACCCCTCCCTATTCCCTTTTTATTTTTAACGGTTCAATTGTATTAAAATGTCAACGACAGCAACACCCACCCAGCGTGCACCGCGCGCACCTAAGCAAGAGTTTGAAACTCAGGCTTCTGGCTTCAGGCCAATCAAAAAAGATAGAGACCCCTCAGGAGTTAAGGTATTCGAGATACCCATTGGAGGAGGAATCATCTGCAAAATCAAATCGGAAGTAGCAGTATTTGACCGCAACAGCGGCAAAGTACGTACGATTCGCTACTGCCCCGGCGAGCCCAGTATCTTCAAGGAGGAGCAATCAATCCACTCACGTCGCGAGCACGTCATCTTCCGTAACGGAATGTTGATGGTACAAGAAGACCAGCCTAACTTGGCTGCATTCTTGGAGCTTCACCCAGACAACAGAGAGAATGGTGGTGGCTTGTTCCGCTTGGTAGACAACACCAGAAACGTAGAGCAAGAGGTAGAAAGCGAGTTCCTCGTTCACGATGCAGTGAGTTTGGTTCGCGCCAAGGACTCAGACGAAATTCTTTCTGTCGCTGTTTCTCTTGGTATCGACATCACCCAACGCATGATTGACATCCGTCGTGAGCTGCTCAAAGAAGCTAAGGCTCGCCCAGCTGGATTCATTCAGATGTTTGACGACCCACGTGTTAAGGTTCGTTCGGCTATCATTCAAGCCAATGACTTCCAGATTATCCTCAGCAAGCCTGATGGCGTGTACTGGTTCGACAGTGGCAAGCTAATCCTGTCAGTGCCTGCTGGTCAGGACCCAACTGACATTATGGTTCGTTTCTGTTTAACAGAAAAAGGAGTAAATGTTTACGAGGAAATCGTTGCAAGACTAGAGAAGCTATCGTAAGTTTGTGCCAATCCTTGGATGGATTGGACACAGGATTTGGTGTGTTTCATTTGTGTTTCACGAGAAGGGGTCCCCTCAAGGACCCCTTCTTTATTTTCGTATATTTGCTTCAAAGCCAATAAACACGATGGCCAGCGTACAAAGAGTATATGATGCAGTAAAAGATGTGGCCAACAAAGACCAACGGGGCTTTGTTACTCCAGCCATTTTCAACCAGTTCGCTGGCGTAGCCCAGATGAACGTGTTCAATCGTTTGTTCGATGAGATGACGATGGGGACAAGACTGCGCCGAGGACAGATTGATGGACCCCGGCAATTCGCCCGTTCAAAGAAAGTACAGGAAGACCTTTCATCATTTGCAAAGAAGACCACATTGAACCTCGCTGCCGGCGTGGCCGATAAGCCAGCCGACTTCGCGAGGGTTATTTCCGTGTCAACTCTCGGTAAGAAGATTCTTGGCCAGCAGAAGCAGTACATTGCTCAGCTTGTGTACAACATAGACCACATTGACAAGATTCTCAACAGCGACTTGTCTGCACCATCGGATACTGCTCCCGTTGTTTTGATTGGCAACCAGATAGAGTTGTTCGCTAACGCAAACAGCGCAATCACATCTTTGGTGTTTCGTTACTACAAACTGCCTCAGGGCATTGTTCCTACGACCGGAGCAAAGACTTCAGCATCTCCTAAGTATGGCTACACCACCGCTGTTGCTGGAGTAGAGCTTTACTCTGCTGCCAACAGTGTTGACTTTGAGTTGCCAGAGCAGTACTTCTCTGACCTCGTTCAAGAAATCCTTACCCTCGTTGGCGTTAACCTTAGAGACCAAGATGTCTTTACCTACGGTAGCCAAGAGGTAACTAAAGAAGAGAACTCCTAATGAGCCAGCAGTACATCACAGTAGATAAGGTTGTCAATGACTACATAATGAGCATTGACGAGGACGATTACGGTTCCAATGCAAGTGACTATATGCTGCGTCAGTACGCGCTGCGCGGCATTAGAGAGTTTGGGTTCGACATGACCCACAACGTCAAGACTGTTATGCTTGACGTAAACCAAGACCTTGGAACGGTTGACCTTCCTTGCGACTACGTTGATATGGTCAAGCTCGGACAGCTTGGCAACGACGGACTCATCTATGTTTTTGCGGAAAACAAAAACATGAACATCCTTCCTGACCAGCCAGCTGATGCAATCCCAGATTACCTGCTTGGATTTGACTCGTACGTATTCAGAAACTTCATCTACGAATCTACAGTAGGAAGATTGTACGGTCTTGGTGGTGGTCAAGGTGCCGGCGAGTACCGCATCAACTACCCAGAGAACCGCATTGAAATCTCTCTGTTGTCAGATACTACTCAGGTAGTTCTTGAGTACATCTCAGATGAGGCCAAGAGCGACAACCCTGTCGTACCCGTGTACGCAGAACAAGCTCTTAGAGCATACGTGTACTACCATGTTATTGAGCGCAAGTCAAGCGTGCCTCTTGGTGAAAAGCAAAGAGCACGCGCTGAATACTACAACGAACGCCGATTGGCTAACGCAAGACTCAAGTCGTTTAACAAGTTTGACGCATTGAGCACCAGCCGCCGCAACTTCAAACTCAGTCCCAAAGCCTAATTCATGGGTTCCATCAACAAGATACTTCCGCGTTATCTTAACAAGGATGACGATGAGCGTTTAATTAAGGAAACGCAAATGACTGACGCACAGAACGTTCGCGTTTCTGTTGACGTAGACAAAGACAGTCTTGTCCTTAAAAACGCTTGGGGTAATACCAACCGCGCTGTCACCATTGAAAACGGTGAGATGCCAGCTGGTACGAATGTCGTTGTTGGTTCAGTTGGTGATGACGCTACGGCTCAGGTATACTACTTCGTATACAACAGCAGCAATAACCACAGCATCTTCCGCTACGACCAGAACGCCAAGAAGACGTACTTCGTGTACAAGGATTCGGTACTTCAGTTCGCTGCGGATTCATTTGTGGTAGCTGACATCGTAAAGCTTTCTAATGGAAACATCTTGCTGTACTTCAACGATGGAGTAACGGCACCCAAGAAGATTAACGCTACGTTGGCTGAGTTAAGCTTCAGCAACAACGGCGTATACCCCAGCACATTTAAGAATGGAACAGCGGCCCAGCGCCTTGAGTACATCACGGTAGCTAAGACACCCCCACTTATTCCGCCCGTACTTACGTTTGTAAACAACGCCTCGTTCCCACTCAATAACATCTACACTAAGAATTTCCAGTTCGCGTACCAGTATGAGTACATTGATGGGGAACAAAGCGCGTTGAGTCCATACTCAAGATTATCTGTTGCGCCAAATCAGTTGCGTGATGGATTCAATGATGCGGGTCAAGAGAACTTCTTCAACCAGATAAACATCACTGTCTACAACAGTACAGCAGATGTAGAAAAGATTAAGGTTTACGGAAGACTTGGAGACAAGGATGCTGCATTCTTTTTGATTGATGAGGTAAACAACGTAAATGGCTCAACAAGCCAAGTGGTTCAGTTCAGAAACGACAGCAACTACATTGGCCTTAGTGCTTTTGTTCAGGATAAGATTTACGACAACGTACCTCAGCAGGCAGACAGCCAGGCCGTCAACCAAGGGCGTTTGTTCTATGGTGGTTACACTGAAGGGTACAACAACCTTACATCGTTTGATGCGAGCGTTGTAGCTAACTACAACGAGAAGCCAGAGACGTATAACATTTCTGTTACAAAGACAACCGGAAATGACCCAGACACTGGTCGCGCATTCGACAACAGATTCACAGTTAACTACGCTGACCTTCCTGCTACGTTCACGGAGAATAGCACAATCTTCTTGTCGTTTACTTGGAATGATGGTGCAGTAATCATTCGCAACAATCTTGGTGGTAATGAGGATTACGACTTCCTTGGAGCGCAAGGCAGTAATGGTATCGTTGTATCAAACAATGGAAGTAGCGGAATTGTAACGACGTTCCCACAAGAACACAAGGCCCTTACTGGTATCCGTGTCAATGAGTTCGGACAGGCTGGCATCAACGTAGACGGAGCGCTTAACGCTCCTCCACGTATTCGATTCGTGGTACAAAAAGGAACATCGGACACTAGGGAGGTTGACCTCGCTATCAACGAAATCAGAAAGGGCATTAAGGTAATTAGCTCTGGTGTTCAAATCAGAGAAAAAATTAGCATCCCATCTGGCTCTACGAGAGCTCAGGCAATGAACCTTATTCGTGATGCCATCCAGAAGCTACGTCCTATTCAGTTCGAACCACAAGCTGGCTCTGCTGGATTTAGTGCATTTACTACTGGTGGAGACACTGCATCAAACGAAGAGAACGCCTCATTCAGAGGTAAGGGTAGTGCATATACTCAGCTGGTAGCTACAACTTCAACCACGCACACCTATCAGGTAAAGATTGACAGAGTAAACTTTAGAATTAACAAGCTTACGTTTGGAGTAAAGGAAGCTGAACTCATTGAGCCAGATGGAATCGTATCTACGTTTGACATTATTGAAGGCAGCTCAAACAGTCAGAACCTTAACAACAGACTCCGTGGTCTAACATCTTTTAAGCCAACGCTTGAAGGTCAGTTCGTAAAGATGAACGACCAAGACGACAGGAGAGATGCCAAGGTTACCCGCAATGGTTCATACGTAACTAGCGGTGGTTGCTTTGCGGTAGCCAACGACGGCATGTTTGGTTCTCGTTGTTTTAAGTCTGGCTCTAACCATGAGTTTGGAATCGTTTACTTTGACGACAGAGGAAGAAGCGGTAGTGTACAGCCATTTCCAAATGAGACCTTCATTAAACACACAAACGACAGAGGGTCAGAGAACAACCTAGATGGCTTTGCGGACGTTACGGTCCGCATTCGCCACACGCCCCCGGCTTGGGCGAAGAGATACAGTATTGTATACCCAGGTCAGGGCAGCATAATCAATAAGGTTCAGTACGGAATCGGGGGAGCATACACTGCCTTCAACGATGAGAGCGTACAGGGTGCGTTTGGTGCGACCAAGAACATATATCTTTCGCTCAACACTCTACAGAGTAAATCAAACTCATACGACAACCAGCTTGGTGCGCAGATTAACTACGGCTACGCGCCGGGAGACCTGCTTCGCATAGTTCGATACGGAGACAACCAGAAATCAACAGCGATATGGAGAGTGTCTGGCGTAGTCACACTGCTTGCCGACTCTGCTACGAATCCGCTGTTGGATAGAAGCAGTAAGGCTTCGGTTCAGAACACTACTGGCGACTTCCTTGTGATTGAAGATAACGGAACTGCGTTTTTCAACTACAACAGTATTGCAAAAGGAATCAGTTACTGGAACGACGACTGCATCGTAGAGATTTACAGACCCAATAAGGCGTTCGACAATATCTTCTACTACGAGATTGGTGAGAACCATGCCATCGTCAATGGCGCACACGTTGGAGAGCGAGCAACCAACACGTCTAATGTGTTCTTCAACTCTACCCAGTCTGCCGGAACCGTAATGGCATACTCGGTTGCTCGATTCTTCAAGGGTGACATTATCCGAACAGCGGCAGGCGCACAGATTGTTGTGGGCAATGTAATGCAATCTTCTGACATTTCTGGATACAACTACAAGTTCTACGGAACCACGTCTACATCTTGGAATTCTGGAACCTACAGCATGACGGTTCAGAACCCCGACTGCGTACTACAGATTGACCAAGGTGACTCGTACTTCCGTATGAGAACTCTGTTCGTTGGTTCTGCTCCGCAGCCCGGCGATGTCTGGAAGAACATCGCCGCTGCGTTCTCTCAGAACGCCATCGTTGACTTCATTGAAGACCCACGCGTCAGTGACTTCTTTGAGTCTGGGTTCACATCTCTCGGACGTAGATTCTTCTACTCTCCAGACACAAGAACAATCAAGCGTTACGGCTCTATCACATACTCTGACCAGTTCAACTTTGAGAACACCACCCTTGGTCTCTCGTCGTTCAACCTACAGCAGGGCAACTATGTGGACCTATCGTACGACTACGGCTCTATTAGGTCGCTTGTATCGTACGATGAGGCCATGTATGTAATCCATGAGCGTCGCTCTGGAGTTGTGCCCGTAAAACGCAACATTATTACTTCTGATTCTGGCGAAAGCTTGGTTGCAACAAATCAAGTTCTTGGACCTATCAAGTACTACGTTGGAGAATACGGATGCAACGGCAACCCTGAATCGGTTGCATCCTACCGCGGTCAGGTATTCTTCGTTGACGCTAAGGCCGGAAAGGTTTGCCGACTCAGCACTGAAACTGGCATCGACATCATCAGTGAGCAGCTTGTGGATTCGTTCTTCAAGAGCAAGATGTTTGCTACATCTACTACAGCAGCCAACAGAAAGTACATCGGTGGCATTGACCGAGAGAACAATGAGTACATCATTAGCTCTCCTTCGCTGTTTACCTCTACCATTACTATTGTAGATAACCTAACCGGCAATACGGTAACCGGTGCAGGTGCTGCAAACTCGGCGGGCAACGCGCTATTACTTCCAGCCAACTACAACAATAGCTTAACGTTCTCATTTAATTCTGACCCAAGAAACTATGAGGATGTTCAAGACAACTGGGAGACCTCAGGTCAGTCGCTGGTCATTGTAGACCAGCTTACCAACTCTCCTTGGGTTTCATTCTCGGAAGACCTTTCTCCTTCGCAAACAGAAACGGTTAACGAGGCAATCTATGTGCCTGTAACTACGTCTTCATTCAGCGCATTTGGTACGGCAAGCTACTCGCAAACCACAAGCGAGCTTAGCATTACCAATTCAGAGTTCTCTACTGTTACAATCGGAACCCCAAGCGAAACACTTGGCTCATTCACGATTGCATACGACGTACGAAGCACATGGTGGAGCACGAGATACTCATACATTGCTGAGGAAATCATGTCGCTGTCGGACAGGTTGTACACATTCAAGAACGGAAGAATCTATGAGCACAATCCAGAAGCGGCACGCAACACATTCTATGGTGTAGCTGGTGATTCAGTCATTGAGGTGGTATCAAACTACAATCCGTCAATGATTAAGGCGTTCCAAGCCATCAGCATTGAAGGCAACAGCGGAAACTGGGCAGCCACACTTACCACTACAGACCAGACTAGCTCAATCGCTACATCTATCTGGCAGGAGAAAGAAGGTTTCTACTACGCCCCGATTCACCGTGACTCAACCAACAACGTTAGCTACACAGCTACGGCTAACATCACCAGTGTAAACGGAACATCAGAGATTTTCTCTCTTGGTGTGGTAAATTCAGTAGCCGCTTCCAATATCACCTTTAAGAACCCCATCAATAACATGGCGTTCCCGCTTGGTTTGTCCACGGCTATTTACAAATTGAACTCAGCGTCTAACAGACTTGAGCCACTTAACCTTTACGCTACCGCTGTTGGTGGGGAGAAGATACTGACGTGCAACACTACAGTATCTGGCCTATCTCAGAACGATGAAGTTGTCTTAATTGGAAACTCTGCTATTGAAGGTGACGCACTTAGGAGCTACTACATGAAAGCTACTTTCACAAACTCAAGCACATCGCCTCACGAGCTGTATGCGTTTAACTTTATTTACTCAAAGTCTAATCTACACAACCAACAAGGTCAGTGATTATCAGTAATTTTGTAATATGAGCAAGTATAAGAAATACTACGTCGGTGGACTAATTAACATCGGCATGGGTCTGGCTCAGACAGGCGTTGGCGCTTATCAAGAGCGCCAAGCCAAGAAGAAACTTGCTCAGGCAGAAGAAGAAGCAGTAGGCCCAATCAGAACCCAAGCTGCACGTCAGCGCACGGCACGTCAAGAAGGCGATGCTCAGGCTGCTGTTGACGCAAACCTTCGTGCTGAAGCAACAGCGGCAGAGCAACTCGCCCAGAGTGGTGGTGCCCGTGCTCTTGCTCAAGCAAGTCCTAAGTTACAGCGTGCAACACAGCAAGGTGTAGAGGGTGCGCTCGATAAATTCGGTAGCTATGGTGCTCAAGTGTCTGCACTTGAGGATGCTCAACAACTTCAAGATGTCAACACTCGGCTCGGCGCTAACGTTAGCCGCCTCGAGAGAGCTGCTGATGTGGCTCGTGCTACTAGGTTTGGTGGAATCACACAGGCAGTTGCCGGTGCAGCTCAGGTTGCAGGCGGTCTTCTTGATGGAGCTAAGAAAATAAAAACTGACAAGGCAGCAGCTGAAGCTGCCGCAGTGAAATCTTTTGAATCCTTCAAGCCGGGAACGCCAATCACACCAGCTCCGTTAAGCATCGGACTTAGACTACCACGACCAAAGCCACAATTCACAGAGCAACTCATCACAGAAGAGGAGATTATTCCAACAATGGAAGAAGGCGGTGAAGTTGAGAAGACACCGGGAGAGTTTGACCACGACACGAATCCAATCGACATCGTTCAAGAGGGCGCGAAGATTGGAGAAATGACTGGCGGGGAATACATCTTCAACCCAGAGCAAGCCGAAGAGTTACGCGACTTAGCCGAGGATGGAGATTCGGAATTGCACCGATTCATTCGTAACTTGCTAAGCAAAAAGCAATTCAAGTAATGGCGGATACAAGACTATTCACCCCAATCGCTCAGTTTCCTACGATTGACTATGGGGCCATTTACGAGAATGCGAAGATGCGCCGCGAGGAGGCTGAGCAGCGCAAGCTCGAGTACCTAAACTCTTTCAAGAAAGAGCGTGGCGCGTTTGCGCCCAACCTTCAAGAGTCAATGCAGGCAGAGTGGGATGCAATCCAGAGCGACCTTGCCTCTGGCGACATGTCGTTTGAAGCTAAGGCCCGTCGTCAGCAGATGTACAACGATTACAAGGACAAGGCTGCCAAAGCTCTTGAGTATTCTAACATGCTCAACGAATACGAGGCAGACGTTCTTGCTAACCCACAGCAGTACAACTCACCAGACTTGCTCATAACCAAGATTCAAGAGGACCGATTGCGCCCTGTATTCATGGAAGACCTCGATACTGAGCTCTCTACCTACCCATCGCTGTCGTCGTTCCGCAGATTCACTATGCCAGAGCTTTCTCCGAACGTATCTGCTGGCACCATCTTCGAGAACCTCAAGCAGTCTGGCGGTATCAACAACTTCTACGACCAACAAACTGGTAAACTAAAAGATGATGTTCTCACATCTACTGTTAGCACGTGGTTTGATGTCAATGCACTGAGCGAGGAAGAGGAAAACCAAGCTATTGCCTATGTGCTGCGTCAGAAGGGATTGCTTACAAACAATCCTGCCGACATCACTAAGGTTAGAAACCTTGATGAAGAGGGCAGAGTAAAGTACTTGAGTGAGTACGCTTCGCTTGTTGGAGGTCAGCTTTCGAATATGATTTCTACGGACATCGACACTGAACGTGAGAAGATGGACAGAGAGCTTGCAATGTTCCGCCGCAAGCAATCAATTCAAACCTCAACTAAGGCCGCGCAAACCAAACCAGCTTCGTTCGGGCTCCAGCGTGGTGCTGTTTCTTATGTGCCGCCAATTGAGATTGACAAGTCCGGATTCGCTGTCAAGAGAGGGGAGCCTTCTGCTGTAAATGCAGACTTTGTTATGCACTCTAATGTACAAGGAACTCAGCCATCTTACTACGGTAACGATGGCGTGCAGCGATACATCGAAAAGGTTGGTCTTACTCCGGAAGGAATCCCTTATACACTCGTACGATACAAGCAAGAAGTTCTTGAGAACGGACGTAAGTCATCTCACGTAGCACGTGAGCTTGTACCTTGGAACGACATTGCTTCAGGAGAAGCAGGAAGCGGGTTGAGCAACACTAAGCAAGCTGCTCTAATTCAGAGCACGTTTGAAAACATGACAGCAAACTACACGCCTTCAAGCCCAGCGTCAAGTCTTGCTAATGCAATGAACCAAGTTACTGGTCAGGCAAGAACTACTGCTCCAGCTGCTCAAGCACCTAAGCCGACACAGGAAACCTTACAGCTTGTTGAGCAATTCAAGAAGCC
>Ga0172367_10005180_pt1 | contig 15843 bp, 15 predicted proteins | sample Lak10m_FD_114542 | JGI IMG/M metagenome (GOLD analysis project Ga0172367, IMG submission 114542) | Freshwater microbial communities from Kabuno Bay, South-Kivu, Congo - kab_022012_10m | ecosystem: Environmental > Aquatic > Freshwater > Lake | place: Democratic Republic of the Congo: South-Kivu...
CAACTGTCAGGTCGACGTATTCGACCCCTGGGTGTCAGTCGAAGAGGCTGAGCACGAATACGGCATCACGCCGATCGCTACCCCCGAGGCCGGCGTATACGACGCCATCGTTCTCGCCGTCGCACACCAGCAGTTCAGAGAGATGGGTGCAGCCAACATTCGTGCCCTCGGTAAAGCCACAGCAGTTCTGTACGACTTGAAGTATGTGCTTTCAACGCAGGAATCGGATCTAAGGTTGTAAACATGACTGCCTACGAATCAATGCATCAACAACTCAAGGCTGAACCTAAGACGTGGCTCGTCACTGGTGTTGCTGGTTTCATAGGGAGCAATTTGCTTGAAGTCCTGCTCAAACTGGATCAGCGTGTTGTTGGTCTGGACAACTTCAGCACTGGCTATCAACATAACCTCGATGAAGTAAAAGAAATGGTCTCTTCGGATCAATGGGCGAGATTCGAATTTATCCAAGGCGACATCCGAAGCATAGACGACTGTCATCGCGCATGTGAAGGCGCGGACTACGTCCTCCATCAAGCCGCCCTCGGCTCTGTACCGCGCAGCATCGAAGACCCCGTCACCACGAATCAAAACAACATCGATGGGTTTATCAACATGCTGGTTGCGGCGCGCGACGAAAATGTCAAACGATTTGTCTATGCCGCTAGCAGCTCAACATATGGCGACCATCCAGACCTACCCAAAGTCGAAGACAAGATCGGCAAGCCTCTCAGCCCCTACGCCGTCACCAAGCTAGTTAACGAACTTTACGCTGAGGTATTTGCATGCACATATGGCTTCAAAACCATCGGACTGCGCTACTTCAATATCTTTGGCCGACGGCAAGATCCAGCTGGTGCCTACGCCGCCGTCATCCCTAAGTGGATCGCGGCCATGATTAAGAATCAGCCGGTTTACATCAACGGCGACGGCGAAACCAGCCGTGACTTTTGCTACATAGACAACGCCGTTCAAGCCAACATTCTGGCCGCAACAGCATGCAAAGAAGGGGCTTCTAACCAAGTTTACAACGTCGCCGTTGGCGAGCGCACAACATTGAATCAGCTGTATGAGCAACTGCGCCAGAATTTGGTGCTGCACTACCCCCATCTGCAGCAGCCAAGCCCGGTCTATCGTGACTTCCGCGCAGGCGACGTTCGCCATTCACTTGCAGACATTAGCAAGGCCACTACCTATCTGGGGTACTCACCTTCCCATCACATCGGCGATGGCCTGAAAGTGGCGATGGAATGGTATGTGAGCCAGCTCAACTCCTCTACGTGACCACAACATGAGCAAAGAGAACAGCCACTCGAGATTTGCGAATCTGACTTTTGACGATTTCCGCAAACTGGCAAGCGACCCGACGCTGTCGCGACATGAGAAGGTCGGTTTTCCGGATAGCTACCGCCAAGACAAGGAAGACGAGATCTTCCGCGACATGTGCGGGAAGATCTCCAACCTGTCCCTGCCCGGTAAGAATGTGCTTGAGATCGGCCCGGGCTGCAGCGAACTGCCGGTGATGCTCGCACAGAGATGCGAGGTAAACGGCAGCCAGCTGATCTTCGTAGACAGCGAAGAAATGCTGGCGCTCCTGCCGCAGGCAGGGCATATCACTAGGTATGCAGGCACATTCCCGTCCGCGCTCGGGGAAGATATTCAGAAGTGGGCGGGAAAGATTGACGTCATCATCGCCTACAGCGTCATTCAGTACGTCTTTACTGAGGGCAACCTGTGGGGTTTCGTCGATCGCTGCCTCTCACTTTTGGCTGACGGCGGAGAAATCATGTTTGGTGATATACCGAATATCACCATGCGGAAACGGTTCTTCTCCAGTGCAGGTGGCGAGGCGTCGCACCGGCAGTACACTGGGTGCGACGAAAAGCCGGAGGTGCTCTTTAATCAGCTGGAGCTTGGCCAGATGGACGATAGCGTTGTACTCGCGATATTGGCCAGGGCCCGCGCGCAGGGTTTTCATGCCTGGGTCGTGCCACAACTGGCCACTCTGCCGATGGCAAACCGCCGCGAAGACATCCTAATCCGAAAGCCCTGAGGAGGAACACAATGAAAATCAAGAAGTTGGTCATAGTCGGAGATTCCGCCTTTGCCGAAATCGCACATGAATATTTCGATGCCGATTCGGATTACGAGGTGGTGGGATTCTCAGTGGAGCGAGATTTCTTGAAAAGAAGCGAAATGCGAGGGTTGCCGGTGATCGCTTTCGAAGAACTTGAGGCACATTTCGATCCGGCGACCCATCACATATATGTTGCAACCGTCTACACGCAGCTTAATCGCCTGCGCGCACGGTTGGCTGCAGCGGCAAAAGGCAGAGGTTATCAGCTGGCTTCTTATGTGAGCTCGCGAGCCTTTGTCTGGCGCAACGTGGAACTGGGCGAGCACTGTTTCATTTTCGAAGACAACACCGTGCAGCCTTTCGTCAAGATAGGTAACAACGTCGTGCTCTGGAGCGGGAATCATATCGGCCATCATTCAGTTGTACGCGATAACTGCTTCATCGCGTCCCACGTTGTTATTTCAGGTTTTTGCGACATCGGAGAGTACAGTTTTCTCGGCGTGAACGCGACCCTTGCCAATAACATCACCGTTGGCAAGGACAACTGGATCGGACCCAATGTCGCTCTTATGAAAGACACAGAGGCAGGCACCCTGTTCAAGACAGAACAGCCCGAGCCCGCCAGGATATCGGCGCCTCGCTTCTTTAAGGTCAAGGAATAGTAAATCATGCGCTGGAAAAAACTGGGGCTGGTGTACGGACCGGATGGTTCGATGCCGTGGGCAAAGTCGCATGCGATGATTCCCACGCCCATCCGGTTGAATAACGAAGTCATCCGTGTCTTCGTTACCTTCTGCGATGCTTTGGGCATAGGGAGGCCGGGCTATGTTGACGTCTCTGCACATGATCCTCTCAATGTCCTCTGCATCTCGCAACAACCGCTGCTCGATTTGGGCAACCCCGGCACTTTTGATGAGAACGGGCTGCTGACTTGTGGTGTTACAGATCTTGGCGGCGGTAGGATGTTCATGTACTACGTTGGCTTTGAGCTGGGTACAAAGATCCGTTACCGGTTGCTGACTGGGCTGGCCATTAGCGAAGACGGCGGAAATACCTTTGCGCGCCACGCACCGGTTCCAGTGCTGGAGCGCAGCGCCACGGAAATGTATTTCCGTTGCGGCCCATATTGTCTCTATGGGCCGCAACGTTTTCGTCTCTGGTACGTAGCAGGAAGCGAATGGATAGACCTGAATGGCAAGTCGATGCCGGTCTATGACATTCGTTACGCAGAATCAGTAGACGGCATTCATTGGCCCGACAAGGGTGAGATTCAGATTTCCATCACCGAGCCGGATGAACATGGTTTTGGTCGTCCATGCGTGATAGCCAAGCCAGGCGGGGGTTACCGCATGTTCTATTCGGTGCGCCGTCGGTCGTTTGGTGCCTATCGTCTAGGCTATGCGGAATCTGCAGACGGTCATGTATGGAACCGCTCGGATGACCAACTGAATCTCGATGTGAGCCCCGGGTCCTTCGACTCTGATGCCATTATGTATGCCGCGCCCATTGAGATTGATGGCAAGCTTTACGTGTTCTACAACGGCAATAATTTCGGGCACGACGGCTTCGCAGCTGCTGTACTGGAGGCGGAGTGAGCGTGAGCGTCCGCCCTTATTGCACGACAGATTCCGATGCGTGGGATGATTTCTGTGCAGCGGCGTTGCAGTCCACCTTACTGCATACCCGCCGTTTCCTGTCCTACCATGGCAACCGTTTTACCGATCGTTCCCTGATCATCGAGGATGAAGACAAGTGTGTGGGGCTATTCCCCGCAGCCCTTAATCCCGGCGATGCAACATGTGTCGTGTCTCACCCTGGCATCACGTATGGCGGCGTGCTGCATCAGGGTAGTCTGCGTGGTGAGCGCATGGTCGCAGCCCTGGCTGAGATCTGTCGCCATTACCGGGCGCAGGGCCAGGAGAAGCTAACTTACAAGGCCGTGCCCAGCTTCTATCACCGCGCACCGGCTCAGGACGATCTGTATGCGTTGTTTAGGCTGGGGGCAGTGCGTCGTCGCTGTGACCTGAGTTGTACCATAGACCTGCAGAATCGCCTATCCGTAAGCGAACGGCGGCGTAGGGGCCTGAAAAAAGCTAGAAAGACCGGTGTCGAGATCGTTGAGGGTAGGCAGCATCTGCCGGCACTGTGGGACGTGTTGATTGAAAACCTGGCGCGCAAGCACGGCGTGAACCCAGTCCACAGCCTGGAGGAGATCATGCTGCTCGCCGGCAGATTCCCCGACCACATCCGCTGCGTCTGCGCCCGGCTTGATGGCCGGGTGTTAGCGGGCGTGCTGGTGTTCATTACGCCAACGGCCCATCATGCGCAGTACATTGCCTCTAGCGACCAGGGCTACGAGGCATCCGCACTGGACCTGCTGTTCGAGTTCAGCATAGAGACTGCGGGAAACCAGGGCAGCCGTTGGTTCGATTTCGGCATCAGCAACGAGAACCAGGGGATGGTGCTCAAAGACGGCTTGTATCGCTTCAAGAGCGAGTTCGGCGGCGGCGGTGCTGTGCACGAGTTCTATGAGCTGAATCTAAACATGGGAGAGCAATGATGGCGCTGAATGACTGTAAGCTGATAGATCTGCCCAAAATCTCCGATCCGCGCGGTAACCTATCCTTTATCGAAGCCGGAAAGGATATCCCTTTCGACATCAAGCGCGTCTACTACCTGTATGACGTCCCTGGTGGTTCGGACAGGGGGTCGCACGCGCACAAGAAACTGCACCAGTTTATTGTGGCCATGTCTGGCAGCTTTGACGTGCTGCTCGACGATGGTAAGGAAAAGAAGCGTTTCCATCTCAACCGGTCCTATAACGGTCTGTATGTATGCCCCATGATGTGGCGTTACCTGGATAACTTCTCCTCGGGTGCAGTCTGCATGGTACTAGCGTCCTCGCACTATGACGAAACGGACTACATACGCGATTATTCGGATTTCATCTCACTGATCAAATAAGCATGAACATTCCATTCTTGGACCTGAAGGCACCGCACAAAGAGCTTCGTGACGAAATGCGGGACGCCTTCGAACGAGTGCTCGACTCCGGCTGGTACATCCTGGGTGCGGAGGTGAATTTGTTTGAGCGCGAATTTGCAGAGTACTGCCAGTCAGATCATTGCGTCGGCGTGGGCAACGGTCTAGAAGCGCTTCACCTGATATTGCGCGCCTACGGCATCGGTGAAGGCGACGAGGTGATCGTGCCATCGAATACCTATATCGCTACCTGGCTTGCAGCAAGCTACGCGGGAGCCACACCTATACCGGTGGAACCCGACGAGCGCACCTACAACCTCGACCCGTCGCGCCTCGAGTCTGCGATCACGCCGCGCACCAAGGCCATCATTGCCGTGCACCTGTATGGACAGCCGGCCGACATGGATTCCATCAATGCGATAGCCCGGAGGCACGACATCAAGGTGATCGAGGATGCAGCGCAGGCGCACGGCGCCCGCTACAAGGGGCGACGTGTGGGTAGTCTGGGCGACGCGGCCGGTTTCAGTTTCTATCCAGGCAAAAACCTGGGTGCGATCGGCGACGGTGGTGCAGTCACTACCAACGACGCCGTCCTGGCGGAGAAAGTGCGCGTGTTGTGCAATTATGGATCGCGCGTGAAATATCACAACGAAGTAAAAGGTTTCAACTCCAGACTGGATGAACTGCAGGCGGCTTTCCTGCGGACAAAACTGGCGAAGCTTGACGAGTGGAACGAACGGCGCAAATCGGTTGCGGACCGCTATTTGAAGCAGCTGGACAAGCTCGGACTTGCATTGCCGCATGTCACGGAGTGGGCTGATCCCGTATGGCATCTTTTCGTAGTGCGCCATCCCAAGCGTGATCAGTTGCAGAAGGGACTAGGCGAGTCCGGCGTCGGCAGCATGATCCATTATCCGATCCCACCACACTTACAGCCCGCCTATGCTGAGCTGAGTTTCAAACTTGGCGATTTCCCAATCGCCGAGGCAATCCATCGTGAAGTACTGAGCCTGCCCATCGGACCGCATCTAGAAGATGAGCAATTCAAATTGGTGATTAACGCCGTAAAGAAAGCAGTGCATGCGTGAGCTTTGGGCAAACATCGCGCACACCAGCGGTGCGAAGATTTATTCCCTGCTTATCGGAATACTCACGCTTTCCTTGACAGCACGCCTGCTTGGGCCAGAAGGGCGCGGGCAAGTTGCCGCCATAACCACTTGGGTCAGCATGTTCAGCACTTTCGCTTATTTGAGTTTGGGGCAAGTAGCGTTGCATCGAATGGCAGACGATCGAACCCGTCAGCGATTCGGTCATATGCTGGGCAGCTTGATTTTGCTCACTCTCGTGTTGACCTTGGCTGGTTGGTTGGTAGCTTTGGGGATGTATGGGTACAACCCTGAGGGCGCATTCAAGGGGCTACCCGCCTGGGCTTTGCTGATAGGCTTTTTGGCTCTGCCCTTTATGATTTGGGAGCAGTATGGCAGCTCCTTACTGATGGGGCTGGAGCGTGTCCGCACCTATAACAAATATCAAGTCATAGGTCGCACTTTGTCCGCTTTGGCGCTATTTGCAATAGTGGGAGGGTTGGGCTGGGGGGTAAGCGGTGCGATGAGTGCGTCTTTGCTGGGGCAGGTGATTGTGGCTTTGGGTGGGGTTGCCTTTCTATTTCAATTCGCCAGAAGCGAAAATTTGTCATGTCGACCAGACAAAGATGAAATCCGAGCACTGTTGGCGGGTGGTGCCAAGCTGCACCTGAATGCCATCGGCACCTTTTTTTTTACTTCTGCCAATGTGCTCATCCTGAATAGCTATCACGGTGCAGAGCAGACGGGCTACTTTCAGTTGGCCACCCAGTTGCTGGGTATTCTGATGATTGTTTCCCAATCCGCCAGCATGGTGATTTTTGGGAAAGTCACGACATTAGGTCCCAACGGCGCATGGCCTGAAAACAGAAAATTACTGATTCAAATTACTATGGGGATGGTTGTTTTGGGTGCCATTGCCGCTGTCTTGGCACCGTGGGGAATCAGCCTGTTGGCGGGCGAAAAATTTCTGCCCGCCGTTGAACCTTTCCGGTGGATGCTGCTCGGCCTAATCGGCATGACCTTCTCCGCCGTCATGGCACCGCAGTGGATAGGCAGGGGGTATTTCTGGCAAGCTGCTGCGCTCACTTTCTTGGTGGGGTCGATTAACTTGACAGCCAATTTTTGGCTCATACCCTCTCATGGAATGATGGGGGCCGTCTTTGCATTTCTCGCTACATATATGTTTTCAATTTTTGGCAATGGAGCGATGGCTTGGCACTGCCAGAATCAATATAGAAAGACAATAAGAATATGAAAGAAACTCCATTGGTATCGGTTTTTTTGCCAACCTATAACCAGGAAGATTTTATTGCCGAATCAATAGAGTCGGTTATTGGTCAGGATTACGAAAATATTGAAATCATAATTGGCGATGATTGCTCTGTAGACAATACATGGCAAATAGTCCAGGAGTTTCAAAAGCAATACCCCAATAAAATTAAATCATTTAAAAATAATAATAATTTGGGAATCACTGGTAACTGCAATGAGATTCTAAAGCGCTGCACTGGCAAGTATGTTGTCTTCACTGCGGGTGACGACTTATTTTTGCCAGGAAAACTATCTAAGCAAGTTTCGATTATGGAGAGAGATGAAAACGTCGTCCTTTGTTATCACGATGTTGAAGTGTTTTTATCGGAAAATAACGAAACAATAAGTTATTGGAATAGAGGCCAGAAGTCCAGAAAAGCAATTTATGGGAATGCGGGAGTGGTTGCAAATGCTGTGGTTGAAACGGGTAACGGATTTATGGCCGGGATGTCGGTAATGGTGAAAAGAGATGCCATTCCAAAATCCGGATACGACTACAGAATCCCGTTAGGCTCAGACTGGCTAATGTGGATTGAGGTGCTAGCCAATGCTACAGATGGGATGATGGTGGAGTACATTCCTGATGTTTTTGCAAGATATAGAAGGCACAATTTTAATGTTACGAATTCAGGCTATAGTGATATAGATGACCTACATGTTACCCTTGCAATAACTGAGAATAGATACCCTTTTTTAATTAAGTCTGTAGATAAGTGCAAGGCGCTGTTGCGATATTCAAAAGGCGTTAGGTTAATAATTTCAGGGGATCGAAAAATGGGGAGGAGGATGTTGTTGGAGAGTCTAAGAACTGGTTGGGTTTCTTGGCAAATTTCTTATTGGGTTGTAGCAAGCTTTATCTCCAAATTAGTGCTTGTGCGCAAATTAAATCGAAGTCAATAGATTGACGGTAAATTAATAAACATAATGTGTGGAATCGCTGGTTTTCTTTATACAAAAGCTGATCATAGTCAAACTACTCCCCATCTTGGCGCTATGCTCAAATCTATTCACCATAGAGGTCCGGACGATGGCGGTGTATGGATTGACGAGCAGTATGGTGTAGCACTTGGACATCGCAGGCTTTCCATACTCGATCTTTCTCCTGCTGGTCATCAACCGATGGGAAGTGCCTGTGGGCGTCTCGTGATTGTGTTCAACGGGGAGATTTATAACCACCTCGAGTTACGGAAAGATCTCGAAAGATCGAATCATCTTCCCATCGGTGGCTGGCGCGGACATTCGGATACTGAGACCCTGCTGGCCTGCATCGCTGTCTGGGGAATCGAAAAGACACTTCGATCCACTGTTGGCATGTTCGCGCTGGCACTATGGGACAAACGTGAAAGAACTTTAACGCTTGCGCGTGACCGCATAGGCGAGAAGCCGTTGTATTACGGCTGGCAGAATGGGGTGTTCCTTTTCGGCTCAGAGTTGAAGTCACTCCGCGCGCACCCGGCATTCAAAGGAGAGATGGATTGGCATGCGGCCAGCACGTTCTTGCGCTTGAACTATATCCCCGCGCCATCGAGCATCTATCAGGGGATATACAAGCTCGTGCCGGGTACGTTCCTGCAATTGACCCAGACCCATCTCCAGCAAAGAACGCTGCCGTCTCCTGTGACTTATTGGTCGCTGAGCGGGGCAGCCAACGGAAGGTTGGATAATCCTTACACCGGCAGCTTTGCGGATGGGGTGGATGAACTCGAATCACTGGTACGACAGGCAGTTCAACTGCAATCGGTGGCCGATGTCCCGGTTGGGGCATTTTTGTCAGGGGGCATCGATTCATCCACTGTCGTTGCCATGATGCAATCGGCAACCACTTCAAATGTCACCACCTTTTCCATTGGCATGCCAGATGCCAGGATGGACGAATCTCAACATGCTGCGGCGGTGGCAAGGCATTTGTGTACGAACCACGTCGAGCACATCATTCAACCGCGCGAGGCCCTGGATCTGATTCCGAGATTGACAGAGATTTGGGATGAACCGTTTGCCGACAGTTCCCAGATCCCAACTTATTTGGTAAGTCAATTGGCTAGAAAGCATGTCACTGTAGCTTTATCCGGTGATGGGGGAGACGAATTTTTTTTGGGATATTCTCAATATGCGCTGCACCAGAAACTTTGGCGCACACGACACTTTGGGGTGCTACCTTGGGAAACGGCTCAGAAAGCAATGGCGCTCCTGTCAGGCAATGAAAAAACCGCGAGCATGCTCAGGCGAGGGAAAACCGTCGTAGATGCCTGGCGGCAACCCAATGCACAGGAACTTGCACGTTTTTGGTTTGACCGTTACCGCGCTGGTAGCGTCCCAATAAAGGAGCAAGTCGGTGTCGATATGTTGAATTATCCAATATTGGCTGATGCCGCCAGTACCGCTGGGTTATGGGATGCTGGTACATATCTACCAGACGATATTATGGTCAAGGTAGACAGAGCCTCGATGGCCAATAGTTTAGAGACACGTGCGCCTCTGCTTGACCATCGGATTATTGAATTCGCATTGCGACTACCGCTTGAATATAAATACCGTTCTGGAGTTGGGAAAAAGGTTTTGCGAGAGGTGTTGTATCGCCATGTACCTAGTAAGCTTGTAGATAGACCCAAAATGGGGTTTTCGATTCCGCTTGCGGAATGGCTTAGGAAAGACTTGCGAGGGTGGGCGGAACATTTACTTGGATCAGTTCCAATGGATTCGGATTTGTTCAACAAGCCAATAATTAATCAGATTTGGAGGGACCACCTCGCTTGCAAACGCGATAACACAGAGAAATTATGGGGATTGTTAATGCTATTATCTTTCATTCGCGGTGAAAATATATGAAAAGGGTTGTATATACTGTCGTAGTCGGAAGCTACGACAGTATCTCACCGATTAGATTTAAATCGGACTGTGATTTTTATATATACACCGACGATAGCACGGTAAAAGTAGCAGGTTGGAAAACAATTCATCTTAATCCATCCATATATCCAGAACTAAGTAATTCGGATATCAATAGACAACTCAAAATATTTATTCCTAAAGAATGTCTCGTCTATGATCAGAGCTTGTACTTAGATGGTCACGTTGTGATGAATAAAGACCCATCGTTTCTCTTTGACAAATATCTTGCTAAAAATGATATAGCTATGCCGCCCCATCCCTTTAGAAAGTGCTTTTCTGAAGAAGCTGAGTACTGCGTCGCGTACGGGATTGCAAATAAAGAGCTTGTCGTAGAACAAATTAATAAGTACAAGAATCTTGGATTCCCTAGAGATTTTGGATTAACTGAGAATGGAATAATTTTAAGGAATCATTCATGCGGAGCAATACGTCACTTAATGGATGAGTGGTGGCACGAATATAAGACGGGCCCTAAACGAGATCAACTGAGCCTCCCGTTTGTATTGTGGAGCAATCAAATTACACCAGGCCTAATCCGAGAAGGTCCGCGATATAGCGCAAAATATTTTACACTAAAACCGCATGCAATTAAAAAATTAGGTCGCTTACGGTCCGTTATATGGCATATTCAAACACATCAAAAGAGAAATATTTTATATCAGGTTGGGAATATTATTATTAATGGGGCGATAAAAATCGTAACCTACTGGAAAAATTAGAGAGATTTAAGTTGTAGGTATTTTTATATAGACGAGCAATGTCATTGCCGAAAACTCGCTTGTTACGTTTGCAATACTCTACATTAAATTTCATTATATCAATCTCGCGTATCCATTATACAACTGAATGGCTGCTTATTACATTTTATTAACAGTGGCATTTACTTTGACCTTGTTGCCAAAAAAAATGAGGGGTGTAGGCTATTGGTCATTTTTTGGGTTGTTAATCATCGTTGCAGCTTTTCGGTCAAACACTGTAGATCAAGATTACATGGGGTATGTAGAATATTACAACAATGCGATTGATGGAATGTTTTGGAATGTTGAGCCTAGTTTTTTAGTAATTGCGCAGGCGGTAGATTACGCTTTTGGAAATATCAAACTGCTGTTTGTCATATATGCGCTCGGAAGCTTAGGGTTAATGGCGATTGCAATAAAAAATATCGATCGCGACAGATTCACTGTGGTTATGTTTTATTTTTCCGGATACTTCTTGCTATGGTCGATGACACAAATACGGGTAGCCATCGCGGGTGCCTTGTTCCTTTTTGCCATACCCTACCTAGCTGAAGGTAAGCGACTCAAGTACGCATCATTAATATCAATTGCAACCCTTTTTCACTATTTGTCATTTTCACTATTTTTACTTTTGTTCATAAATTCAAGCATTAGATCAGCAAGGAAATATTTGCTTCTAATCCCGCTGGGTATGGCTATCTATATCACAGGCTTTAATGTTGCGAGCATATCGGATGCCGTTCCAATTGAACTTATAGCCATTAAGCTACTTTCATATGAAGAGCAAAAAGTAGCGAGTCACAATATTTTTAATTATTTGTTTATTGCAAGAGTCTTGTTTGCCACATTCCTAATATTTCACTTTCGAAGACTCGAAGCCTTGTCAAAATATTCTGGAGTGTTATTAAAAATATATTTTGTAGGCCTCTTCATTCACGTTGCGTTTGGTGCATCGCCACTTGCGAGCAGAGCCAGCGAATTATTGCTAATAGTTGAAGTCGTGCTTGTTGCGATTGCATCTAGATTGATCGGGAATAAACTCGCCTCAAATTTTCTTGTGTTTGTTGTGGCTGGAGCCTATTTAACCTTCAATTTATTCTATGTGAAATTGGTTAATCCCTATGCTTTTATTGGATAAAGAAATGCGGCTACATCAATCAACTGGGACTTATCTACGGGACAAGTGCAATGACAATTAATCAGTTTATTAAAAATTTGCTTCCATGGTGGGTCATCGAGCCAATAATATACTTTAAGTTTCTTGGAAAAACGATCCCGAACCACAAGCTTTATATCCAGAGATTGATGAATAAATCAGGCTTGGAGATAGGAGGGCCTAGCACTGTATTTAAAAGAATATTGCCAGTTTATCCATGTATATCTTCACTGGATGGAGTAAATTTCGCACATCAAACGGTGTGGGAGGGGAATATTTCGTCCGGAACTAGTTTTGCATACTATGCAAACAAAAAGGGGAAGCAGTATATAACTGATGCTACGACTCTCTCGCAGATTGCTGATGAAAGTTATGACTTTCTGCTTTCGTCTAATTGTATAGAGCACATCGCAAATCCAATTAGAGCACTACTTGAATGGAAGCGGGTCCTCAAATCAGAGGGCTTACTTGTGCTTGTTGCCCCCAACAAGGAAAGCAACTTTGACCACAAGCGGAATTTTACATCAGTAGAACATCTAATAGAAGATTACGAGAATCAAACTCAAGAGAGTGATTTGACACATCTAGATGAAATATTGGAACACCACGACTTAAATCGTGATCCACGGGCCGGATCTTTAATTAGCTTTCAAGATCGCAGTCTGAATAACTATTCAAACAGGACGCTGCACCACCATGTATTTAACATCGAAACACTTTCAAAAATTTTAATTTATAGTGGTTTTGAAGTGCTAACAAGTACCGCCACTAGAGAAGATTTCTTTGTTCTGGCCCGCAAAATCTCCAATTGAAGCTAATTCTATTTTGATGATTAATTTAAATAATATTGTCGCAGCATTTTTTCATTTGGTTATTTATCCTCGGATATCATTGAGCATTGTCTAAATATTATCCAAACAAACGTTTGAGGAGTTGAAGGCTCCGAATTGGTTAAGGGAAAGTCTCTAATGCGAAAAGCGGCACCTGAAAGTACTCTCGCTGTGATTGTTAGTTTTAATGGTGGTGAAAATACGCTCCGGTTGATAGATCGTTTGCGTTTGATGGTTGATTGCGTTTATGTGGTGGATAATGGGTCCTCCACGTACTCAAAAGATCTACTTACTTCCAAGAGTACAGTTTCTAAGGTCAAAATCTTATTCCTACCTGAGAACTATGGAATTGGAAAGGCCCTTAACCTGGGGCTCGAATATGCTCAAAATCATAACTATAAATGGTTTATTACCTTCGATCAGGACAGCATGCCTTCTTTGAACATGCTTCAGCAGATATTTGAATTTCACTTTTCAGAACAGAATTCTTTATGTTTTACACCTAGGCTTGTTTCGGCCAAGGATATCACAAGTGATAACTCTGAATCTAGCAATTCGATTGTTCCCTACGCAATCACTTCTGGTAACATGATTGCAGTTGATCTAGCCTTGAAAATTGGTGGATATGATGAGATCTATTTTGTTGATTGCGTAGATTTCGAGTTTAGTCTTAGGTTGCGACGATACGGCTGTAAAATTTTTCGTGTTGGCAGTGCACAAATGGCACATGGAGTTGGAGATGGGACTTCAGTGCCAAAGTTTTTAAGAAAGTTTTACACAAAACACTCGGCGCTTAGAAGATATTACCAGTACAGAAATATTGTGTTTTTATGTAAATCATATTTGTTTATTTTTCCAGGTTTTTGTTTAAAGCTATTAATCGGACAATTTATTCAGACATTCATGTTGATTGTGCTTGAAAACAACCGAATCGAAAACATCCAGAATATTCTTCTAGGATTGCGCGACGGCATCCTAGGTCGAGGAGGAAAGCTCCATTTGCGTTCTTAGATTGACTGCCAATTGTGTTGATTGGAAATAAAGGATTTCTGTGAAAATTGCTTACATTTGTACGAATTACAATAACTCTGATCTTACGGTATCAGCTGTAGCTAGTATTGTCAGAGATGCAAACCACGACGTCAGTGTCTTTGTTGTGGATAATGCTTCTAATGAAAAGCATCGCCTAACCCTTGAAAAGCTCTCGCTTGAGGATAGCAGGGTGCATGTCATTTTTAATCCAGAGAATATCGGTTACTTTGCCGGTCTCAATGTTGGCATTGCCGCTGCATTGAGTGAAGACATAGGGATCGAATGGATGATCGTTGGAAATAATGATCTCGTATTTCCAGCTAATTTTATCGAATCGATTGCCAAATGTCGTGATGAATTCAATAACCATTGCGTAATATCTCCTGATATCATCACGCTGGATGGTGCGCACCAGAATCCACATGTTATATCGAAGATTAGTTCGATGCGCGAACTATTTTATGACTTGTACTTTTCAAATTATTATTTTGGAATGGCAATACATCGTGTTGCCAAGCTTTTGCCCAGATTGACTCGCCGTGGTGATGAAGATGAATGGCGCACGCCGAGAAAGATTTATCAGGGTCATGGGTCATGTTATTTATTGACACCAAAGTTTTTTAATTATTTTAAAGATCTTTGGGCTCCCACCTTTATGATGGGGGAAGAATTCTTTCTTAGTTTGCAACTAAAATCTGTTGGCGAGCAAGTTTATTATTCACCAGGAGTGAGCGTTACACACCATTGGCATGGTTCGTTGCAAGATATTCCTAGTAGGCGTCGCTGGGCAATGGCTCGCGATGCTCATCTCGAGTATAGAAAGTACGTGAGGGTGTTTGATCAGCATCACAACAAATATCCATATTCGAGCTAATTTTTACGAGTAAACAATGAGAAAATATCAGATTTGTACTTCTTGTGTGATGGACACAACAGACTCATTGATTGTCTTTGATGATCAGGGTGTATGTGATCATTGCAACACTTTCAGGAATGTCACCCTACCAAGCTGGGATACGGGAGAGGGAGGGCAAGCACAACTTGCAGCTCTGGTCGACACCATTAAGCGCGAGGGGCAAGGAAAGGATTTCGACTGCATCATTGGTATGAGTGGAGGGATCGATAGTTCTTATTTGACGTATATCGCGAAAGAGAAGATGGGGTTGCGCCCCCTGGTGTTCCATGTGGATGCAGGTTGGAATTCGCAAATTGCGGTTAATAACATTGAGCGTCTGATCGATGGGCTAGGACTCGATTTGTTCACTGAAGTCATCGATTGGCAGGAAATGCGTGACCTGCAGTTGGCTTTTTTCAAGTCTGGTGTTCCGCACATCGATACACCCCAAGACCACGCCTTTTTCGCCACGATGTATAAGTTTGCCACCCAGCACAATGTCAAATACATTCTTACCGGCGCCAATCTTTCGACCGAATGCATTCGAAATCCTGTTGAGTGGATGTATTACCAGTCGGACTCTCGCCAACTTAAAGATATTCACCGCCAATTCAGCAGTAGGCCGCTCAAGACCTTTCCAGTGACATCAATTCTCTGGCACAAGATTTGGCTGCCGTATTTCAAAGGTATTAAGGTTGTTCGCCCGCTGAACATGGTGCCTTACATCAAGGAAGAGGCCAAACAGCTTCTGATGGACCGTTTTGGGTGGCAACCATACCCCCAAAAGCACTTTGAGTCCCGGTTTACGAAATTCTATGAAAGCTACTGGTTGCCAAAGCGCTTCGGCTACGA
>Ga0172367_10005181_pt1 | contig 15842 bp, 9 predicted proteins | sample Lak10m_FD_114542 | JGI IMG/M metagenome (GOLD analysis project Ga0172367, IMG submission 114542) | Freshwater microbial communities from Kabuno Bay, South-Kivu, Congo - kab_022012_10m | ecosystem: Environmental > Aquatic > Freshwater > Lake | place: Democratic Republic of the Congo: South-Kivu...
ACGCGATCGCTTTTTTGCTAATCAAATCCTTTTTTAGAAAGTGCCGGAGCACACCTTGGGGTGCTGGGGCAGGGGCATTCGTAAGTGCATGGTATATTTTCGAGGGGGCACTCATCCGGAATTGCTCGTTTAGCAGGGAGAGCGCACTTTTTTTTAGCGCGACTAACAGTACCCCGCTGGTCGGTCGATCGAGGCGGTGCACAATGCCTACAAACGGTTTCTTTACACGTTGGCTCAGGTAATTATAGAGTAGGTCTTCGAGGGTGTCGGATACCCCGGGCTGCCGTTCTACGCTAATACCAGCTGGCTTATTGACAGCCAGCCAATGGTCAGTTTGATGAATTAGTATGGATTGAATATCCACTTCAGTGTTTTTGGGTAACAAAGTCATAAACCAGCCGGGAGACGTTGGCCATGATTTCGGTAGCTAATTCGTCGGATTCCCATTGCTTGGATAGCAAAACCAATACATAGCGGCGTCCGTCGGGTAAAAAAACAATCCCGGCATCGTGCCGTACACGGGTTATCCAGCCGGTTTTATGTGCAACGCGTACGCCGGCAGGTAGTTTGGCTGGGATGGCATCGTTGAATTTTTGGTCCAGCAGGATATCAATCATCTGCTTGCTCGCCTTTTTACTTACCATTTTGCCGCGGGCAATCCGATCAAACAACAGCATCAAATCGTATGCGGTGGTGGTATTGTTTTTGCCCTGCTGAAATGCCTTGGTATCCTCCACTCCGCGAAGCACCTGAATATCCATGGCACCTATATCCCGCATCGTTTGGTTGACCTTGCGGGCATCCACTTGTTCGATGATGATGTTGGTAGCCAGGTTAGAGCTGTAAATAATCATATCGTACATAAGGTCGTATATGCTGGCCTTTTGGCCGATTTTTTGGTATATCTCCGGTTCGGAATCGTCGCTTTCAGAAAGGCTGAATGGTGAGCCGTCCACGATACTTTTAAATTCATTTTTAATCACCAGGGAGTCGTGGAGGCTAAACCTCTTTTGTTTAGCTTGGTTGTACACTTCGGCCATCACGGGTGCTTTCATCGTGCTGGCAGCGTGAAAAGTCTCTTTTTCGTGGATAAGCAGGGTGTGGGATGGCGTATTTATTTCCCGGAATGCCAGGGCGAAGGTGCCGGGAGATCGGTCAAATTCCTTTCTTATGGCTGTTTCGAGCTGTGGGATAGTCGATTGCGCATAGCTAAAAGGAAGAAATTGGACGAACCAACAGCATAACAGGCCGATTTTTTTCATATCCAAAGGAATTTACGAATAGCTTTGTAAAAATTTACCAAGCATAAAAATCTCAAATTATTTAAAAAAGCAAACCATGAATGCACATCAAATTGACTACCAAATCTTCGGAGAGGAAATGCAGTTTGTAGAAATCGAGCTGGATCCCTATGAGACGGTCATTGCAGAAGCGGGCAGTTTTATGATGATGGAAGATGGTATTGAGATGACTACTATTTTCGGGGATGGTTCTGTGCAGGATACCGGGGGCTTGTGGGGAAAGGTTTTATCAGCAGGCAAACGCCTGATTACGGGAGAGAGCTTATTTATGACTGCCTTCACCCACGGGGGAACGGGCAAGCGCAAAGTAGCCTTTTCATCCCCATATCCAGGTCGTATTATACCCTTGGATTTGGACAATTACGGCTATAAAATAATATGTCAAAAGGATGCTTTTTTATGCGCAGCGAAAGGAGTTTCGGTAGGTATTGAGTTTTCCCGTAAGCTGGGTAGGGGATTTTTTGGTGGAGAGGGTTTTATTATGCAACGACTGGAAGGGGATGGGCTGGTCTTTATGCACGCGGGGGGTACTATTATCGAAAAAGACCTGGCATTAGGCGAAACACTCCGCATAGATACGGGCTGCCTAGTGGCTTTTACCCAGGATGTGGACTATGATATCGAAATGGTGCGTGGAGTTCGCAATATGTTTTTCGGAGGAGAAGGGCTGTTTTTTGCCCGGTTACAAGGGCCTGGGAAAGTATGGATTCAATCGCTTCCATTCAGCCGCCTGGCCGACCGGGTACTTCGGGCATCCCGCAATTACAGCAATGGAAGTAAAGATGAAGGTAGTGTGCTGGGCGGACTAGGTAATCTGCTGGACGGAGATGGCTGGTAGGGGTCGTCCCCTGAACAGCCCCGGACTTTTTCTACAAAAAAATTCAGGCGCATCCACTGGCTTACATCGTTTTTGGAAGGTAAAAAATAGCTATGAGTACTCCTCGTTCCGTGGCGTTTTATACGCTGGGTTGTAAACTAAATTATTCCGAAACGTCTTCTATTTCAAGGCTATTTGAGCAGGCTGGCTATCAGGAGCTCGACTTTGAAGCAGGGGCAGGTATTTACGTCATTAACACTTGTTCGGTTACGGATTTTGCCGATCGAAAGTGTCGAAAAGTAGTGCGGCAGGCATTGCGCCATAATCCCCAGGCGCTCGTTGTAGTCATTGGGTGTTATGCTCAGCTCAAGCCGGAAGAAATTTCCAATATTCCGGGTGTCGATCTCGTATTGGGAGCTTCTGAAAAATTTCGCATTCTGGAGTTTATCGATGAGCTGAGTAAAGCGCCTGGAAAAGGGTTGGTTTTTGCCGGGGAAGTACGCGAGGCTAACACGTTCAACGATGCCTTTTCTTTTGGCGACCGCACCCGCTCCTTCCTAAAGGTGCAGGATGGCTGTGATTACAAATGTTCGTTTTGTACAATTCCACAGGCCAGAGGGAAAAGTCGGAGCGATTCGGTGGAAAACGTGGTCGCCAATGCCCAAAAAATTGCTGCGCTGGGCGTGAAAGAGATTGTGCTGACAGGAGTGAATATCGGAGATTTCGGCAATGGGGGAGAGGTGGTTGAAGGAATGCGCCCCAAAAAGGAAGCGATGTTCAGCGACCTAATCCGGGCATTGGATGAGGTGGAAGGTATTAGCCGATTTCGGATATCCTCTATTGAACCCAACCTGTGCAGTGATGAAATAATTGATTTCGTAGCGGATTCTAAGCGGTTTGTGCCTCATTTTCACATGCCGCTGCAATCGGGAAGTGATAAAGTCCTCCGCCTGATGCGCCGAAGATATACTCGTTCACTGTATGCCGATCGGGTAGCGCATATCAAAACACGCATGCCCCATGCTTGTATTGGGGTGGACGTCATTGTTGGGTTTCCGGGCGAAACGGAAGCCGATTTTTTGGAGACCTACCACTTTTTAAAGGATCTGGATATTTCCTATTTACATGTTTTTACCTATTCCGAACGTGCCAATACACCCGCACCAGAGCTGGAAGGTACCGTGGACATGGAAGAGCGGCGGCGCAGGAATGAAATGCTGACTATCCTGAGCGAGAAGAAAAAACGCTTCTTCTACGAACAGCATGTCGGTCAGGAGCGTATAGTATTATTTGAGATGCATAAGGATAAGCGCAGAATGTCTGGGTTTACTGACAATTATATTAAAATCGAGGTGCCTTTTCATGCGAACTTAATCAACGAAATGGAGCCGGTACAGCTGCAGGGCGTACTAAAGAATGGTCAGATGGCGGGTCGTTTTTCGGATAGGACGGCGTTTTATCAGGGTGCCAGCGAAGTACAGCAGTTGCTCGAATAACTTTATTGGACGAAACGATTTGAAGCGTGCCCCACCGGGCACAGCAGATTTTGTATAAAGCCTATCTGCATGTAGCGTATGTATTGTACAAGGTTTTTACAGCAAAGCGTCAGCGGTTTATTCCGGCTGGCGCTTTTTTGCGAGGGCTATCAGGTGGTCGTACAATAGGTCTGCGGCTTTTTCCCAGGTAAATTGGGCTCGCTGTTGGCGCCCTTTTTCGATGAGCTCGGCAGCAAGGGCTGGGTGTTCCCAAAGTTGTCGGAGCTGTGCGCTGATGGAATCGGTATCCATCGGATTGACGAAGAGCGCCGCATGCCCAGCCACCTCAGGCATAGAAGAGGTGTTAGAGGTAATGACGGGAATATCACAATGGAAGGCTTCCAGTATAGGTAGTCCAAATCCTTCAAACAAGGAGGGGTAGCTAAGTGCAAAAGCAGCGCCGAGAATGCGGGAGAGGGTATCATCGGGTAGGTAGCCGAGAAACCGGATGTCGTCTTTATGCTCGGACTGGTTCCAGGCCTGCATAATGTCTCCGGTTTGCCAGGCCATCCGCCCACCGATGAGCAGTTTTACAGGTGCCGCGGTTTGTTTTTTGAATAAAGTGAATGCCTGTATGAGTCGTGGAAGATTTTTGCGGGGATGGAGCGCACCCACGTAAAAAAAATAGGGCTGGCCATCCGAAAATTGAATACGGGTAGCTTGTATTTCGGGTGCTGTCAGCGGATGAAATCCACCGCGGGGGCCATTTCCAACAACATGTATTCGGTCGGCAACCTGTGGGAAGAAATTGGCTATGTCGCGTTGTACAAACCTGGAAATAGCGACAATGCGATGCGCTCTTTGAAGGAACAGCGGAGTGTATTTTTGGTAATACCGCCGTACGGCAGGCGGTATTTGATCGGGGTAGTGGAGGTAGGCGAGGTCATGTACCGTAAGGAGCGTGGGGGTAGTAGTAGGTGGGCAATAACCATCTGGTGAAAAAAACAGATCGGCTTTAAGCCGGCGCAAAGTCAATGGCAGGCTGTATTCAAACCATATTTTCCAGAGTATGGGATGCCTGGCTGGTGGCGGGATATGTATCGGAACTACATTTTCTCCAAATAGGAACGCATCGGAATACGGGCGGTCAAACAAAAAATAAAAGGTGTGTTCGGGATGGTTCTGAACGAGGCGTCGGCATATCTCATAGGTGTACCAGCCCAGCCCTTCGAGCTTGCCCGGAATCAGAAAACGGGTGTTTATGGCAATGCGCATCGATTGGGTATTTAGTCGTCCAGTGCTTCCGTTTCGGGGTTGCTGAGGCTGGCATCAGTGTATGTCTGCCGCACGAAGGTGCACCACGTACAAGTTGATTTTCCACATCCGGTGTAGAAATTTTTTTTCATGATATGGGCGTGGGTCTCCCGAATGAGCGCGCGCATCTGCCGGATATCATCCTGGTCGGGTTGGAAAGTTAAGGCATATTGTTCAAAAATACCTTGCTGATTGGGGGTGAGGGAATGGATTTCTCCTTGGGTAACTAGGCGGGAGGATCGGTCGAGTTGCTCAAAAAGAATTTTGTAGAAAGTGAGCTGTCGCCAAAAAAGCCCTCCAATAGGCTGCCTTTGAGAAGGGGGATTTAGCTCTTTCTTTTCTACGCGGCTGGTTTTGTAGTCGATGACCTTTGTAGCCAACTGGGGATGGTACTCAATCTTGTCGATGGTGCCTTTGATCGGGATTCCATCGACTTCTACTTTTCTGACCGCGTATTCCACATGTACGTCTTTGTGCCAGGAACCTACCTGGCTTTGGTACAGCTGGCGAAGGTAGCGGATGCCCTGCGTCAGATACTTTTCGTAGAGTCGTTGGGGCAAAAGCCCTTTTCGGGTATTCATATCCGCTTCAAAAAAGCGGACAAACTGGTCTTCCGAAGGAAATGCTTTATCCGGGGTGATACGATAAAATAATTGATACATCGCCTGATGGAGGGCGCTGCCATAGTGGGCGGCGGCACGGTGCAATACCGGTACTTCCAGGATGTATTCGAAATAAAAGCCCAGCGGGCACTCCAGATAGGAATTCAGGGAGGATATACTGAGGTGAAAATCGGCGAGCTTATCGTCGATAAAGGTGTTTTCTTCACACAGGAGCGTCGGGCGTTCGGTTTGGGTAAGCAGTATGTATTGCGTTTGGATTAAAGCCTCTACGGATACGCTGGGTTCCTGAACGAAAAGTACCTTCGCTTCCCTGAGTTCGTCCACAAAGCGGGTTTGGGTAATGGGCTTACCCTGCTCATCCGTCCGGGCATAAGAAATAAACAGGTTCGATTTGGCACGCGTCATGGCTACATAAAAAAGCCGACGGCGGGCTTCCAGTGCGTCTTCTTCGCCTGAGCGCGAGAGCGTCGGTGGGAGCTTGAACTGCCCTCGTCCCAGATGAGCAGGCTCCCAGAAATCTTTTACAGCGTCGAAAATAAAAACATATTCAAATTCAAGTCCTTTGGCGCTGTGTGCGGTGAGGAGCTGCACGCCTCCTTCTTCGCCTACCAACTGGCTGAGCGGAATTGGAACTTGGTTTTCTTTCATCTTGGAGAGCATGTCCATCAGGCCGGGTAGGTCCAGACCGGGGTTTTTCTCGGCCGCACTGCGCACGAAGGATAAAAAAGCATACAGGAGCTGGGTACCTTCCACTTTCTGTGGAGATTCCAGCAGATAGTAAAGCAGACCACTGCGGTTGATGACGCGTTCTACCAAATCCGGAAGAATCAGATTGGCTGCGTCTGCTTGTAAGTCATCGAGGGCGGTAGCGGCTTTTTTTAGCATTTCAGCGCTATCCTCCGAAATAGCCGGGTAGTATTGGGATGGGTCGTGTATCACTACCCGCCATGCTTTTTCTTGGTCATCGGATAGGTGCTTAATGGCCAGACTGAGGTCAGACAGGGCTTTAACGGGAATATTCCACCACCGATAATGTAGGATCCGGAAGAGCAGGTATTCGCCACTTTGTGGTTGATCGAGTTCAGATTGCAGGTACTGGAGTACGTCGAGCAACTGCTGGACTAAGGGTGTTTCCAGGATATCGATGCTTCGGCGGGTCTGATAGGGGATTCCTTTTTTTTGAAGTAGCAAAAGCAGGTTGCGGGCCTGTTTGTGTTGGGAATAAATAATGGCTACTTCAGTGGGCGCAGTTCCTTGTTCGAGTAGCTGTTCGACCTGCGCCACCAGGTGCGTCAGCTCGTGTAGCCGGGATGGATATACCGAGCATACCGGTTGGGTGGGAATGGCATCTGCGTTGGTGCCAGCGGCATATAGTGTTTTTTGTAAGGGGGGGGAGAAAATGGTATTAGTGGTTAAGCGCAGCTTGTTGTGTTCGATGAGGGCCGCAGCGGCATCGAGAATGGGCTGGGTCGAGCGGTAATTTTGGGTTAGGGTAATAGTTTCTATAAAGGGCTGAAACCGACGAACAAACTCGGTAAGGGTAAATAGCCGGGCTCCCTGGAATTCGTAAATCGATTGATCGTCATCCCCAACGGCAAACACGTTGGGGGTATCCCAATAGTTTAGCAATTGAAGTAGTATTTCATTTTGGGCATTGTTGGTGTCCTGGTATTCATCCACGAGGATAAACTGGTAGCGTTCCTGATAGTTGCGCAGCAGATATGGATGGTTATTAAAGGCGTGTAGCACCCAAAGAATCATGTCTTCATAATCGTATCGGCGGAGATTTTTCTTTTTTTCCTGATAACGGGCAAAAAGACGGGCAGCTGCTATCAGCTTTTCCGCGCGCTCGGTTTCTTCCTCTGTCTTTCGTTGGTTTACGTCCCCTCTCTTATTCGTTTTTGTAGCTACTTTGTACTTAAAGTCGGGGTTATCGGGGAGCGACTGGATCCATTGTTCACCTATTTCGACGACGTAATCGGAGGTCCAGTTTTCTTTGCTCATCAGGGTGAAGAGCTGATGGAGTTGTTTTTCGTAGGAGTAGGAATACGTGTGGGTGCGATAGAGGGGATGATCTGGGCTGAGCTCATCAATGAGGCTTCGGATAAGGTCGATGCGCTCCAGTTCGGTAAGCGGTTCCATGCCGTGTTGGCCAAATAGGGGAAGGTTGCTCTGAATGACCGCGTTACAAAAACTGTGGAACGTAAAAATATGTACCCGGTGGGCAGCTGGTCCTATAAACTGGATGAGGCGGTCGCGCATAGCGATACTTCCGGCGTCGGTAAAGGTGAGACACAGAATATTTTCGGGTAGGTAGTCGGTCTGGAGGAGGATATTGCCAATTCGGGCAGCGAGCACCTGGGTTTTGCCCGTGCCGGGGCCGGCTAATACGAGCATGGGGCCTTCCATTTGCTCCGCGGCTTGCCGTTGTTCGGCATTAAGTTTTGTCCAGGTCTGGAGAAACGCCTCCGTGTGTACTTGCCGGTAGTTGGTGGGAAGTTCCATAGCTGTTAGTTTTCGTCAAACCGCAGGGAGAATCTTTCTGCGAGGTCTTTAACCAAGGGGGCTTTTTCGTACATCTTTAGGAGTTTGTCGCTGTTGGACAGCGATTTGGGAGCTTTGGGGATATCTGCGGGGGCTTGTTTTTGTACGTCTATCTGGAGGGCTAGTTGTGGTTGGGAAAAATGGGTACGCAGGTGTTCCATGAGCCCACGTTCGTCGCGAAGGGTATTTTCAATAAGCGCAGAGGATACGGCAGCGATGATGGTGTATTCATTTAGCACGAGGGAAATACCTTTGAGTAAATTCCGGGTAGTTTCCTGTGGAATGGATTCGATATAGGCTTCCCATGCCTGGGCAAGATGGTCGGTGGAGAGAGGGATGATTTCTTTTGTAGAGGTATCCGAAGCGGAGCGGAGTAGTTCCGGATCTGCTTGCAGTTGATCCAGCCGGGGTGTAGCGACCAAATGACCGGACGATTTCCAGAAAGCGGGTGCTGCAACGGGTGCCGGGGTAGCCGGTGGCGTATTGTCTGCCACAGCCGGGTTGTCGGGTGCTGTAATGGGTGGCTGTGGTTCGGGGTTGGATAGTTTTGGTGGCTCGCCGGAGGATCCTTGGACAGGAAGGCTCGCCGAAGTGGTATTGGATGGGGCTGTGGTATCTATGGGGTTGGGTTCAGATTTTTTTTTTTCTTCTCCGTGCTGGCTGAGTGGATTTAGTAGGGTTCGCTGGATATAGGCCATTTTCAAGAGATAAAGCTCCACGTGGAGTCGTTTATTTCGGGCGAGGCGGAAGTTGATATCGCAGTCGTTTGCGAGGTTGAGGGCAGAAAGCAGAAAGGCATGAGGGGAAAGGGAAGCCTGGGTAAGGTAGCGCTCGCGGAGACCGGCGCCTACTTCGAGTAGGGACAGTGTTTCCGGGTCTTTACATACGAGCAGGTTGCGGAGATGTTCGGCCAAGCCGTTTATGAAGAGGTCTTCTTCAAAGCCTTTGTTCAAAATTTCATTAAAGAGCAGCATGGACCGGCTGAGGTCTTCCATGAGCAACATATCCACCAGCCGGAAGTAATAGTCGTAGTCGAGTACATTGAGGTTGGCAATGACTTGTTGGTAGGAAACGGAGTTTCCGCTGGCTGCTACCATGCGGTCGAAAATGGAAAGGGCATCGCGGAGTGCGCCATCTGCTTTTTGAGCAATGACATGCAGGGCTTCGGGTTCGGCTGCAATATGCTCACGAGCACAGATACCTTCCAGATGAGCCGCAATTTCTGGAATCTGGATACGCTTGAAATCGAAAATCTGGCAACGCGATAGGATGGTGGGGAGAATTTTATGCTTCTCGGTAGTCGCCAAAATAAAAATGGCATAGGCCGGTGGTTCCTCCAGCGTTTTCAGAAAGGCGTTGAAAGCCGCCTGGGAGAGCATGTGCACCTCGTCGATAATGAAAATCTTGTATTTTCCTTGCTGGGGCTGAAAGCGAACCTGCTCAATCAGCGTGCGGATATTTTCGACGCTGTTGTTGGAAGCCGCATCCAGCTCGATGATGTTGAAAGAGGCGTTCTCGTTGAATGCGTTGCAGGATGGGCAATCATTGCACGGCTCGTAGTCAGCAGGCAGGTTTTGGCAGTTAGTACTTTCGCCAAAATACGGGCACAGGTGGTTTTTCCTACGCCACGGGGTCCGCAAAATAGAAAGGCATGCGCCAAGTGGTCGTTGCGGAGCGCATTTTTAAGGGTGGTGGTAATATGCTCCTGCCCAACTACATCTTCGAAACGCGTTGGCCTGTATTTTCGTGCGGAAACGACAAAGCTGCTCAATGGTACCGGTATTTTGAATTCAAAGGTACAAAAATCCCATGGAGCATACCCGGAATATTCCGGCATCGAATACAGGGCAAATGCAGGCCAAACGGATGAATCGTACTATCTTGAGCCCGCGAAAAAAAAATCAGACTATGCGGATAGCACTCGCACAAATCAATATCCATGTAGGGAATTTTTCCGGAAACCTGGAAAAAATGCTACACTATGTTCAACTGGCCCGGCAAGCGGGGGCAGGTATTATTTGCTTCCCCGAATTGGCTACCTGTGGCTATCCACCCCGGGACTTTCTCGAATTTGACGACTTCATCCGCCAGGCCGATTATTGTGTACAGGAGCTGGCCAACGCAGCCCATGATATCGCAATCATCGTAGGCTCTCCTACCCGAAATCCGGAAAAGGAAGGAAAGGATTTATATAACTCAGCTTACTTTTTGGCCGATGGGGCAATCCAGTATGTGCAGCACAAAGCTTTGTTGCCTACCTACGATGTATTTGATGAATACCGGTATTTCGAACCGGCCCGGGAGTTTCATACTATCGACTACCAGGGCAAGCGGATTGCGCTGACCGTTTGTGAAGATATCTGGAATGTGGGTAATGAAAACCCCTTGTACACGATTTGTCCAATGGACGAGCTGAGCCGGGAGCAGCCGGATTTGATGATTAATATTTCCGCATCGCCCTTTGCCTACGACCACGGAGATGAGCGAATCCACGTGCTGCGCTCCAACGTGGCACGCTATGGGGTTCCTCTATTTTATGTCAACCATATCGGGGCGCAGACCGAATTGATTTTCGAAGGCGGCTCGTTGGTGATGGCACCCAATGGCGCTGTCTATGACGAAATGCCCTATTTCGAGGAGTGCCTACGGGTATATGACCTCGATGAGGTGCAGGCTGCCACTACGAGCCGTACGCTCCCCAAAGAAAAATATCCACTTATTCATGATGCGCTCATCCTCGGACTAAGAGATTACTTCGGTAAGCTGGGATTGAAAAAGGCAATTCTCGGTCTGTCGGGCGGTATTGACTCGGCCGTGACCCTGGTGCTGGTCGCCCGTGCCTTGGGCCCGGATCAGGTGCGGGTATTGCTCATGCCTTCCCAGTTTTCTTCCGATCATTCAGTGAATGATGCCCGCGAACTGGCCGAAAACCTGGGCGTACAATACGATATTGTACCTATCGAAACGGTGTACCAGTCGTATGAATCGCTCCTGGAGCCTCATTTTAGCGGCATGCCATTTAATATAGCGGAAGAGAACCTGCAAGCCCGCATCCGCGGAATGCTCCTTATGGCTTTTTCTAATAAATTTGGACACATCTTATTGAATACCAGCAATAAAAGCGAAATAGCGGTAGGGTATGGCACCTTGTACGGCGACATGTGTGGCGGACTTTCTGTCATTGGGGATGTCTATAAGACGGAGGTGTACGGACTGGCGGAATACATCAATAAGGACGGAGCCCTGATTCCATCGCACATTTTGACGAAGCCGCCGTCTGCCGAGCTGCGACCAAACCAAAAAGACAGTGATAGCCTTCCAGACTATGCGGTACTGGACGATATTTTGTACCAATACATAGAGAAAAGACAGGGTCCTAAAGAATTAATCGCCATGGGGTATGAGGAATCCCTCGTGCGGCGGATCCTGCGGCTGGTAAACATCAACGAATTTAAGCGGCACCAGACGGCTCCTATCCTACGGGTGTCGCCAAAAGCTTTTGGTATGGGGCGGCGTATGCCTATCGAGGGTAAGTACCTGAGTTGAACCATGCTTTCGCCAGCAGCAAAAAACACGCGGTGCATGGTGGTATAGTCGGAATGGATACATAGACGCAACGTTGAGTTAATAAACCAGCACTTTCTTTGCAAAAAAAAGTGTATATGAAAAAGATACTGTTGCTCGGATGCTGTTCCTTGTTGCTGCCATTTTTTGCAGCGGGGCAAAGCAAAACCGTGCGCACCATCCGAGTGCCTGCTGTACAGGACTATTGTCGGATAGATACCGCGGGGGTTAGTGTCATTCCCAGTGGCCGTTGGATACGACCCGCCGGAGAGGTGCTGCGCATAGCGCGGGGTGCATTTGGCCTGGCTGTTGCACCCGATGGGCAGCGGGCACTGGTACTCCATAATACCGGTGTAGTCACCCGACTGGATTTACACGTATCGAAAAGTACCCAGGTACCTTCCCCGGAAGCTATGGTGGACGCCGCCATGCATTCCGTCAAAGCGCATTCGTCGGCTTACCTGGGGGTCGTGTTTGCTTCAGATAACCAAACGGCCTACCTGAGCGGCGGCGACGACGGCCGCGTAGTGGTATTCAATACCCATACTATGCAAAAAGTGGACTCTATTTCACTGGACGGGATGTTCAATGGGGTGGAGTACGAAGATTCGTTTACCTCGGATATCGCCATCGATCGACAGCATAACCACCTGCTGGTACTGGACCGCGCTAATTTTCGCCTGGTGCGCATCGATATAGCAACCCGCCAACTCATCGCCTCCATTCCCGTAGGTCGTATTCCGTTTGGCATCGCATTAAGCCCGGATGGCAGTAAAGCCCTGGTGGCAAATGTCGGGCTGTACGAATACCCGCTCATACCTGGGGTTACACCTACGAATAAAGATACCATGATGATGAAATTTCCTTTCTACGGCCTTCCTTCAAAAGAAGCAGAGGAAGGGGTGGAGCTGGAAGATGGCCGCTTTATTCCGGGATTGGGTTCCGCCCTGGCAGCGGAGGCGATGAGTGTCTGGATGGTCGATTTGAAAAAAAATAAGGTGAGTGGCCGATTCAAAACGGGCCGACAAATCGGCACAAAGATAGAGGAGGCCGATATTGTGGGCGGAGCCAGTCCCAATTCGGTAGCGGTAGGAAGCAAATACGCCTTTGTGTCCAATGCGACCAATGATTTGATAAGTATCATCGACTGGAAAAATAATCGCCTGGTAGCAGAGATTCCACTCACCCTGGATCCCCGTATCGATACGTATCGCGGCCTGATGCCGTTTGGTCTTACCTTGTCGGAGGATGAAAAAACGCTGTATGTGGCCTGCCTGGGCTTAAATGCAGTCGCCGTGGTCGATGTGCCGCACCGCAACGTGAAGGGCTATATCCCCACCGGATGGGGCACTACCCGGGTGGCGCTGATGAACGGAGCGCTGCTGGTGCTGAGTGCAAGGGGATACGGTGCCGGCCCGAATGGCGGCAACGGCTTTGTCGCCCCCCCACAGGGTACCTACATCGGCGATATTCAGTTGGGTACCTTTCAACGAATTGCTATTCCGGATGCGGCACAACTGGAAAAATATACTCGGGAAGTACTGGAAAATACCTTTCGGGAAGTCGCGCTGGAGGATGACGGAAAGAATCCTTGCCCGGTGTTGCCCGGACTTCGGGAGACCCCCATCCGCCATATCGTGTATATCACCAAGGAAAATCGTACCTACGACGAAGTACTCGGACAGGTACGGGGGGCGAAAGGTGATTCTACACTCGCTCGTTTTGGCGAACAGGTACCCGTCGGCGACCTGGGGTCGGTAGATGTGATGCCCAACCACCTGCGCATCGCACGTACCTGGGCATTCTCAGACAATTTTTACTGCGATTCGGACGCGTCTATTCATGGCCACCACTGGATGATGGGCACGATGGCCAATGAATATGTAGAGGCCAACTACCCGGCGCGCAGTACCTTCAAGGCATTTTCAAAAGCACCCGGTCGGCGTATGCCCAATACCATCGGGGGCATTGACCCGGAAGACTACAACGAAATTGGCGGCTTGTGGGAAAACCTCGCCCGCCATAACGTCTCTTTTTTCAACTTTGGACAAAGCAACGAGTATGCCGGCAATTATGAAGAATGGAATGACACCATCTTCGGTACCGCCCATCCGGTGCCCTGGCCCATACCTGCGATTTTGCGCAACCGCACCAGCCGAGACTACGCGGGCTACAACACCAATATCCCCGATCAGTTTCGCGTGCTGCAATTTGAACGGGAAGTAACCCGCCGGTGGCTGTCCGGCGCAGAGCCGTTTCCACAGTTTATTTCTATGCAGCTCCCCAACGATCACGGGGCAGGAAAACGGCCGGAAGAGGGCTATCCCTACCTACATTCGTATATGGCAGATAACGACCTGGCGCTGGGAAGGGTACTCGAGTTTTTGAGCCATACTCCCTACTGGAAAAACATGCTCGTCATCGTCACCGAAGACGACCCCCAAGGCGGCGTAGATCACATAGATGCCCATCGCTCTGTCCTGATGCTGGCAGGCCCCTACGTAAAGCAAGGCTATATCTCCAACCAGCACGCCAATTTTGGGTCTGTCCTGCGGCTGATTTATACCCTGCTGGGCTTGCCACCGGTCAACCAATACGACGCCACCGCTACCCTCCCCAACGATTTTTTCACCGAAAAACCCAATTACACACCCTATAAAGCAGTACCTGTATCCACGCGGCTATTTGACCCCGCAAAAGCACTGCGCGTGTATGGCCTGGATTTCAACTGGAAATCCATCCCCCAAGGCGCTGAACTGGATGACCCGGATGACCAACGGGAAGAGCACTACCGGCAACAAGGGAATGGAGGGAATTGAACGGGTGTACACCAGGTGGTAACCATTCCTGCTTTGCCCCCAATACCGTGAAACTATATTTCACTGCTTCCATCAAAAATGATTAGCTGCGGCTTCCCCGCAAATGCTTTTCGCTGCTTACTTTCTTTTTTTGGGCGCAAAAAAAGAAACAAAAAAGGGGACCCTACGCCTCATTGTATAGACGCAACGCGTTGCGTCTATACAATATCCTGCCCGCCATTTATTCTATAAGGCGCCCCTACGGGACAGGTATTTTTTTGCGCCTCCGGCTGCGGGGGGCAGGTTTTGGGCATAATCGTCGTGCTTCGATGCGTCACCTTTCGTAGCCTACATAGCCTGGATACTCGTTCTTCGCTTACTTTCTTTTTTGGCGCGCCCACATATTCTAGGTACGGGTTCTTCCCGTGCTTCCTTTTTTACTGCAGGTGCATAGCCTGAATAGCCGTTCTTCGCTTACTTTCTTTTTTTGCGCGCCCAAAAAAAGAAACAAAAAAAGGGCGCCCCTTCGCCTAACAGCGGCAAAAAAACACCTTTCGCTGTATAGCCTAAATGACGGAGGGAATCCATCTCGCTTTTCCTTTTTCCACCCTGCCCGCCATTTATTCTATAAGGCGACCCTACGGGACAGGTGTTTTTCCGCGCTTCCGGCTGCGGGGGGCAGGTTTGTTGTCTGCTGCTTTCCAAAACCCCGTAGGGGTGATATGTTTATAGCTCCCCAATCGCACATTTTTTCCAAACCCCGTAGGGGTGATATACCTTATCGCATATTTTTCGCGCCTCCGACTGCGGGGGACGGTTTTTGGTGGTTTGCGCTGTGTTCGTATGCAGATATAATCAAATCCACCTCCCCGCTTGCGGTTGCTTTTTCTACAAAAGTCGGTACCTCGGATTTTAATCACAAGATGTGCCTGGTTGGACGGTTACCACAATGGAGCATTTACTACCGTGCCGACACTTATTCATGCCTTACAAGACAAATACTCCAAGCAGCGCAAAGACTACCCGCGTACGTCCTTTATTTTCATCTACCACACCACCAAGGAGGGTCGTTTCCGGGGTGAAAATGCCCAAGTCCACGGGGTCGATGTGATCGTTCAGGTCGAAAATGGCCTGGCAAAAGCTAAGGGAAAGTTTGGAGGAGGTGAGTTGCAGGTTATGTACTAAACATTGATTTACAGTGCGTAATAATAGACGAAAATAGGGGAAATAGCATTTCCCCTATTTATTTTTGGAGGGATGGGGGGATCGTGTTAAATTAGGAAAGCGTGTACATTTACGTCGTCTTGACGTGTGCATCGACGACAACGTATTTGAGTAGTAGCAACTTCTTTTAACCCCGGGCTTGCTACAGAATCTTGTCGTACTTTTTGTATTGTTGGCTTAAG
>Ga0172367_10005184_pt1 | contig 15837 bp, 23 predicted proteins | sample Lak10m_FD_114542 | JGI IMG/M metagenome (GOLD analysis project Ga0172367, IMG submission 114542) | Freshwater microbial communities from Kabuno Bay, South-Kivu, Congo - kab_022012_10m | ecosystem: Environmental > Aquatic > Freshwater > Lake | place: Democratic Republic of the Congo: South-Kivu...
AGAGAAGGATTCTTTGATTTTCTAGATATGTTAAAAGAAAAAGAAATCCCCTTAATAATAATCTCCTCAAGCGGGTTAGGCGTAACAATAGAAATGTTCCTAGACAAATATAAGAAAATGTATCCTAATGTCCACATAATTACAAACGAATATCTTTGGGATGAAGAAGGAAATGCTATAGGTGTAAAAAAACCAATAATACATGTTTTCAACAAAGATGAAAGCTCAATAAGAAAATTCCCAGAGTTGCACGATAAATTAAAAAATAGAAAAAATGTTATTTTACTCGGAGACAGTTTAGGAGATTTAGGAATGATATCCGGTTTTGAATATGATGCTCTTTTAAGTTTTGGATTCCTTGAGGAAAATATAGAGAAAAACATGCCATTGTACGAAAAAAAGTATTCTGTAATTCTAACAGAAAATCCAGATTTCAGCGAAATAAATAAATTAGTTAAAAAAATACAATGATACAACAAAAACTCAAAGATATAAAATCAGGAAAGTTAACTGCAATGCAGAATGTAAATAATTTTCTTAAAGTTATAGATGCTAAAAATAAAGATTTGAATATATTTTTACATTTAAATTCAGAAGCTATGAAACAGGCAGAAGAAATCGATTTGAAGATTAAACATGGAAAAGAAACAGGAAAACTTGCAGGACTTTGCGTTGCTATAAAATCAAACATTTCAGTTCAAGGTTTAGAAACAAACTGCGCTTCAAAAGTTTTAGAAGGTTACATTTCTGCTTATGACGCAACAGTTGTAAAGAAATTGAAAGATGAAGATGCAATTATTTTAGGAATGGTAAACATGGACGAATTCGCTTGTGGCGGTTCGGGAGAAACTTCCGCTTTTGGTCCAACAAAAAATCCAGTTAATCCAGAATTAATACCCGGTGGCTCTTCCTCAGGTTCAGCATCGGCAGTTGCAGCAGGAATGTGTGATTTTGCTTTAGGTTCAGACACTGGTGGTTCAATCAGAAATCCGGCTTCACATTGCGGAATCGTAGGATTAAAACCAACTTACGGAGCAGTTTCACGTTATGGTTTATTAGACATGTGCATGAGCTTTGATGTTATTGGACCTTTAACAAAAACACCAGAAGACACAAAATATGTTTTGGATATAATCAAAGGACAAGACAATTTTGACTCAACAACTAAAGAATTCAAAGCAGTCAAACCAAAGAAATATACAATTGGTTTAGTTGATGTTGAGAAATATGCAAAACCAGAAGTTAAAAAAATAATTGAAGAAAAAACTGAAGCTCTAGCAAAGAAACACGGATACAAAATAAAGAAAGTTCATCTTCCTTTAGATATTTCTCTAGAAACCTATTACCTTTTAGTTTATGTAGAATTCTTCTCCGCTACAAGAAAATACGACGGAAGAAGATTCGGAAAGAAAATCGAAGACTTCGCAGGACATGAAGTTTTGAGAAGAATTTTTGGAGGTTCAGAAATATCAAAAGCAGAATATCACGGAAAATATTACAGAGAAGCTTTGAAAGCAAGACAATTCATCAGACAACAATTTGAAAAATTATTTGAAGACGTTGACTTGATCATTCTTCCAACAGTTCCAAGAACCGCACATAAAATCGGCGAGAACATTTCAGTTGAAGAAATGTATGCTTATGATATTTTCACAACACCTGTAAACATCGCAGGCCTTCCAGGAATTTCCGTTCCAGCAGGTTTAATCGATAAAAAACCCTTAGGCTTACAAATCTTGGCGAAACATGGATATGAGGAATGGTTGTTTGATGCAGCTAGTAAAATTTAGACTTTCTTAACTAAAATTAGTTTATCGCTTCCTTCAGAATAACCTTTCTTAATAATTTCTTTGTCTTTAAAACCAACAGAATGATAAAAAGCCCGAGTTTTTTCATAAGGCTCATAATCTTCAGTCTCAGCGAGAGTATCTGTTTCAATTATATTAACATTACTCTCCCTGCATATTTTTTCAAGATTTTTTATTAATTTTTTACCCACGCCCTTACCTTGAATAGTTTTCTTAACAGCCATCCATTTAATAAAACATTTTTTATCTTTAATTTCATAAATTAAAAAACCCTTAACAACACTCCTGCCCTCCGTTAAAACATTGAAAATCTCGCAATCTTTCTTTATTTGCACCATCGCCTCTTTTGTAAACCATTCCGGCAAATCTTGCGAGATATCGATAATTTGACTAATAGTTAAAATAAAATAAATACTTTTCTTTAAACCATCAATCTTAGGAAAATCAATATAATGAATTACATTAAATCCTCTCTTTTTTGCATTTTCGATATTTGGCAACCAATCATCTATGAACAAACATTCTTCTGGCTTCAAATTATATCTTTCAAGCTCTTTGCTCAATTTCTCAAATGAACCGTCATGAGCCTTAAGAGATTTAAATTTAAATGAAGAGAAAACTTCTTCAAACAAATCATAAAAACCAGACTCCTTATTTGCATCAAAATGTACTTCTTGAATATCAGTGTAACCAAAAATTAGATAATTTTCCTTTAATTTTTTTATTAATTCAAGCAATTCATGATTCACTATTTTATGTTTATTATACAATTTTTTATATTCCCTAAGACCTACGTGAACATCTTTAACACCCGCAACTTTTAGAAATTCAGAAAAATCAACGTCGGAAACATTTGCTTTGTTATATAGATCTATTAGTGCTTGATTTTTTCCATCGGCCAACCCAATATCCGCCCCAAATCTTTCTTTAAATTCTGGAACCAGTTTACCCCAATCATTCTTATAAAGTACAGAACCAAAATCAAAAATAAGTGCTTTAATTTTTGCCATTCTCCAACCCAAAATCTTTCAAAAACTTGCCTCTAGCATTTTTATAAGAATCTAAACTTTCATTAAATGGATTCCATGTATATTGCCAAACAAGGAAAAGTTTCCATGGTGTTTTAAATCCATAAAAATCCAAAACTTTTCTTTGAATTAATCTAACAAGCCAGGTATTCCAATTATGCCCAACACAAACCAATCCAGCATCTATATTCTCAAGTAAATTACTCTCATTTAAAGTAGAATGTCTGTTCTCTAACCAAGTCAATCTTTCTATAAGTTTTTGATATTCAGCATCCATCTGTCCCCACCTAACCGAACCAAAGAATATAACTGCATCAGACTGCAAAAGCTCCTTGGAAATCTTCCAAAGCTCATCATCGGAATTATTAAAAGAAGCCCAGCATCTATGACATCCAGAAGGATTTTTGTTTTTATCTTTCAATATACAACTCTTAACACCACAATTATTTCCTTTCGCAGATGAAACATCACCTTCACAAGGATAAATCTTCAATTTAGAAACATCAATCAAAACCGCTTTCTTCCCAAGCTGCTTTTTAACTTCCATAGCTAACAAACTAGATTTTGGAACATCAGAATCATTGCTCCAACGATTAGAAGTAGTCAGCAAAAGAACCTTCTTCTTAGTCTTAAGATATTCAATCATTCGTCTAAATCTTCTCTCAGCTCTTTTCATAAATAAATAAAACATCTGTCTTTTATAAAATTAATCTTTCAATATATTCCAATATAGTCTTTTTTAAATAAGAGATTAACATAAAAATAAGATGGCACTCGAACAAGATATTGAAATTATAGACTTGCCAACTAATAACGGAGAATTCTCAGTTGTACAACTTCTTCTTGATGGAAAACCAGTTATGTTATGCGGATATACTTATCATTCAGAAATACTAGGAAGTTATTTGAGAAGTCAGAGAATACAACCTGAAAAAATGGAACTGACGGGAGCATTCAGAGAAGTAGAAATACCTGTTCTAGAAGGACCAAGATACAAAGTTGTCGGAATGGGAAGAGCAAAAATAAATCAAAAAAGAAAACAATTACAGTTACCTTACGGTGCAAGCGCAGATTACGGAATAGGGCCTAGCTGGGAATTCAGAGAAAAATTAAAAGAAAAATTCGAAGGCTGGAACACAGAAAATCCAGAATTCTAAACTATCTTCTTCTCCCGACTAATCTTGCAAAATTAGCAAATGAAAATTCAGAACGAAGAGGAACATAAAAACCAAACATTTTTTGAGAATAATCTCCCTCATGAACAGGTTCGCCGATTAAAGGATCATAAATTAAACCAGACTCCCAACAAACATGATGACTTCCCCAACCTGTATCCCACTTTCCCTTAAAAATCAAAGGCATTAAACTTCCTCTTACATTTGAGGGCAAATCAAATGAAGTCATACTTCTGATACCAGGATATTTACCTTCTCTTTTTAGTAGATTACCTACTTCAACAGCAATAATTCCGCAAGCAGCTCTCTCAGTCCCATCTTCATTAAGATAGTCGCCCACTAATTGCCGATGCATTCTCTCCATATATCTTGATGTTGCTCCCATTGTAATAATTACCAGAAATAGTCCAGCAGCTAACCACCTAAAAATCAACCAAAAACAGCCTTTTTATTTCTTTCTTTTTACAAATCCGTACAAACCTAAAAATCCGCAAACAAAAAGTAATAAGCCTATAAAACTCATCTCAGTGCTTGCACTTCCAATAACGTTTCCAGTTAATTGAGGTGCCATAAAAAACGCACCGAACGCAATTGCAAATGCAGAAGCAACACCCGAAAGCTCGGTATCTAGATCATAAGTTTTTTCTTTTTTAGGCAAAGAATCTTTAAGCCCCTTTCCAAGATTTGCAGCAGCATTTCTAGCCGCCTCAGCTTTTTCATGCTCTCCAATCTGATCATACAACCTAGCAATATGCACATAACTTCCTCTTGCAAAATCTAGATTTCTTCTGTTAACTGCAATTTTATCTTCATACTGCTGAGTAATTCTTTCTCTTCTCCCAATATCTGCCAAAACTTCTTTTCTTTCCGCAGAATCGTAACTATCACTCCCTGAAATCATAAAAGAATAACACAAACCAACTTTAAAAAACTTCTCCAACCTACTTTAATTCAATTTTTTTCAAATCAGAATATTTTTTAGACAAATCCTTATTAAGTTTTTTGAATAATGAAGAATTCAAATCAACAAAAGCCCGGATAGTATAAGCAAAAAAAGACTGGTGATCTTTCAAATAAATAAATCCGAAAAGTGCGCCAATAAAAGCACCTGCACTATCAATAATTAAATCCCACATAGTATCAACCAAACTTGCATCTTGCATTGTAAACCCAAAAAATTGATCCATACTAAACTCAAAAATTTCCCAAAGAGCACCACCGGCAAGAGCAAAAGAAAACGCAAGTAAACTTAACATTACAGGTTTAGCACGAACCAAATTTCCTTGCTGTAAGTAAAGAACCACTATAAAACCTACAAAACCAATTGAAATTGCAGAAAATCCGTGTAGCAGAATATCCCACCACCAGAAAATATGATAAAATTTCTGAACTTCTCCAAGGTAAAGAGTAAGATAAATAAAAATTAAAATCCAAATTTCTAATTCTTCTGGAAGATCAATATTATATTTTTTCTCAACAAGAGAAGGAATAAAAGTAAGAATTAAAGCAAGAGTAATAATTGCAAAAGGTAACCAGCTCTGATAATAAAACTCTGCAACTAAAGCAACTAATAAAGCAAAACGAATAAGATAATTGAATACTTTCTTCGTAACAAACAACTTATGATATTTCATCAAAAAAAGAATGCATAGAGCATTTTAAACATTCGCAATTACTTTTTATTCAATTCTGCCAAAACTTTTTTTATGTCAAGCCCATGAGCAGCACAACCTTGCTCAAGAGTTTCCATCATAGCAAAACTACAACCACAGCACCCCATCCCCATATTTAGTAACTTAGCAACAGAATCAGGATTAGTTCGCATAACTTCCATAATAGTCATATCGCCAGTAATCTTTTTTACAGATTTCTTACTAGTTTTTTTAGAAGACTTTTTATTTACCATTTTGCGAAACTTTCCTCAGTTTTACTTTTAAGTTCGCAAGGTAAAAACTGAGCAAAGCGAACGGCGTTACCGCTAAAATAATTGGTAACTTCGACTAAAAGGAGATTTTTTGTTACCACTTTCAATCTTTGAAATATTCATCTTCAACTTCTTCGAGAGACTTCCCCTCTTCTTCCTCTACTTCCTCTTCGCACTCAGCTTCATTTCTGAAAGCACAAAGATGTTTTTTGTATGCTGCCATTTTGCCTGACCTCCTTAATAAGAAATAGAATACTTTGAAGTTTAAATATATTAGGTTACTCCGTTAACATTACAAAATTATTTCTTTCTATAGTTCTTAATAGCAATCTTCAAGGCATCTGCAGCCAAATTGGAACAGTGCATTTTTATTGGAGGCAAACCATTCAACTTATCTGCTACATCTTTATTTGTAATCTTCTCAGCTTCCGCAAGAGTCTTTCCCTTTGCAAGTTCAGTAATCATTGAAGAAGTTGCAATCGCAGCAGCACAATTATGAACTGCAAAACCTTTAGCCAAATAAGAGTTACCTTTCTGAACTTCTAGATTGAAGACATCACCATAATAATCACTTAATTTAACTTGCCTAATAGGAACTAAAAAATAATCTTTTGTTTCTCTAAAAAATTTATGTTTTCTTTCCATTTGAAAAGAAACATTGAAAAGAGTATGTGGACCTATTAATCTTCCTTCGATTAAGGTACTAGGTCTTTCAAATTTTTTTATAGAGGAAAATATTCCACACCTAGCTAAAATTTCCTGAACCTGAACAGCCAACGTTTGAGAAGCAGTATCTAATCTAAATGTCTTGAAACCTTGTTCCCTTCTTTTGTAAACATTCCCATCACCATTAATTAAAGTTCGAATCATTTCAAACTGCTTCTTAAATGGAAGAGATAAAATCTCTTCCGAAAGCTTTTTTTCTAGAGCATATTTTCCACAATGTTCTAATAAAAATTTAGAAATTTTAACAGAACAAACTCTTAATTCTGTTACATTTCCTCTAGTTCTTTGTGAAGTTTCTTTATTAAATACTTTTTTAACTATTTTTTTTACATCATCTATGTAATATTTTTCTTCTTTATTAAATGCAAAATTAATAACTCTTTCCGGAGAGATATAGCCTTCCGCAAGATAGTATCCTAATAGTCTCATAATATCTACAGAAAACTTAGCATCATCTTTTATATGTCTCAATTTTGGAAAAACCAAATAGTCACCTTTTTCTAAATATTCTGCTTCGACATAAACCGGTTTAAAAGATAGCAATTCCTTTTCATTAATTCTTAAAAAATCACAATTTTTTCTCGCAACTCTAGAACTTTTCAAAAATTTTCTTTTAATAGCTAAGACAGGGTGATAAAAAGTAACTGAAAATTCATTAAAACTAGAGACGAAAGGAATTATTTTTATCATCTTGCCATTAAAACTACCAATATTTACTTTTTTTATTTTTGTTTTATCACCAGAAGAATTAATAACATGATCGCCAACATTTAAAGAATTTATACTCTTCCATTCAGTTCCTGTGAAAACTTTTTCCTCAGGAGGCAAACAACCCATCGTTTGAAATTTAATGTCTTTAATTTTATTATCTTTAACTTTCAAATAAATCTTCATAACATCTCCACATGAGGGGTTTCCAAGCTCTCCAACAGCATCAGCATTTTCAATTTCACCCATATTTCTAGGATTTGAGAAATGATCTAAAACTTCTTTTGAATATAAATTATTTGTAGGTTTTACCATTAAATTTCTCCCCCCACTTAAACGGACTTATTTTAGTTAACTTTTCAACATTTTCTTTAACTTTTTGTACAACGAAATCTTCTTCTTCACGACTTAAAACTTTCAAGGAGTCTAAAGTTATTCTTATACTTCCATTCAAATAATAATTATTTATTCCAATTGCTCTCAAAACATGACTTCCTGCAAGTTTATGCGAACTACAAGCAGAACCGGTTGAAACATAAATTCCTGCCTCATCCAATAACATCTGCAAACTCTCTCCTTCAATTCCATAAAAAGACATGCAAATGTTATTGTAAACTCTCTGACTTTGTGAACCATCTAAAATCGCACCCGGAATTTTCAAAAGTTCTTTTATAATTCTATCTCTAGAATTTTTAACTTCAAAATTATATCTTTTCAAATCGATTGCTTTAGCTAAAGAAATAATTCCTAGAACATTCTCTGTTCCACTTCGCATATTATCTTCTTGCCCGCCACCATTTATCAAAGGCAAAATCTTAACTTCCTTTTTCTGACCAGCAGGGCTGACACCCGCTCGTGCTACAAATAAAAATCCAACACCTTTCATAGCATTTATTTTATGTCCTGAAACAGAAAGCAAATCAACACCAATTGAATTTACATTTATAGGGATTTTAGCAAATGACTGAACAGCATCAACATGAAATAAAACTTTTTTTGCCTTACAAATGTTAGCAATTTCTTCAATAGGTTGAATTGTTCCAATCTCATTATTTGCATGCATAACAGAAACAAGCAAAGTATTCTTTCTTATTTTCTTTTTAATTTCATCAACCTTAACAATTCCTTCTTTGTCTACAGGAATAATATCAATTTTATATCCTAATTTTTTCATTTCTTTACAAGTTTCCAAAACACTTGGATGCTCAATAGCAGAAACAATAATATGTTTTTTCTTTGGATTTGCAAGTGCCAAGCCCTTTATCGCAAAATTATTTGCTTCGGTTGCACTAGAAGTAAAAATAATCTCTTCAGATTTCGCACCAATAAAACTGGCAATTTTATCTCTTGCATTTTCAATCTCAATTCTTGCTTCTTTTCCTAAAGAATGTCTTGAAGAAGGATTTCCAAATAAATTCATTTTCTCATTCAACTCCTTCTTGACTTCTTCAGCCAAATAAGTTGTCGCAGCATTATCTAAGTATAAATTTACCATTTTGTGATATTTTCACTAAATTTTATTTTACCTGAAAAATCGCAAGGTAACGAGTTTACCGAATTACCGCTAAAAGAATTGGCAACTACGACTGAAAGGAATATTTTGTTTGCCATCAATATTTATACGAACAGTTGCAATATTTCAAAACATCTTTGTTATATTGTTTGCAAACATCACAAGAACATTTAGTTTGTTTCATCATTTGTAAAAGTCGTTCAATTTCCATAAGCCCGTTTGTTTTCTTCTCAAAAATATTTTTAGCAGACAATTTTATTTCTTTCATCATTTCAGCAGATAATTTTATTTTATTAGCCCTCTTATTAGAAACATATTGTGAAACTGCAGCCTTACTGATTCCGAGAATATCTCCTGTTTTTTCATAACTCAGTTTATACTCGCCAATTAAAATTAAAGCAAGTTCCTTTCTGATTTTTGGTATGATATACCAAACTTCTATTTCTTGAGGTAATAAGTACACTTTAAACTCCAGAATGTTAACTATAGTTTACTTTATAAAGTTTTCTTATAGTCTACAACCGCTCAAATCGGAAAGCATACCTAAAGAAAGACCGCTAGAAATAATCCTATCACTAACTTTCCACGAAGGATAAATTATAACAGCAGAACATTTTTCAGGAGTTTTATGACAATCAATAAAGGTAACATTCATAGAATAATTGCCAAACAAACTAAGTTGAGCTTCGACACTAGGATTATTCTCAAATCCATACATTACCACGTTATTATTGTTTAAACAGGAAATAAAATTATCCATATGCACCAAATCCCCTCTAACAACATTAGCGGTAAAAGAACCATTCAAAGCGAAAAGAGCCAAAGCCAAGATTAAGAAAACCCCCCCGACCAATACAAGTTTAGTCTTCATCTCCATAAAACATCCAAAATCCGAGTCTTTTTAAGATTGCCTATTCTGCAAAATGCATATCCAAACATTTATAAAATAAAAAACAAATCAATTAGTATGGTAATTTGGTGGTACGTTGTAGGTGGCGTTGTTATTATTGCAGGAATTTTCTTAATGTATTATAACAGATTCGTTTCTTTAATCAATCAAATCGAAAATTCTTTAGCACAAATCGATGTTCAACTTAAAAGAAGAGCTGATTTGATCCCTAACTTAATGGAATCCGTTAAAGGATACATGAAACACGAAAAATCAATCGTAACAGAAGTTACAAACGCTAGAAAATTACTTGTTGGAGCAAAGGGCTTAAATAACAGAGTAAAAGCAAACGAAAAACTTGAAGGCGCATTGGGAAGATTATTCGCAATTGCAGAAAATTATCCAAACTTGAAAGCAAATGAAACATTCGTTCAATTACAACAAGAATTAAGCGCAACAGAAGACAAAGTTGCTTATTCAAGACAGTATTACAACGACGGCATTATGTCCTACAATATGTCAAGAAGAACAATCCCTGGAAAATGGTTTGCTTCTATGTACGGCTTTGGAGAACAAAAATATCTAGAAATCTCAGAAAGCGAACGAAAAACACCGAAGGTTAAGTTCGACTAAATTTTCTGCGAGCTGAGGCTTCCGCAGAGGTCATCCCTTGTGGAAAGGAGTTGCTCCAAAAGTTAAATTCGATTAATTTCACTAAATAAGATGGTAGAAAGAATTTCATTTTATGACCAGATTTCCAAAAATAAAAGAAACTCAATTTTGTTATTTGGAATAGTCGGTGCATTATTAATTGCATTAATCTATTCCATAGCAAAAGCTTTCTCCGGACTTGATTCTTTCATAATTCTAATTTTCGCTATAATCATAACAACAATTTATTCTTTGATTAGTTACTATTCATCTGATTCAATTGCACTTATGTCAGTCGGCGCAGTAAAAGCAAACCCTACGCTTTACAGACAATATTATAGCATTGTTGAAGGGTTAACACTTGCAAGCGGACTTCCAATGCCCCAACTTTACATTATGAACAATCCTCAAATCAACGCTTTCGCAACGGGAAGAGATCCAAAACATGCAGTAATTTGCGTAACCACTGGCGCTTTAGAAAAATTAAACAAACAAGAACTAGAAGGAGTTTTAGCACATGAAATGTCACACATAGCAAACTATGATATTAGATTTATGACCCTAACTGCAATTTTAGTCGGGATGATTTCCATAGTAGCTCAAATTTTTCTAAGAAGCTTATGGTTTAGAAACAATGATTCAGATAACAATAAAGCAGGAGCAATCTTCCTAATTATAGGAATAATTTTAGCAGTCTTAGCTCCAATAGTAACTTCTCTAGTTCAATTAGCAATTTCAAGAAAGAGAGAATATACTGCAGATGCAACAGCAGTTAAATTCACAAGAAGCCCAACAGGACTAATTAATGCTCTAACAAAAATCAAATCAAACTCAGAAATGAAAGTTTCAGGTTCAGTCGCTCCATTATTCTTAGCAAAACCAAACAAAGCAGCAGAGTTATTTTCAACTCACCCAGATATTAACACAAGAATAGAAGTTTTACGAAAAATGTAATTCCTCTTTCAAAAAAGAGTCGTAATCTTCAGATTCATCTTCCTTCTCAAGATTACCGCAGTAATTACCAACATAAAGATATTCTTTATCTACCATACTCAAATCCTCGATATTTAATTTCATAACCGAACCAGAGAAAGAAAGAAGGACCCCAAATAAAAGCAACAGCAAGCAAAGCCCAAACCAATTTCAAACGCCCTTCAATATTTTTTCTCTTAACCAACAAGTCAACAATAATAAAAAGACTACTTAAAATACCAACAATCAAACTAGAATAAAAATACAGTTCAGGAATATACACAATTTCCATTAAAAAACAAAGACCTCCAAACTTTATAAAACATTCCAAAAAATAAAAAGCCAGCAAAAATAAACTGGCAAAGTAATATAATAAAGTCAGTAATTACTTCTTACCAACCATTCTGCAAACTGTTGTTCCACAAACAGCACACTTTCCTTTCATCATAGTAGTGCCTTTAGCAGTCTTAGACTCAACACCGTCTTTCATTTCAACAGTTTTTTTACATTTTACGCAATATGCTTCCATTTTTTAACCTCCTTCATTGTTTAATTATATTTCACCATCCATTTTAAACGATGAGTAAACCGACTTGCTCGGTACTCTTGTAATTTATTTCTCATTTAAAAAAATGCATGAACCGAATTACTCGGTGCTTCAGTCATTTTCTTTTTACCTCCCTCATTATTTAATTCTACATATGAACAGCTTTTTTAGTTCCACAAGCCATACATTTTAAGAAAACAGATCCACTCTCTTCAACCAACTCAGTATCAGGTTTACCGCAATTTGAACACTTGACAAATCGTTCAACATACTTCTCAACTTTATCATTCACTTGGGCAGATGCCAACTTTCTAGTTAAAATCAATCTATCGCCATCAATTTCTCCAGGCGAAGCCAATTCTTTAAACAAAAACTTAGCAATATGAGCAGGCTCTCTTCTCAAACAAACAGCTATAGCTCCAAAATTAGTAATAACAGTCTTAGTTCCTTCGTGTCTTCCTTCTACCTTCTTAACCTCAAATCTGTCACAGAACTCAGTAGGTTTAACCTTCTCAAAAGCGTCCCCTAAAAGTTTTTCATAATCATCTGTCTCGTTTACCATAATCAAACCAAAATAGAGGGCTTTTTAAGGGTTGCCTAAAAATTAAAACACACCAAAATCTTTATAAACTGAATAAAACTAACATATCTATAAATTCTAGGGGTTTAATTCTCAAGGAAAATTTAAAATGGTTTCAAACGAAGACATTCAAAAAAACATATTGCATTCCGGGACAAGCTTAGTTGGAATAGTATGTAAAGACGGTATTGTAATGGCGGGAGATAGAAAATCAACGCTAGGCGGACAAATAGTTTATCAAAAAAACGCAAAAAAAGTCGTTCAATTAAATAATTATCTTGTCGTTTCTGGAACTGGATCATCCTCTGACATTGACATGCTACAAAAAATAATACCCGCACAACTAAAACTTAAAGAATTAAAAGACAGAAAAAGACCTACAGTAAAAGACGCAGCGAACCTTATCTCCTCATTTTCATATAATAACATAAGACAACCTTCGATGATTCCATTTATGGCAGGAACAATGGTCGGAGGTTTTGATGAAGACGGAACAGCAACTTTATTTTCAGTAGGTCCAGATGGAAGCTTAACCCAAGTCGAAGAATTTGATGCAAATTTCTCTTCAGGTATGCCTTATATCTTAGGAATGCTTGAGCAAAATTATAAAGCAGACCTTACGCTCAAAGAAGGAATAAAACTAGCAGCAGATGCAATCAAAGCAGCATCAGAAAGAGACACAGCATCAGGTTATGGAGTAGATGTTTTCACAATCACCAAAGAAGGAATAAAGCAAGTTTCCAATCAGAAAGGCGAATGGAAATATACAGAACAATAATTATACTTTTAAGAAGCATATAGAAAAATTACATTCAAGAGTAAAAAATTAATTACAGAAAAGAATATTCAATGGGGAGCGATATATTAGAAACAATAAAAAGCGAATTGCCGAAAGGAACAATTAGTTCCATGAATTTTGAAGGCGCAAATATAGTTGTCTACACAGAAGATGGAAAGTTCTTGAAAGATGGCGATGATGCAATCAAAGCAGTTGTAAACAAAATCAAAAAAAGAGTTGAACTAAGAGCTGAACCAAAGATTGTGATGGATCAAGAAAAGACTGAGAAAGAAATTAGAAGAATTATTCCCGAAGAAGCTGAAATCACCCAAATTTTATTTGACGCTCAAAGAAGTATTGTAGTAATTGAAGCGAAAAGACCTGGATTGGTAATCGGAAAATCAGGGAGTTTATTGCAAGATGTAAAAACCGCAACACTTTGGTCTCCAGTAGTTCAAAGAAGCCCTGCAATCAAATCCAAAATTACAGAAAACATCCGTTCAGTTTTATATTTAAACAACAACCAAAGAAAAAAATTCTTAAACGATATTGGTAAAAAAATCTATAAAGAATGGGACCCTACAAAAATGGATGAATGGGTTAGAGTTTCAATCTTGGGTTCTGGAAGACATGTTGGTAGAAGCTGTTTTTTATTACAAACCCCTCAAACAAAAATATTAATTGATTGCGGTATTGATGTATCTGCACAAGGCCAAGACAAATATCCTTATTTTGATGCTCCAGAGTTTGATATTAATGCAATTGATGCAGTAGTTTTGTCACACGCGCACTTAGACCACTCTGGTTTAATTCCATACTTATACAAAATAGGATATCAAGGACCGGTTTATATGACTGCACCTACAAGAGATGTAGCTGCCCTATTAGCAATGGATTTAATTGGTGTTGCATACAAACAAGCATCCACACCTTTATTCTCTTCTACAGATGTAGCTGAAATGGTAAAGCACACAATTTGTTTAGATTACAATGAAGTTACAGACATCACAAATGATATTAGAATTACTCTATACAATGCAGGCCACACACTTGGAAGTTCAATGATCCACTTCAATATTGGAAACGGTTTACATAATTTCTTATATACCGGAGATAGTAAATATGGAAAATCTAGATTACTAGAACCTGCGGTAACTTATTTTCCTAGATTAGAAACATTACAAATTGAATCAACATACGGCGGAAAAGAAAATGTTTCACAACCAAGAAAAGAAAGTGAAGATGAGATAGTAGAATATATTAATAAAATAATTTCAAGAGGCGGAAAAGTTTTAATCCCAGAATTAGGTTTAGGTCGAGCTCAGGAAACTATGTTAGTTCTTGAAGATGCTATGGCAAATAATTTAATTCCTAAAGTTCCAATTTATATAGATGGCATGATTTGGGATATTAACGCAATCCACACAGCTTATCCAGATTTCCTTTCCAGAAATGTTCGTTCATTAGTTTTTCAAGATAAAAATCCATTCGTTGCAGATTGCTTTAAACAAGTAGGATCAGGTCAAGAAAGAAAAGCAGTTATTGAAGGAGGCCCATGTATCGTTCTAGCAACATCAGGTATGCTTACAGGAGGTGCATCTATTGAATATTTCAGAAATTTAGCAGACAATGAAAAGAACGGAATCTGTTTCGTTTGTTATCAAGGTTCAGGTTCATTAGGTAGGGCAGTTCAAGAAGGAGCAAAAGAAGCAAACTTTCAAGTCGAAGGAAAAGAAGAAAAATGCCCAATCAGATTAGAGGTTAAAACAATCGAAGGATTCTCCGCGCACTCTTCAAGAAATGAATTAATGGCATTCATGAATAACCTTTCCCCATTCCCTAAAAAGATTATTGTAAACCATGGTGAAGCTTCACGTTGCTTAGATTTCGCATCATCCGTTTACAAATTAAGCAAAGTAGAAACTGTTGTTCCTAAGAACCTCGAGGCCATCCGACTCAGATAGATTTTTTAGAAAGAAATTTTATTGCAACAGAATTAATCAAAGAATCCTTTCAACCCATTGTCTCTTTTTCCACCAGTATAAATTCTTTGTCTAGTTTCTTCAACAGTCAAAACTAAAGTCCTAAGTACTTCTATATCTGAAACAGCTGTTAAAGATTTATCCCAAGTCAATGTCCAAAGATTACCTGTTCTTTTGAAAATAGATTCTTCCTCGGAAAATACTCCTGCTCCAATTCTTCCATCTGAAAAATGAAGTCCGACAACACCACCCATATTAGGTAAAACTTCCTTTAGATAATATTCCATGCCAGCTCGTTTGTACCCTTCCTGATGTTTCAACTGATTAGGATTCTCGATAGACCACTCTGGAAAAGACTCTTGAATAAATTGCATTAAATCCGTTTCTAAAGAAGTATTATAAACATTTACTGGATGTGCAAAATACATAACTTTTCTTTTTTCCATAGATGATTGATAATTAATCTATTTAAAAACAATAACGTGATTAAATATACTATGTTTAATAAACTAAATAAAAAAGCTACCTGCTAATTTAAAAACTAAATAAAACTAGA